>JFJP01000365.1_pt1 | contig 20351 bp, 16 predicted proteins | sample 431651 | NCBI WGS metagenome assembly JFJP01 (sample SAMN02602958, study PRJNA72255) | Microbial mat metagenome, whole genome shotgun sequencing project. | biome: fresh water; feature: sink hole; material: water; isolation source: purple microbial (photo- and chemosynthetic) mats found in...
CGCAGCCCCGCTGGAAGCGGTTGGGAAACTTGGCGATCTCGTGCCAGGTCCCCATGTAGCGGGCCAGATCTACCTGGGCCACCACCTGGGGCGGCGCCGCCTGCAGGGTCACCATGAGAAACAAAAAGGCCAACACGCGCATGGGTCCTCCAATGCTGCTTGGATGCCAAGTCAGAGCATCCTGCACTCAGGGTTGCAGAGCTTCCCGCGTGCCATCGGCCTTCCCCCGCCAGACGCGCCCCTTCTCCCAAAGCCAGACCTCACCCGGGCGGCCCTCGAGAATGCCCGCGTCGATCCCGAAGACCTTCCCTTCCCAGAAGGCCGTCACTTGGTCCAGGGTGGTATGTCCCACCACGACAGCCTGCACCTTGAAACGCGCCAACGCCTGCGTGATTTCCGTCTCCGTGGAGGCTGGTAGGCCCCCAGGCGGCAGCATCCCCCGATACCAGATCGGCCCCTTGGATCGAAGCAGCAACGAAGTTTCTCCTTCGCTGTCTCGCCCTCGAAGGCCCCAGACGGTACGGAAGCGATTGTTCACCTGTTCCAGGCCCCAATTCTGGGCCACAAGCTCCGGTGAGATCCCACCATGGACAAAGAGTAAATCTCCCAGCTTGAGTAGGACAGGAAGGCTGCGCAGCCAGCGCCCCAGCTCCGAAGCAGGCCCGATGAGTTCCGACTGAGAGGGCAGTCCCTCGGGGCCTCGGGCGTACTTCGAATGGAGATAGCGGAGATCACCCGAAGCCACCATGGCCTCGTGGTTGCCGGGCAGCACATGAACCCGCCCCCCCTTGCTCTCGGCGGCCTCCTGCAGGGCCCTCAAGAACCACAGGGCCTCGGTGACTCCCGAACCCCGATCCATCACATCCCCGAGGATGACCAAGTGCCCCCTGCCAAAGGTCCACTGCAGCGATTCGTCCACCACACGGTGAGCCTTGAGGAGCCGCAATAGGGTATCGAACCGGCCATGGACATCGCTCACTGCCAGGATCTTCTCGGGCATGGGGAAATCCCCCCGGACGGGAGCCAATGGCTTTGGCGTCAGAACCAGAGGCTTGGCGGCGATGCCGAGCAGGGGCAGCACGACCTTGCCCCGGGCCTCTTCCACCTCCACGCGACCCCCTCGCACCCAGTAGACGCGAGCTGCGGACCCTTCCCAGAGCACGTGGGGCCCATCGTCGGCTTCAATTCGCGCTGCCGGCGAACCCCCCGCCAGCGGCTGCGCCACCAGCGCCGAGGGCAGACCGATCAGAAGACAAAGCGCGTATAGCCAGGAACGAAGGGACGGGATGCGGATCATTCAGCGTCCTTGGGAACGTTCCATTATGTCTCGGATCTTCACCCCTTCGTCTTGAAGCGCTCAATCTGGGCACGAAGGCGCGTGGCCAAATGAGCCAAGTGTTCCACGGTCAGAGTGGTCTCGTGCATGGCCGCAGCCAATTGCGCCGTGGCAGAAGCGTTGCGCTCCGTGAGACCAGTGGCCCCATCCATACGACCCACCAATTCATGGCTGTGGGTTGCCTGCTCATTCATGGCCGAGGCGATCTCTCGAACCCGGCGACCATTCTCATCCACGAAGCCCACAATATCGCTGAGGCTATCCCCCACTCGCCCTACCGCTGCGGACCCCATTCGCACGCGTTCAGAACTCTCCTGAATGAGCCCCGCGATTTCCTTGGCGGCCTGCCCTGACCGCTCCGCCAACTTGCGAATTTCCTCGGCCACCACGGCAAAGCCCTTGCCCTGGGCACCGGCCTTCGCGGCCTCGATGGCCGCGTTGAGGGAGAGCAGATTGGTCTGGCGGGCAATGTCAGCTATGACACCGGTGATCCGCTCCACCTTCTGAGAACTGTCCAGAATGGCACCCATAGCCTGGTCCAATTCCCCGGCGCTTTCCTGCCCTACACCACTGGCCCTCTGGGTCGAGCCGGCCAATTCCTCGAGCCTTGTGGAGTCCCCCTGGACAGCTGCCACAAGCTGCGACATCTCGCCCAGGATCCCAGAGCTCTGCGCCATGATCTGGCGCTGGGATTGTGCCGCATGACTGATGTCTTCGGTGGCGCGGTTCATCTCCCCGGAGGTGGCGGCCAACTCTGCGGCGGAGGAAGCCGTCTGCTCCGTGGCTTCGGCGATGGCGCGAATGTCCAGATTCAGTTGCTCCAACACCCCATTGAGACTGCTGGCAGCCGCACCCAGCTCATCCTGCGTGGTGATCTGGCAGGCCTCCGTCAGGTTGCCATGTGCCAAGGCCGCCATGCTGACCTTCAAGGCCTCGGCCTGGCGGCGCACCTGACGGCTCACCCTCCGGGTGATCCCCAGGCCCAACACGACCGCCGCCAACAACCCAGCCAACATCAGAGCCTGGCTCCGACGACTGGCATGCAAATCCTGGTTCAGCTGCCGTTCGCCTTCGGCCTGAATCTCCGGTAGGAGGGATAAAAGCAGGTTGTAGCCTTCCCGGCGGTAGACCGTATTGGCTTCGATGAGTTCGGGAAGTTCGGCCGGACTCGCCACCTTGGCTTTCTCCAGCAAGGGAGGGAAAGCCTCCATATAGCGCCGCATCCCCGCCAGGATGACCTCGACTTTCTGCCGTTCAGCCGGGGCCCAGGACAACTTGTCCATCTCCGTCAGCGAAGCCGAAAGCGTGGTCTCCACTTCATGCAAACGTCTGACGCGCTTTTCGACGTAATCAGCGTTCCGCCCTGCCCCAACCAGGGAGACATGGATGACCCGCAACACGTCTGAGTCATGGAGCACCCGGGCCGCCACGGCTGCTTTTGGCAGATTTCCCCCCAAGACAACCTGCCCACTGCGAAGCCGATTAAGTGCGCTATAACCCAGGGCAAAGACCACTCCCAGCAGCAGCATCTGACTCCAAAAAAGCAGTAGGAATTTGCCCCGAAGGCTCGTGGGTTTAAAAAAGCTGGCCCGACTCATGGCTTGGCCTCCGCTGTGGGAAGGTACTCAAGGCGCAGGTAGGTGTAAGCAGAGGTCTCACAGCCGTACCCACCTTCTTCGCTGAAGAGGTAGATTTCATGTCGCCCCGGCACGGGCATGATGGCCTCGGGACGACAGAGACCTGCAAAATCGGGAAGGTTGATGCGCTCCGGGTGGCCGCTACCACGATAGAACCACAACGAGTAGCCCGCGGCCTTGTCCACCGGACCCCCGATGATCAAATAGCCCCCTAGATCCGAAACGTACTGGATGTCTCGCACCCCCTGCCCGCCGAGGTCCAAGGTTTCCAAACGCACCATAGGTCGATCAGAGAATGGATGGGCAACGAAGGCCAGGATCGCCTTCCCGCGATTCAATGCGAAGGCCTTGCCGAAGGTGGGATCGCCGAAGGCTTCCCCCCACAAGGGCGAGCGCAGCCCGATGAGCAGGGTCTCTGGTTGCTCTGGAACCCAGGAGATGCCCTCGACATTGAGTCCCCCCTTTACCCCGAAGGTCGCCGCGACCCGGGAGAACCAGCGTTCATCGGGAAGGGACTTCAGGGACTCGAGCATCAGATCGCGGATCACTACCGAGCGCTCATTCCGGATGAACCGGCCCGTCGGGTCCAGGGAGAATTCGGTCAAGAGCCGAAAGCCTTCGGTGTCCTCATCCGCCTGAGAAAGGGAAGAGATCACATAGAATCGCCCCCCATGGAAGGTGATGCCCTCCAGGTCTCGCTGGCCAACCACCCGTTTCAAGAGAACACTCTCATTTTCGATTCCAGACAGCGTCGCCACACGGATCTCAGGGCGCTCCGAGTTAACGCCACCGTCATACGCCAGAAACGCCCGCCCATCGACACAGATGGCTGCGCTCAGATCCTGACGCCGCGGCCCGCTCTTGGAAAAGGAGGGCGTCTTGCCCTTTGCCAATACCTTGAATCCTGGGACTCCTCCATCCGCCTGAATTCCCGCGAATAGCAGAACGAGCGCAAAAAGGATCCTCAGCGTCATAGAAACTCCAGCTAGGTGGCTAGATTGCAAGCATGGCGTACAGGATGGAAAGCAGCGCCAGGGACCCCATCCCCAAGGCTGCGAGATTCGCCGTGCGCCGGGTTCCAAAGAGGTAGGTGTAGGCCACTTTTAGCATATTGTTGCTGGCACTGGCAAAAATGATGGCCTGGAGAATCTGTGGTGTGCCAATACCAAGGTTGCCTTGCAGCACCGAAACGACGAAGGGGGTGATGTCCGTGCAGCCCACCACAAACGAGAGCATGCGCAACCCCATGTCCTCGAAATAGACCAGAACGTACTTGGTTGCCAGAGAGACCGCCACAAACATGAAGGCAAAGAACACGGCGGAGTTGATTTCCAGCGGATTCTTCCGCATGGCGGGCTCTGTCACCTCCGGAGTTCCGGTGGTGACGCCTTCCTGCGAGAGGCCTTCTTCTCCATCTTCAACCACCACCGCTGGCAGTTTCCGGGCCCGGCGCACCCACAAAGCGTAACCCGCTGCCAGGGCCGCCAACACTAACAGGGCTGGACCCACCTGGAGGGCGGAATGGAAGCGGAAGATCGCCACAAGTACCAAAAGTCGCAGGTACATCATCGATACGGCCAACAGAATGGCTGCCGCAGCCTCCTGGTCATGGCCGGGATGACGCTTGGACTTCTTCGCCAGCACTAGCACCGCCACCGTGCTCGAATAGACACCCCCGATGAGACCCGTCAGCAGCATGCCCTTGCGGGGAAAGAGGTAAGTCTGCAGCACGTACCCCAGATAGGAGATGGTAGTAGTGATCACCACGGCCATCCAGATCTGCCGCGGGGTCACCGGCAGAATGGTAAACAGCTGACCGATGATCCCGGTGCTCGGAGGAAGGGCTGGAATGAGGGGTAGCACTACCCCGGCGATCGCCAAGAATTTGCACGCCGTAACCACCTCGCCGGTTTCGAGACGATCCGTGAACTGACGAATCCGGCCCTTGGAGTGGAGCACAAAGAGAATCGAAACGCCAAAGAGCACCAGGAACCAGTGAGGCTGGTTGATGGCGACCGGCCCTGTCGTGTAGGTCAAGAGTGCGATGAGCACACCGATCAGGCCAGGGCTTTTCCGCTGGCGAACCTTGTTGTTGTAGTAGATCAAGAGGAAGGGGACCACCGCCGCCATGCCCAGAAGGAAGGCGTAGTTCCCCATTACCGGGATCTGGTAGAGCATGAAACCAAGCATGCCGATGAAGACGAAAGTGCGGACCGTCCCAAAGGTATCGAATTTTCCTTCACCCTCGTAATAGTCGCGAAGTCCGATGCCAATCAGCGTGCTGATAGCCAACGTGAGTAGAAAGGAAGCGACTTGAGGTGGAAGCACGGGAATCTCCGAAACAGTACGACTCGTGAACATATGCCTCTCGGACAGGAAAGTGGCGGGGCGAAGGCCCCGCTTAGCGGCGCGCAGGTAGTTTGTGTTGGTCATCGCAGCGAGGCCGAGTCCTTCAACCACCTGCTTCATTCCGGCATAGTTCTCGCTCTCGGCGCAGGCAGACTCCACCAGGGCGCCATTGAACCAAACCTGGGCGTATTCGCAGATGATGCCGTCAATGGTGAAGCCGTAACGCATCTTTTCCACGATTACGGGGATGAGGTCACCGTGTTTGCGGGCCATGGCGATGAATTCATCGATGGTGTAGGTTTCCTGAGTCAGCACCATTTCGGCCTTGAGGTGAGACAGGATTGTGGCCAAGTCCTCCTTTTTGACCGGGAACTGGAACTTGCCCCGAGGCTGAAAGATTTCGTAGCCTTCCGGTGTTTCACCCACCTTGGTCTTGATGTCGAGCAGGCCGTCGCGCACCTTTACGTTCGCCTCGTTCGTCTTGGCACTCAGAAAGTAGGTCTCTGCCGGCATTTTGCGGGCCTGAAAGAGCACCGTCTTCCCGTTCCACATTTTTTCCTTCACGAGTTCGATGACACCCTGGCCGAAGACGCGAAATTCGGCACGCGGAACAATCTTGGCGGCATCTTCAGTGGACGTGGCGGTGTTTTTGGCAAAAGGGTCAGCCATGGGAGGCTCCTTGGGATGGAAGGCCACAAACCGTGGGTTTTGGCCGGGGTTGCACTGGATTCGCGTTAACGGATCAACGCAATGTAAACAAAGGATATAAACGCTGTAGATCCAAGACCCACCGCGCACAGTACCGCCGTCCTGCGGTGGCCAAACAGGAATACGTAGAGTGTTTTCATCACGTTGTTGCTTGCCGTTGCGATGACCACTGCTTGAAGAATCTGGGTCTCGGAAAGGCCCAAGCCCCCCTGAAGGATGGACACGATAAAGGGAACGATGTCCGATGCCCCAACCAGGAAGGAGAGCATCCGCAGCCCGAGGTCATGGAAGTAGAAGAGGACGTACTTGGTGACCAAGGCCACGCCCACAAACATCACGGCAAACAGAAACGCAGCATTCAACTCGAGGGGGTTACGCTCCTTCATTACGACGTTGGCTTCGTCCTTGGGTTGTTCTCGCTTGGGTTGTCGGCACCCCCAGAAGGCCCACCCAGCCGCCAAGACAGAAAAGACCAGGAAGGGAACCAGCAGACGCAATGCCACCATGGGCATGAAGGCCGCAACTAATAGCAGAATTCTCAAATACATCGTAGGAGTCGTGAGCATGATGGCTGTAGCCGCTTCGCTCGCCCTCCATGATTCATTCCGCGTCTGCTTCGAGAGCACCACCGTGGCCATCGTGCTCGAATAGAGCCCTCCCAGTATTCCGGTGAGCACGAGCCCTTTCTTTGGATATAAGTACGTCTGAAGCACATAGCCCAGGTAGGAGATGCCAGTGGTGACGACAACAGCTGTCCAGATCTGATGCGGCGTCACCGGAACGACGGCAAATATCCTTCCGACAAGACCAGCCACCGGGGGCGCTGAAGGGATGAGGGGAAGGATCACTCCCGCAATCGCCAGGAATTTGCAGGCGGTCACGACCTCACCAGTCTCCAGCCGGTCTGTTAACTGCCGCAGCCGCCCTTTGGAGTGCAGGATGAAGAGAATCGAAACCGCAAAGCCCACCAGGAACCAGTGTGGCTCGTGAATTGCCACCGGGCCTACCGTGTATGTGAGCAGCGCAATCAGGACACCGATGAGGCCTGGGCTTTTCTGCTGACTGACCTTGTTCTTGTAGTAAACCAAGAGAAAGGGACCCAGTACCGCCATCCCCAGCAGAAAGGCGTAGGGACCAAGCAGGGGGATCCTGTACAGCATCAGTCCAAGGAGCCCAATAAACACGAAGGTCCGTACTGTGCCAAAGGTGTCGTGTTTGTTTTCCTGCTCGTAGTATTCCCTTAACCCAATCCCAATCAGGACGCTGATCGCAAGGGTAAGCAGGAAGGGTACGACTTGGGGTGGCAGCACTCGGTTCTCCGGGTATAGCAGACGGATCGGTCAGGACAAATTCAGGCGCTCTTCTTCGCGACGAGATCCCGGAAGTGGAAGAGATACACTCCGGCCAAGGCGAGGCCGACCAGCAGCCATGCCCAGGATTTCTTCTCGGGAACCACCTCCAGCAGCATGGAAGTGTCATCCCCCTGTTTGAGGGAACTGAACTGCAGCACCGCCCCTTGGCGACCCTCGAGTTTGGTCAGCAGGACCCTCGGCCCCACTTCACTTTTCTTAGGCTTGGGCAGCTGCTCACGAACCGCCTGGGCCATCGTCCCAGCGGGGAAAAGCAGCTCAAAACGGTAACTGGCAATGGTCCCCTCCTGGGTGTTCACAAAAGCGTGTCGAAACAACCAACTCTTCGCAGGGAGATTCGATTTTTCTCCAACACCCGGTTCTGGGACAAAGAAGGCCTGCCGAACCAAAAAAGTGAATTGCAGGTTGGTTTCGGTGGGTGTTCCCTCTGGGAGAAAAGCCTGTAACAGGATTTGTCCGTTGGTGGGCCCCGATTCAAGGCGAACGCCCTTGGGCGCTTCTTGAAGCTGGAGTTCATCGACCTGCTTGAACCCCAGGGGAAGGCTTACTCGCCCAGGCGTGCAGCCTGAAAGCAGGATCGTGGCTCGTCCCCGGCCCGAGCCGTCTTTGGCCGTGTCGAGGCGCAGCGTGTAGGAGGTGATTTCGGTCGCCCAACCAGAGGCCGAGATCAGAGCGAGACAGGTGAGCAAACGTAGAATCGTCATTGCGACATCGCCCAAAAGGAGGGAGTGATCCCGAGCCAATGAAACCAGGTGGCGGCAGAGACAACGAGGAACACCACCCCCAAGGTGCAGACCACCATGCCGTACTTGAAGTTGTCCATCACCGAGAACTGGTTGGTTGAGAAGAGGATCACATTAGGCTTACCACTGATGGGTAGCCCCACGACCCAGTCGATGCAGAGGGCCGCCGGCAGCGCGAAGGCCAGGGGATCCCAGCCCAGGGCCTTAGCCAGCGTGATGATGATGGGGAGCATGATGAGGGTGCGTACTGTCTTGGAGGTGGTGAGTAGGTGGCTGTACATCATCACGGCAATAACCACGGTGAAGGCTACGCCGAAGGGGACAGCCTTCAGATTCATGCCGCCGAAGAGCATGCGCACACCCCACTCTGCGGCCCCCGTACCATCCAGCGCCAAGCCGCCCGCGTAAGCGCCCGCGCTGAAGATAAGCAGATGCCACGGAATGTCTGCTTCGGCCCACTGCAACACGCCCCAGCGGGGGAAGAGCACGATGACAGCGCCTAGCAAGGCCGCGAAGGGGGCACTGATTTCCACCCCGAACCAACGCATGTGGAAGACATCCGTCATCCAGAGAAAGAGCACGATCCCAAAAATGGCCAGGGCTTTTTTCTCCGAGAAACTCAGAGGGCCCATCTTGGTGTACTGATCTCGTACAAGGTCTAGGCCACCCTCAATGTGAGGCACTTGATCCTCGGGCTTGATCCGGAAGAGAAATTTCTGGCCGATGATCCACATGGAAAGCATCGTAAGAATGGCGATGGGCGCGCCCACACGCATCCAGTCCATGTAGTACACGCGGTGTCCGCCCATGTTCTCGATGAGTCCCACCGCGATCAAGTTGGCCGAACTGCCGGTCATGGTGACGGAGGAAAGCACCGAGATGCAGGCCAGATTCAACAGCATCAGGTTCTTCCCGAAGTTGTTGGGCGCCTCCTGGGTGGAGCCGTAGATCGCCGCCACCACGATCATGAGGGGCAGCGTCATCACGCAGCGAGCAGCTGTCGCCGGGATCAAAGGGGCCAGGGCCAACTGCAGGATGACGAAGGCCAGCAACGCCCAGTTGGCCTTGTGGCCGAAGCGAACCACCAGCCAAAGGGCCATGCGCTTGGCGAGCCGCGTCTTCACCAGCATGGAGCTGAGAATGAAGGCCAGCAGATTGAGCCAGATCACCTCCATGCCCAGCACATCCATGATGGCCTTGGCGTTGGAGGTGCGCGTCACCAGGAGCAGGAACATGAGCACCAGGGAGGTGACGTAGGTGGGAAAAGGTTCGGTTACCCACCACACCAGGGCCAGCGCAAAGCAGGCAGCGCCAGCCTGGGCTGCAGCACTGAGGCCCGCCCCGGCAGGCAGGTAGTACACGAGCAGGAAGAGGAAAATTCCCCCGGGAAACCCAAGGTAGCGCATCCACCGCTCGGAGGGACTCTGGGCCTCTCGCGACTTGGAGGATAGAACCATCTTCTCCATGTCCAGGAGTTCATGGAGGGTGGGGGTCTTGGCCTGGGTGGTATCAGTGGCTGCCATGAAGAATCCCGAAGTAACGGGCCGCCCCTTTGGGCGGCCCGGAGTGCGCCGATTATGCCTTGGTCCAGCTCTTGAAGGGGTGCTTCAGGAGATTGGAATTGAAATAGCGGGGATCACTGGAAGCTGCCTAGTTCGATCTCCGCCACCACCAGGCCCTGGTTCTCCCCGTGGAAGACATCTATCTCCCAGGTCTTACCGTGGTGCAACTCCTTGTGGCGGTGCTTATCGATCAAGGGCTGCTCACACAGGTTGTCCAGCAGAAGGGCCGCATCCTCCATGGGAATGGCGTACTCGAACTCCGAGCGAGTCACGCCGGTGGTGATGCCCTTGATGGTGAGCTTGGCCTTGGCGCCCTCGATGCGAACACGGACGACCCGCTCTTTCTGGGCATTCAGGTACCCTTGCTTGAAATGTGTACCTTCAGCCTGGGGCTTCCAGGTCTCGAGCTTCACGAGGTACTTCCGTTCGATTTCCTTGCCCATGGGCGTCTCCACTCGAGTCTGACGATTAAAGATCCAGCGCCTGTTTCAGGCCCTGGGGAAAATTGGTGTTTGGGTAATCTGCAAGGCCCCTCTTCCGCAGGATGTGAGCCAAAAGACCTGGGTCTTCGTGGGCCAAATGCAGGGTTTGAATCGGCACCGCTCCGACTTTCCCGCAGGAATAGGAACCCCGCACACCATCCATTTGGAAGTGCCGATCCTGCAAGGAAAGCACGGCTGCCCGAAGGAACGGATTGTCTGCCACCACCCACTCTAAAAATAGGCTTTCCGAGAGTTCGGAATGGGAATGGGAGGGGGCACTCAATCCCCAAGCCGCAAATAGTCTGGTGATAAAACCTGCTGCCAGTGGAAAGGTGGATTCCAATACCGGATCCCACAGTTCGAGGCCATCTCGGCTGACCTGTTTTCGCCATGCCAGTTCCAGGCGGCCATCCCTGATTCGCACATCATGGGCACTAACGAGGCACAGGATCCGGATTTCTGATCGGGCTACGCCTTCCGAAACATTCACGCCTAAGCCCTCAAGATCGAGGTGGGAAAGGAAAGTCCTCCACTCCCATGGCGGCAGCGCAACTGAATGAACGGTATTCATGGTCCAGCCCCGGAACGAAACCACCTGGCCCCAGCCAAAGCCGGGACCAGGTGCATCGACTAGAACGCCAACTGATAGCGAAGCGCGATCACATTGAAATCGTCTCCGACCACAGGGGTCAGGGTCGTGCTCGTCCCCGCCGGAATGGGTGCCCAATCCTTGCCAGGCTTGGCGAATTCGTCGTTATTAACCTTGGTGAAATTGAGCATCAGCTTGTGGTTGGCATTGATGTGCCAGTTGAGCCCCAGGGTGATGTTCTTGGCCGAACCGCCCCGGATCGCGTCCACCGCGGTCTCGTCGTTCAAGTCCAGAGTGCTATAGCGCAGCGCCAACTCCAGCGCGCCATAGCGACTCGTGGGGATCAGGCGGCCGAATTCACCCTCTTGCGCGGAGTAGGGCCGACGTTCACCGGTGATGAACCAGCTCACCTGACCGTAGTAGCCCTTGAAAGTGTGGTCCTGATACACCGCGACCGCTGTGGGGATGCGGTTAACCTTGGTGCTCTGATACTCGGCCTGGAAGTTGACAGGACCAAACACCCCGGCCACTTCGCCACCGAACTGGACCCAGTTGTCTACATACTTCATATCCCCGGTGCTGAGGAACTTGGCTCGCAACACATGGGTTTCGGCCCGGGAGTCCAGCTTGAGGATCTTGCTGGCGTTGACTCGGTCGGGCAAATCGGCGCCGCTGGTGGCAATCTTGGACACATCAGGCTTGTGGCGGTGGCCCGCTAGGCCTAGGTGGAGCACCTTCCCATTTTCGTTCAGGAGGGCATAGGAAAAACGACCGACCATGCCCCACCCTTGATCCGTACCAGCGCCGCCGCCGGTCAGGCTGTCCTTGTCATTAAAATCACCCGCAGCCTGGCCAAACACGCCCACAGAGCCCTGCCAGTTTTTCCCCCAGCGGCTATAGCTGACACCCATGAGGCGATCGGGCGCCCAGGCATCGATATAGGCCCGCTCCATGAAGCTGATGTTCTTGGAGGAGGAGATGCTGTCAAACCCAAAGGGCGCCTTGTGGTTGCCCACGCGGATCACGCTGTCCTTGAAGCCCGCGTAGCCCACCCACATGTCTTTGATCTCGACGAGGTTGTCCGCGAAGTCCAGGTCGACCTCACCAAGCCAGTCTCCAAACAGAGTGGCTTTGAGGCCGATGCGTCCGCGACGCACTTCAGAGCCGTGGGGAAGGCGGTTTTCCGCCCCGGTATACCAAGCCGTATCCAGGTTCACGCGGCCGTCGAGCCAGTATTTGAATTTACCATCATTGCTGGTGCCAACCAGATAGCCGTTGTCATAGAAGGCGCTCAGGCCCACTGGGGCCAGGGTGCGCTCAGCCTCGGCGCCGCTGGCAAGGCGAGCCATGGGGGCGTCCTTTTCCTTAAGAACCAGGGCCAGCTGTTTTTCCAGCTCAGCGATCCGCTTCTCGGTATCGGGTTTTTCTTGGGCTACGGCGACACCAGCGACCAAAACGCACGCTAGCGCGGTTGCAAGGGACTTCATAGAGCCTCCATTGTGTGAGGAAGGTGCCGGGTTCCAGACCCGGGGTTAATGCGGCTAAACGCCAGGGCTAAAGCCTAGACAAGCCTCCAATTGGAAGATCCGTGCCATTCCCGGGTATCCACACAACCTCTACAAAATCAAAAGATCCGTATGTCCAAACACGCGTCCCGGTCACTCCGTGCGAGATTCCGCACAACCATTTGCGGAATCTCGCTCAATCTTTGCCTGTGGCTAGCCCCAGGGTTTTCATTCGATCGTAGAGGGTGCGCCGCGCCATCCCGAGGATTTGGGCCGCTTCGCTCACATTGCCCTGGGTGCGCTGCAGCACGCGCTCCACATGAAGCCGCTCCACTTCGCGGAGGGAAAGCAACTCGCCTCCGCCATCCAAGGCTGCCGCGCGCCGGGCCTGAAGATCCAGATCACTAGCCTCGAGCCGCTCGCCCCGCTGGAGAATCATGGCCCGCTCCAGGATATTGGCCAGTTCGCGGATATTACCGGGCCAGGCGTACTTAAGAAGCAGCGCCTCGGCATCGGCGCGGAGTTCCACCGGGGCCTTTCCCATGCGAAGGCAGACACTCTTGAGAATGGCCCTCGCCAGGACAGCGATGTCCTCCGGCCGTTCCCTCAGTGGCGGGATGCGCAGGGTAAGGGTGCTCACCCGGTAGTAGAGATCGTCTCGGAATTTGCGGGTGCGCACGGCTTCCTCGAGATCAAGGTTGGTGCTGGCGACGAGACGCACATCCACATGGCGATCACGCACATCGCCCAGACGCCTGAAGGTCTTTTCCTCGAGTGCCTTAAGGAGCTTGGGCTGGATCGCCGGATCCATGTCCCCAATCTCATCCAGGAAAACCACGCCCCGGTGGCCAACTTCCAAGAGCCCTTGTTTGGCGCTGATGGCGCCCGTGAAGGCTCCCTTTTCGTGGCCAAAGAGTTCGGTCTCCAGCAGTTCACGACTTAGCCCAGCGCAGTTGAGGTTGACGAAAGCCTCCTCGCGCCGTGGCCCCATCGCATGAAGCCAGCGGGCCAGCACGCCCTTACCGGCACCTGTCTCTCCCAGGATGAGGATGGGACTGTCCCATTCGAGCATGCGAAGCGCCTGTGCCTCGAGGGCTCGAATCGCCGGACTCTCTCCGAGAAAGGGATTCTTCACTGAGGGCTGTTCCCGCGCGGCCACTACCTGGCGTTTGCGCAGGCGCTGTTGCTGAAGCAGACGCTGCACCAACACCAGGAGCGCCTTCGATTCCACAGGCTTGGTCAGAAACTGCTCGGCACCCTCCTTGATGGCCCTCACCGCGAGATCGATGGAACCGTGGGCCGTGAGGATGATAAAGGGAGTCTCTTCGCAGAGCTTTTTCACCTGGGGCAAGAGTTCCAGAGATGTGCCATCAGGCAAACTGTAGTCCGCCACCACCACATCATGGTTCCCCGCCCGAAAACAATCCATGGCCTCCTTGCAGGTCTCGGCTTCTTCCACATCCAGCGCGTTGGCCCGCAGAAATGCCGCCATGCCATGGCGCACGGAAGGGTCGTCCTCGATGAGGAGGATCTTGGGTCTAGTCATTCGTTTCCTCTTTCACGAGCATGCCCCACCGCCTCGGAGCTGGAAGCTTGACGTTGATGAGCGCGCCTCCACCAGGCCGATTTGCTAGCTCGATGGTCCCGCCGTGCTCCTCGACCACCCGCTTGACAATGGATAGACCCAGCCCCGTGCCTCCCTTGCGACGGGTAAAAAAGGGTTCAAAGGCTCGGGAAAGGGTGTCGGCGGTAAACCCAGGACCCTGGTCTTCCACTGTAAAGACCCACCAATCGTGTCCCTCCATCTGACTCCGTCGCCCCCGTACCAGCACTTCCTTGCCGACTGGTGAGTGCTGCAGGGCATTCTCAAACAGATTCCGGAACACCTGGTGCATGCGACGAGCATTGAGCGGCAGCATCACTTCCGGTTCCTCGATGTCCAGACGTAGGGCGGATTTCCGCTCTGCCACCAGCGCCTCGCAAGCCCGGGCGGATTCTTCCAAAAGACCCACCACTCGGCACGGCTCAGGATTCAAGGTGCGAGGTTCTCCGTAGTCCTTCAGATCGTTCATGAGGCTGGCCATGCGATCAGCGCTCTCCCTCAAGGCAAGGATGAACGGCCGGTAGCGCGGTTCCTCGCCGAACGTCGCCTCCATGGCATCCAGGTTGATGGAAATGCCGTAGACCGGATTGCGGATCTCGTGAACCACTCCACCCACCAGGGCCCGCAGGGACTCCTCGGCTCGTCGGCGCTCCGTGATATCCGTGCACATTCCGGCAACCCGTGCGGGACGACCTTCTGAATCCCAGGCCACCACCTTGCCCGCATCGAAGACCCAAAGCCAATCACCGGCTTTGGTTCGCAAACGGTACTCAGCCTGGAACCTTGCCTGCCGTCCTTCCAGATGGGCGTTCATCGCTCCTTCGACCTGAGCACGGTCATCTGGGTGGATCTGCTCCAAGCCACCTTCCAGACTGGGACTCACCTCGCCAGGCCCGCGGTCGAGCATGAGGTGCCAACGTGGGCTGCGGAATACTTCCCCAGTTGATAGGTCCCAATCCCAGAGACTCTGCTGAGTACCTTCCAGTGCCAAGTTCAGTCGTTCCTCACTCGCCCGCAGCGCCGCCTGGGCCACCTTCAGGGCCGTAATGTCCCGTGAGATCGCCGCGATGCGATGAATGCGGTTCCACTTGTTGCGGATCGGCGTAAGGATGGTCCTAAAACTATGGAGCTGGCCCTCGACCCAGTGTTCTTCTTCGAACTGAAGCGGCCTCCCCTCCGAAAGTGCCGCCGCGAAATGGGCGCAAAGCATGGGCCCACTGGCTTTCGGCAGGCAGTCTTCCAGTCGTTTCCCTGCAAAGTCCGGATTGAGGAATCCACCCCCAGCCCCAAGGGGCGGATTGACGGTCTCAAAGGTAAATGAACCTTCCTCCGAGACATTAATCACGTAGATCCAGTCGTAGAGGTTCGGGAACAGACCCTCGAACTTTTCGCCCAGACCCCCTGAATACCCGGCCGGAAGACTACGCTCTTCCTGGGCAACAATCGCTTTCCGCGCCAAGGCCCGATCCAGTGCCCGAGGGAGATCCTTGAAGGACGCGAATGGCTCGTCGATACCCAAACGGAGGAATCTGTGCACTTCGGCCAGGGCGGTGGTTTTGACTCGGACCAGCGATGGGAGGGTCTGCACCTGAGCCAGGAAGGCCCGCAGCCCCGAATCATCTCCCTCCTTGAAGCTCGCACCTTCGACGATCAAGACATCCTTCGAGCGGGGACTTTCGGGTACTAGACCGCCTGCCTGGATACGGGCGTCGGCGACAAGAATCAAACGGCCGGGAAAGACAAGGCGCAACCGATTCAACCCAGCTCGCGAGAAGCCCAGGGCAAACACACGATCAGGCAAGACGGGCAGGATCTCGGTATGAGGCATTCGGGTCACCAGTCCGTCCAGTATAGGTGTTTGAGGCAGGGCTCCTCAGTGCTTCAGCACCCTGCACCGTGCCGCGCCCCCAGGCGGAGCTGGCGCCCGCAGCGGTCGGCAAGGTCCAGGTTGTGGGTAACCATCAGTGTTGTGGGCTTGAGTTCGTCATGGAGGCGCAGCAACACCTCAAAGACTTCCTGGGCGGTTTCGGGATCCAGGTTGCCGGTGGGTTCGTCCAGCAGCCAGAGGCTAGGTTTGCGCACCAAGGCCCGGGCCAGACCCACCCGGGCCGCCTGACCGCCGCTGAGGGTTCCGGGAAGGCGGTCCGCTAGGTCCGCCAGCCCCACCCGAGCTAGAAGCTCTCTCGCCCAGGTTTCGTGGGCTTCCGCCAGGGTCCCATCGATGCGCAGCGGCATGAGCAGGTTTTCCATTACGGTGAATTCCGGCAGGAGATGGGGTTGCTGGAAGGCCAGCCCCACATGGCGGCGACGGAAGAGCGCCAGGCCCTCCAGATCACCCTTGGGCACGGCCTCACCATTCACCTGGATCTGACCTTCTTCCCAGGTGTCCAGCCCCGCGATGCAATTGAGCAGAGTGGTCTTGCCTACCCCCGAGACGCCCACCACCGCACACAGACCCCCGGCTTCGACTTCCAGGTCATAGCCCTGGAAGACAGAATGTTCGGCGCCTGGGTAGGTCTTATGCAGATTGGAAATGGACAGCGGCTGTCCGATCATCGGGCCAGCTCCACGAGCTTCCAATACAGGTCGAAGGTGGCCAGGGCATCGCCCAAGGCCGTGTGGCGCTTATCTTCGGGCACCTCGATGCCGAAATGGGCAAAGAGGGCCGTGGAGCTCAGGTTCTCCAGGGGCAGTTTGCCCGCATCCCGCAACCCCGCCGCTAGGCTGTGGGTATCGATCAGGCGGTGGCTGAAGCGAGGCTCGAAGGCCCGCCTCTGGGAGTTCCAGAAGGCTTCCAGAAAGTCGCGGTCGAAGGCCACGTTGTGACCCACCAGATAGATGGGCTCGTTCTTGCAGGGGAAGTACTGATCCAGGAACACATCCAGCACCGCCATCATGGTGGTGCCATCCATGGCCGCCCCGTGATGCTTGGCCAAGTCGATTCGGTTCACCTTCATAGCCGGGCCATCCACCACGTAGGTGTCGTGCTTCAAGAAGAGCTCCAGACTGTGGCGCACCTCGCCCGCATCCCCCAGCACGAAGCCCAGGGAAAGCAGACTGTGCCGCGCCGGATCGAGACCGCCCGTCTCCGTGTCCACGAAGAGGTAGGGTTGCTTGAGCGGTTCAATGGGAAGGGCCATGGGGTCGTCCTTTCATCGCTGGTATTAAAATCAGTCCACGGATGAACACGGATGGACACAGATAAAGAAAAAACAGAAAAGGCGCTCGAGAAAGCCCGTGACGGGTGTCGGTTCAACCCCGTGAAGTTGAACCCGACTATTCATCCGTGTTTATCCGTGTTCATCCGTGGACTTCCTTTCTTTTCATTCCGCCCTCAGCGCATCCACGGGATTCACTTCCGCCGCGCGGCGGGCGGGGTAGCGGGAGGCCGCCCAGGCGACGAGCAAGGGGAAGACCGCCACGGCGGCGAGATCCCAGAGGGAGAGTTTGAAGGGCACATAGGTGATGAAGTCGTAGAGGGCAGGGGGGAGCTTCACCAGTTTCCAGTGATCCAGAATCCAGCAGGTGGGCACGGCCAGGCCCATACCCCAGGCGCTACCCACGGCGCAGATTCGCACCCCCTGAAGCTCGAAGATCCGCTGGATCTGGCGCGGCGTGGCACCCAGGGCCAGGAGCACCCCCAGGTCCCGGCGTTTTTCGGTGATGAAGAGCACTAGGATGGCCACGATATTGAAGGCCGCCAGCACCACGATGAAGGCCAGGATGAGGGCGAAGAGCAGCTTCTGGAACTGGAGGGCAGAGAAGAGGGAGCGGTTGGTGTCCCGCAGATCCGTAGCCGAGAACGGCCCCTTGGCGCCGTCATTCAGGGCTTTCAGAGCTGCGGGTTTAACGGTTTCGATGGCCTCCACACTGCCGGCGCGAACTTCGATGAAGTCCGCCTGGTCCGTCCCCGCCATGCGCTTGGCGTCCTCCAGGTGAATGAAGACCCAGCGCTGGTCGTATTCACTGATGTGGCTCTCGAAGGTGCCCGCCACCTTGAATCCAGCCATCTTCGGCTGGAGCCCGCCGAGGCCCAGATCGGCCCGCATGAAGGTGATGCTCACAGTATCGCCCACCCGCAGCCCGATGTTGCGCGCCAGTTCCTTGCCCACCACCAGCTCGCCCTCGCCCATCTGCTCCACGGGCCGGGGCTGGAGGCTGTCGAAGATGCTGGAGGTGCCGTGGGCAGTGGCCGGATCGATGGCTTTGACCGCCACCCCTTCCGGAGGCGCCCCGGGAATGGCGGATTTGAGAAGGCCCCGCTCCAGTCGCATGGGGCTTGCCGCCACCACGCCGGGAGTGGCACGGATGATGGCCAGGGCCTTGGCGGTGTCGGGAATCTCCCCTGCAAAGAAATTCACGGTGAAATGCCCCGTGGCCGTGAAGAGGTTGGCCTGGATCTCATCCCGAAAACCGTTCATCAACGCCTGCACCACCACCAGCACAAAAACCCCAAGGCCAATGCCCCAGCGGGCGTAGCGGGTGAGGGTGCGCACGAAGGCCCCCTTCCGGCGGGTCTTCAGGTAGCGCTCGGCGACAAAGGCTTCGAATGCTTTCATGCCTCTAGGTTAGCCTCAGCCCGCCACTTGCGAATGACCCAGGTGAAAGAACTGACGAACCACAGAGAACACAGAGTAAAGAACGAGGGCGTAGAGAATAGAAGGGAACCGACCTTTCGCGGCTCCCTCTGCGCTCTCTCCTTTCCCTCTGCGTTCTCTGTGGTTCAGCTTTTCGTGGGATGGAGGTGGAGCCCCTGTTCCAGATCAGCGTTCCCGCTCGTGCTCATGGAGGAAGCGCACGAGGAGGCGGTCCACCAGCTCCCAGATTTCCACCAGAGCGGCAATGGCCATGACCACGGCGATGCCGAAGAGCACGCCCCGACCCCAGGGAGTCGTGAGGAAATGAGCCACCCGGGGCCATTCCCACAAGAAGGCCGGGGGACGAACCCGATTGGTGGCCGCCATGGAGACCAGGAGCATCCCACCCCAAAGAAGATAGAAGAACCGCAGGATCCTAAAGAGGACATCCCAGGCGAAAGATCGGGGGGGGCGCGGAGCCATGGGACAAGCCTACCCCACCCCACGCTCAGTCCCCTAGCATGGGAGTACCATCAGGGTTCCGAGGGACCAACATGGGCCGTGACTTCCAGACCTTTCTCAAGCAGCTCGAGGCCACGGGCGAGCTCCGGCGCGTGAGCGTCGAAGTTGACCCCATGCTGGAAATGGGAGCCATCGCGGATCGCGTTTCCAAACAGGCCGGCGGCGGCAAGGGCCTGCTCTTCGAGAAACCAAAGGGACACACTCTGCCCGTGGCCATGAACGTCTTCGGAAGCCTGAAGCGCATGGAGATGGCCTTGGGTGTGGATCGGGAATCCCGCGGCCTGGATGCCATCGGCGACCGCATCGAGAAGCTCATCGCCGAGGCCATGCCCAAGCCCGGCAGCGGCTTTCTGGACAAGCTGGCCAAGCTGCCCATGCTGGCAGAAGTCTCCGCCTGGATGCCCAAGACCGTGCGCAAGGGCATCTGCCAGGAGATCGTGCTGAAGGGCGATGAGGTGAAGCTCTCGGATCTGCCCGTGCTCACCACCTGGCCCGAGGACAGCGGTCCCTTCATCACCATGGGCATGAGCCATGTGCGATACAAAGATGGTCGCCGCAACATGGGGCTCTACCGTTTGCAGGTCTATGACGACCGCACCCTGGGTTTTCACACCCAGCTCCATCACGACGGCGCGCGCGCTCGGCACGGCTATGCCAACGGCGAGCGGATGCCTGTGTCGGTGGCCTTTGGCGGCGATCCGGCCCTGACCTATGCGGCCACGGCGCCCCTTCCACCCTTCCTTTCGGAGGTCATGTTCACGGGCTTCCTGCGGGGCGAAGGCCTGGAGATGGTGAAGTGCGTGACGAACGATCTCGAGGTGCCCGCCGATTCCGAGCTGGTGATCGAGGGCTGGGTGGATCCCGCCGAAACGCGCAGGGAAGGTCCCTTTGGCGATCATACGGGCTACTACTCCCTGGCGGACGACTACCCAGTGCTCCACGTAGAAGCCATCACCATGCGGAAGAATCCCATCTTTCCCGCCACCATCGTGGGCCGCCCCCCCCAGGAGGATGCCTACCTGGGCCTCGCCACGGAGCGGATCTTCCTGCCCCTGCTGCGTCTCGTACTGCCGGAGATCCGGGACATGCACCTGCCTGCCGCCGGGGCCTTCCACAACCTGGTGATCCTATCGGTGAAGAAGGAGTACCCCGGCCATCCCCAGAAGGTGATGAACGCCATCTGGGGCACGGGTCAGATCATGTTCACCAAGGGCATCGTGGTGGTGGATGAGGACATTGACCCCCACGATCTCCAGGAGGTGCTCTTCCGCCTCACCTCCAACGTGGATCCCCGGCGCGACATGCTCTTCACCGAGGGGCCTCTGGATGCGTTGGACCATAGCGCGGACCGCTTCGCCTTCGGCAGCA
>JFJP01038424.1_pt1 | contig 20348 bp, 15 predicted proteins | sample 431651 | NCBI WGS metagenome assembly JFJP01 (sample SAMN02602958, study PRJNA72255) | Microbial mat metagenome, whole genome shotgun sequencing project. | biome: fresh water; feature: sink hole; material: water; isolation source: purple microbial (photo- and chemosynthetic) mats found in...
AAAGTAGTATTTTGATAAACAACTAATCATGTAGCATGGTAATATTCCCTCTAGCAGTAGCATTATGCTAAAGTTTACTTTTTCAAGAGACATATGATTGTAAAGTGACCCACCAATAGAGAGGAATGTGGTATGTCTCATAAACTATGGTGTGTATCATTACAGAGAGCTTCAGATTAGTATTACAATAGAAACAGGAAAGGATAGACCACTAATGGCTGTACAAGAAAGATAGTAAAGTGCAACATAGATATGCATCTAAGTTTTAATAAGCAGCAACAATTGACTTATCGTTGAGACAATCAATGATCACATTGCATATTGCAGGCATATAAGGATATACATGATGTCTGCAATGCACTGAGTGTTCTAGATACAAGTATTGATTGCATCAGGACTTGGCTCCTTTGTATACAATTTTATATGTTTGTAAAGCTATTCATTCAATAGCAATATCATCTGAAAGGTACAATGTGTTAAGCAACTAATCATGTAGTATGACAACATTGCCTCTAGCCATAACATTTCTCTAACATGTATTTTATGTATGAGATATGGATGTAAAGTGACCCTTTAATAGAGAGGAATATATTATGTGTGATGGCTCTAATGTTTACATGAGGTTATTTTCATAAAGCAGCACTCTAATAGAGAGGAATACATCATGTATGGTAATCAATGCTGCATGTGTATAATGTACATATCACATAAAGAACAAGGCATGAATTAATCAAAATTGGCTACACAAGAAAGACTGTGAGAAACATTTTCCAGTTCTAAGAACAACATTGAGTTGAAGCAGCTGGTGATTGTATTGCTGGTATGCATGGATATTTGTGTTGTCTACAATATACTGAATTTTTCTATGACTACTGATAATGGCAGGACTTGGCTTCTGTGTATATCATATCATATTACTGTAAAGCTATTTTTCTTTGAGTAATATAGTCTGAAAGTCATATCTTGTTAAGTAATTAATAGTGCAGCATGGTATTATTTCCCCCAACAGTAACATTATGCTAAAGTTTATTTTTCATGAGAAATATGATTGTAAAGTACCCACCAATAGAGTGGAATACAGTATTTTTGGTAATCCATGATGTGTATAGGAATAGGGAGAACAACATTAAGTTTACAATAAAAACATTGCAAGGACAGACTACTAATGACTGTACAAGGAAGATGGTTAAAAGTGCAATATAGTTAATACATAGATTTTAACAATAACAATGTACTTATTCTTGTGACAATGGGTGATCACATGGCACATTGCATGCATGTATAGAGATACATGATGTCTACAATGCACTGGTGCACTACAAGTATTGATAGTATCAGGACTTAGCTGGACTTGGCTAGTTTGAATACAATATAAAAATTATGGTAAAGCTTTTCCCTTAATAACAATGTAGTCTGAAAGTTACAGGATGTAAAACAACCAATCATGTAATGTTGCAACACTGCCTCTAGCAGCAACAAATGGCTCTATGTTTATGTTATGAAAGAGATATGGATGTAGCTTGATCCTCCACTAGAGAGGGATATATTATGTATGATGGCTGTAATGTTTGTGTTTTAATGATGAGTAGTCATAAAGTGACCCTCCAATAGAGAGGAATACATGTATGGTAATTAATGGTGCATTTGTATATTCTACATATAATATAAAAATGCATGCATGAATTGATCACTATTGGCGGTACAAGAAATTATTTGAGGAGCACTATACCAGTACAATATCCAGTTTAAAGTATTGATTTTGAGTTTAGGCAGCTGGTGAGCAGATCTGGTACCAGATACTGTCCAATGGGGATGGTGCTAGTAGAGCCAGCAGGTTAGACTTCTCCTCATGATGGTATGACCAATACCTAATGTCTTGGTCTGCTGTTACCAGTAGGTACTACTGTACCATAGACTACTACAAGAGAGTGTACACTGGTATTTACCATGGATGTGCTGGATAGCATATTCCTATGGGGTTTGATAATACCTGGTACTGTCCTTTGAAAGTAGGTAGGACACACAATGGCCAATACCAGGTATACAACTTCTTGCCTGGCCCTACGTAAGGCAACTCATAGGTCAAGTTGGCATGTTAAGCACATAAGGCCTGATACCAAGCCTGCAGTAGTTTCTATAGCACAACCCATTTTATCTTTGCACCATGTATAGTGGCAAGTGCCACTATGTATACCAATTACCTACCAGTAGATGACTGTGTTGGTCCTATATAGATTGAGCAAAGTCAGGTCATGACTCATAACACTCAGCTGCACACAGTCATGCATGGCATACCAAGAAGAGCAATGGTGAAAGACAGACATTAGCTTCACAAAGAAATTACTAGTAAAAAATTAAGTGGGTTGTTTATTAGTTTGAGCTTTTTCTGAGTCACACCATCTTATCCTGTAAGTTACACTAAGGATCAGGAACTTGGTTATTATAAGACAATCAATAATTGCATTCTTTGTGTTATTCTTCCTTCATCATGTAGGTCTAGTGTCAGCCAGTGGGCTAGTTCAGTCAGTTAGTACTGTTCCAGTGTGGACAGTGCTGGGGGTTTGACTCCCCCATGGAGAGTACTAGCTATGGCTGGTATTGTAGGTTTGATCCCTATGAGGTGGGTCTCTCCTAGTACTGTGGCTACAGGTTGTAGACCTATGGGTTAACAGACACTGGTAGTACCTCCTATGAGGTACCAGTCTACAGCCAATCCCTATGGGGATAGTCAAGTGGTTGAAATACAGCATGCGCCTGATGGTGGGAAGGGGTTCAACTCCCCTACTGGATGCTCTGTAGCACCCATGCACATGTACCCAGATCCATATGACAGGTTTTTTGACCTAGCCTGATTAGGTCCTACTAGCACATAGAACTGCTACAAACCAAATGGATGATGGATTTATGTGATTGTGTCGTAAAAAAGTGTGAGTCACATATAGGCATTAAAACCCCTACCTAGTTTCTAAGACAACACTATAAGCAACAAGGTTAAATTTGTATGTAGGTCTAGTGTCAACATACAGGGGTGCAAAAACAGAAGTGAAAAAGTACTCCAAGAAATATGGAGTGAAATAGTGTAGCTAGCAGATTCTGTACTGTATCCAGACAAATTCATCTACTCATCAAATGCAACTTAGGTGATAAGGGCTGCCTGGAAAGGATGCTTTGGAAAAGGTATTGATTTATGCATCTTAAACATTTGCAAACAAAAAACAGCAGTCATGGCCCATGTCTGTATAAAGTCCAAGTGGTGCAATTCAATGGGTACAAAGGCTTGGAACAGCTACCTATCTACATGCTCTGTCACATATTAGTCAAGCATTACATTGCAGCATTAATGGGGCACAAAGTACCTACACCTTCTACAGCTCAGGCAGATGATACAAACATTTGACCTCCATACAATGATGGTGTCAATGGGCAAGCAAACCCAAAACAGAAACAAAAAAATGCACTAGGGAAAAAATGATAGTCCCTAAATCAGCTACAGTGGAGGCTGCAATACCCAATGATAGTGATACTTCCAAATGTGGTGGTGAAAAAAGGAAACAGATAAAAAGGGCATTAATATGAAAAAGACAAAAATGTTGAACATGAAAAACAGTACAAGAGGCAGACCACAGAAGAATCCTTTGAATAGTGTAGTAGAGGGTTTGACTGAAGCCCCACTCCTTATCACCAAGGTGGAGACTTAAGAGAACAAATCATCACCTACCCATGTGACTGTTGCAAATAAAAATGACAAAGAAAGGCAACCAATCACTCCCAATGATTTGGCAGTGGAAGTGGGGAACACAATGAACAATACAAGAGGCAGACTACAGAAGCATCCTTCAAACAGTGTAGCAGAGTGCTTGGCAGAAGCCCCACTCCTTGGCAGCAAGGTGGAGACTCAAGAGAACAACTACCATCTACCCATGTTGCTAATAGAAATGACAAGGAAAGATGACCAACCACTCCCAATGACTTGGCAGTGGAAGTGGGGAACATGACAAACAATACAAGAGGCAGACCACAGAAAGCATCCTTCAAGTGTAGCAGAGTTCTTGGCAGAAGCTCCACTCCTTGGCACACAGGTGGAGCCTCAAGAGAACAAACCACCATCTACCCATGTAACTGTTGCTAATAAAAATGGCAAGGAAAGATGACCAACCACTCCCAATGATTTGGCAGTGGAAGTTGGGAACAAGGAACAATAAAAGAGGCAGACCATGGAAGCATCCTTTGAACAGTGTAGCAGATGGTTTGACAGAAGCCCCACTCCTTGGGACAGAGGTGGAGATGCAAGAGAAAGAATCACTATCTACCCATGTAAGTGTTGCAAATAAAAACAACAAGGGAAAGCCAACCAACCACTCCCAATGATTTGGTGGTGGAAGTGGGGAAAAGACAAAGAATATGAGAGGCTGACCACAGAAGCATCCTTCAAACAGTGTAGCAGATGGTTTGACAGAAACCCCACTCCTTGCCACAGAGGTGGAGACTCAAGAGAATGAACCACTATCTACCCATGTAACTGTTGCAAATAAAAACAACAAGGAAAGACCACCAAGCACTGCCAATGGTTTGGAAATACAAGAGGGCCATTGTACCACATCTGATGCCATATTATTGGCTATGTCTGATGTTCATTTAACTGCAGATACACAGCCAGGGCAGGCTTTTGACCCAATTACATCTATGGGTAATTCTCCACTGTCCACCACTGTTGCTGTGCAGCAGCAACAACACAAGAACCATATTATGGGGGTAGTTGACAGTTCAGTTGTCCAAGCTGCTCAAATGTCCACTAATGATAATAGATGCCATGGATGAAACAGCTCTGATGCAGCCATACATTCAACAGCACAATACTCATGAGCTTTATGAGAGTCTGGAGGTGGATGCTGATGTATATGACAAAAAACCATCACCACTTGGAAAGGTGCAAAGGAGAGTGTGTCCCTCTTTAATGAAAGGTATAGAATCATGTCCACTACCAGCCAAGAAGAGCATTATAAAGGCTAATCTGTTTGATTACTTGGTAAATGAAAAGTTATACCATGGTCATTATTGGTGCCATGGCAAGGATAATCCTAAATTAGCTGATTATGCTGACTGCAGCATGGATAGCAATATTGTGTCATTAAAAGTTGGGGACAAAATCAGAGTCTGGGATTTGGAAACATGCAAGCCTGATATGTGCATGTTTTTTATTTCTAGAAAAAATAAGATAATTTTGGGTCCTATTTTACAAGATGATACTGAGATTCACATGGAAGACATGGAACATAGGCTGATGTATTTATATCCTATGAACACTGGCAGTGGCAAGGAAGAAGGTGAAAAGATGATTCAAGAGCCAAAGGTAAAGCTGTGGGTTTGGTGTGACGCAAACAAATCAAAACTACTGATGAAACAGGACATCAAAAGCATAGCTGTGAAATAAAAGAAGGGAGCTCAGTCCAATAGTGATCACAATGGTGCAGAAATGTTTCCTACCATATACAGGAAGGTTCAGGGTGAAGGCACAGAAAGTGACTATCCATGGACCCTCTTGAGCAAGATACCAAGTAATACATACAATTGGTTTGGTATGGGAGGGCATGTTGGATGTAATCTTGAGAAGGATGAGGGAGCCAACAAGAAAGGCCATCCATGTCCCTTCTGTGGTGAGAAGGTTAAATTGCCTGACCAATTCATGTCTTGGATTCAACCAGAACTATTTCCACTCAAAGATTATGCCACTTTCATCAAACATTGCTGGGACAAACATCCTGAAAAATATTCTGGTGCTTATCTATTGTGGATACAACACTCACAAATAATTCCACCATAAGAGACTGTATACAGTGGAGTCTGAAGAAATCCACAGAAAGTGTTACCATTCCCATAAATTTTGTCCACCTGTACCTAACCAAAAAAGTGAGGATGACAAGGAGCCTTTCTGGTCACAATTGTTAAGTATTGTTTCACATGCCACTGCTCTGAATAAAAGCAATCAGCATTTGCAAATATCAACTGCAATATCTACAACATTACCTGTTTCAAATCATTACTCCCTGGCTGCAAAAAATTCATATCCAAATGTGGTGCTTTGATTTCAAAGCACTGGCCAATCTGCTGTGGCCTCAAGTGAACCTCAAAAAAGGCCTTTTTATTGTGGAATATGGTTCATCTGTCATTTGTTGTAGGCTTGTATGTGGATCCTCCTTTCATTGCATTTGATGATTTGGACATACCCCAAACATACACCAATCCCTAAATTGATACCTATGAAACCCCCTTCATGCAAGTGCACTCTCAAACAAGTGACATCAGATTGCTCTTCAGAATGTGAAGAAGTGGTGATTCCCTCACAGGAAAAAATGGAAGAATCAAAGCCAGAATGAGATGCATGCAAGGCGGGGGAAATTGAAAACAATGCATGAATCCTTTAACAAAGGAGAAAGTGGCTATTTAGTGCTGTAGCTTCCAACAGTGTCAAACCATAATTCCAGTTTTATTTACCCTTGAACATTTATAGGGATTGGTGTCTATAGAGTGCATGAACAGACACAGATGAATGGTTAGATGCCTGCTAAATGTCTGGATAGGTTGTTCTGATGTTGTTAGGGCAGTATACAGATAATATGATCATCCAGGGGTAAAAGAGGGCATGTGAACATTTGAATGACTCATATCTCTATCACAGCAGAACTGGTACCCAGTACTTATTAATGCTTTATGCTTGACAACACCTTTGGATATACTAGGTATGAAAATGTATCAGATGAGATCAAAACCCATGAGACTATTTTCCAGGGCATGAAATATACTGTATATATAAGCTAAGTGTTGTCAATTGGTTAAGCTGGTGCTGCACAAGATGCCACAAGTCATATTTTGACACATTGTATATTGTACAATTGATATTTGTGGGGACCACTGTATTACTATACAGTATTATTATAAAATAAGTTATGGGCTTGAAGAGGTAGGGCCTATGTGAGGCAATGGTAGACCACATAAAATGGTCCCTACTTTTATTACAATGATGCTGTATTTGCTCTATAAAAATAAAAACATACACCTTTGTGGCATGGTGAGTTCATGATATATTTCACCTAAAAATATCTCATCAGAATCCTCCATGATACATTAAACAACCATAAAATGTATCAGAGAAATATGCATGACAACCACTTGGGTCATGGTTGTATTTCACACCCTACTACATTTGAAAGTATGTTTGTTTTGAGTTAACCTTGGTACAGTCATGCATGTATATTTGAAATCAATTGCATTAACTTCTGGTGATGCATGCATAGAATCCTGCTTAACCAGATGGTTTAGCACCATGACAACAATAAACAACAAATAGATTGTTGCCATTTTGTGTGTATGCATAACTCATTACACTACTAACATGAGATCAAAGCTGAAAGTAAGGAGACACTGCAGATTTTGGAGCAGGTTGGCTACAAGGACTGGCCAACCTGTGTTTATGAAGTAGGAGAAGCAGGATTGGCAACAAAGACAATATTCATGGTAGCAACAACAGCACTAATTGTGAAAATGAGGGCAACAAGTATGAATAAGGAAATAAAACTGTTGAGGCCAATGCAATGCAAATTGTAAGCATTGGCAACAGCAACATTGATGATGTAAACAAAAATGAGGTGAACAGTGATGACAATTCAAACATATCATTTAAATGCAAAAATATCCATAACAGCAGTGGAGAGCCTTACCATTGGAATCCTTGGCAGAATCAAAGAATCCAAAGAATACAACCAGGGCAACATTTCCTGTGCTGTAATGGAGAACATGAAGCCAATGATTTTACAAAATCAACATTGTACTTTATTCATATTTGCATTGGAGCCATGGAATAGCCAACAGAAACATATTCATATTTTCTTTATCACCATTATATTCATATGGCATCAGCCTTGATCAATGTTTGCCACTGCAACTTTTTGAGATAATGATATTAACATGTTGTTGTATCATTGTATGAGCTGACCAAGCTCATACCTTAGGATTGATTTTTTATGTTGTGTTTTATTGTTAAATTACTAACATTAGGCATGGCCATTTGTAATTATTGGCAGCTTGCAAATAGGCATGACCTGTACAATGCAGACACATTTTCCCCCTTCTATGAGGCTTAATTAACCCATTGTCAGAGGCTTGCCAAATATGCTGTCAATGAACACATACAACTGGGCCCTCCTCTGGTTGTTTAATAGCAACCTTTTCTTGAAATTGTGTCCCTCATAGCATATTGTGCTTTTACATGGGTTCAGCATATTTGCACAATGCTCATCACACAAGTTCACACAAATCTTGTAGAAAAGCACAAATGGAACCATTGTCCCTTTTCTTGGTAAAAGCAAGCCATTCTTTCACACCTTCAGCTATAAATTGGCAGCACTTCACTTTTGAAATCACAGCCTTCTTTTTCAGCTTAATTGTTTTTTCAATTGGTGTCTCTGATAAATATGGTAGAAAGTGCTGTTTCAAACCATACAGGGTGGATGTATTGGCCACCTGGAGCAAATATCAAAATGCCTTTTTCCCATGAATCCTCCTCCAATACTCCAAGCCTTGATAATACCATTTTCCTTTGAGTTACTAAAAGCAAAAGTCTTGCCATCACTTTGTCACATGCCTTCTCAACTGATGATTGTATTTATTGGTGTACTAACTTCCCTGTTTTTTTAGAATGTATGGACCTTTTGGGTACTACATGTACCATACCAATTCCTGGTTATTTTCCCATTGTGACAAAAGCCATGGCTCTCTGAAATTCAGGTGGTGCTTGTTGTGTGGCCAGCATGTCCATTCCAGCATGGCCACCAGTCATAGCTTCATCCATAATAATATGTAGCTCATGTTGGGAAGCAATGATGCCTATAATTTGTAGTGTATCAGCACTAAGGATTGCTCCACTCCCAGCCAGAATGACCACCATCAACAATGCTTTAAAAGGAGCTCCTTGCATTTTTGCCATTAATGATGCATATGCAGCTCCTGCAGGCATTCATTTTCATTGAGAACTAAATTGGCTTAGTGAGTGCATGGGATATGATATAGCAGTGCAATGGTGCATTGCTTGGATTCATTCATTGTGTCTAGGTCTGTTGGATTTATAAGGATTGCCAGGCCCTTAGAGACATAAAATGAACTGGAGCTAAGTGCTTGCAATGAGTCCCCCTTGAATGAAGAACCACAACCTCCCATATAGCTAGCTGGCACAAGCCACCAATAAGGCTGACTATGGGAACCTGTAGCTTCATTGAGTGCTGCAGCATTAGCTGATGACCCACACTTGGTGCAGCACATGAGAGTGAACATGCATGCCTTTGGTTCCTTTTTTCACTTTTGATTCCAGCTCATATTTGCTGGTTACAGAGCTATGCTTAGCATGGTCTGTTGCAAGGACAATTCCCTAGTTGTTGGCAAGATCATCACCCATCTCACCAATGTTATGAACTGGAATAGCAAAGGTATTTTATCAATGATAAAAATCACTAGCCCATTTAATAGGGTGGTGAAAGAGTGAAAAGGAGAATGGGTAGGCTGTGCTTACCCATTTTACTCCAGGCAACTGATGGCATATAGTGTACAATATTTCAGATCCAAAAACAATTTTGAAAGTTCAGTAGACTAAAAATTACTATATGTAAAATAACCCTAACTCATTGGAACATGTCCTATTTAACTATGTGTATCATATAGCATGTCCACATTGCACACAACTAAGTTAATCACGTAGACTCCACCAGCATCAATCAAATGAAAGGAGAGAAATAAAGGAAGTCATTGTATTTTAAGTATCATTTTATGGTGCATGATATCATTTCATGAATGAGCCATGAGAGCAACACATAACAGTGGTAGCAGCTGTTTGTCAATGCACTGATGGATGGTTTACCTGGTCCTTGTACTCTGGTACATTTGGATAATCAAAACCTGTCATCCTGCTATGTGTCTAAGGACACAAAGCAGTCCAACATTAGAAGCTTTTTTGGACCAAGATACATTACTCAAGAACATCCAATGGGGTGCTACACTGCATACAGTGATATCCATTTGCATCCTTCCCATTACAACTTGTCATATGTATCCTCTTTGTCTATACTAGCCCAAATATTTGGTTACATTATTTGCAAGCTCATCAATGCATCAAAACCTTTCATTGAAAATGTATCACTTCATCCACCCCTGAAGCTTATTGCACCAAGAAATGGCCCAAACATGGCTGAAAGTATTATCAATATAAGATTTTTGGTCAAGGAAACAAAAAGAGGCATTTGATAAATCCCAACCTAAGATGGGATGAGCAACAACACAAGGTTGAAAGCACAACATTGTGGCAAAACTTTCATACACAATGACAAAGAGAACTGGAAATCAGCATCAGTTCTGTTGGGACAAAGTATCAATGATGATGAAGAGAGTTGCTGGTTCCAATTCCCCATGCTCTGCCTTGTAAAATAATGCTATGATGCTCTCCAACAGCTAGTGACAATCCTGTTCTGTCTTATTTTCCCCACAGGAGTTCAGCAAGAGCATGACATCCATGTATCTAAGATACTTTGTCATGAGAATTATTGATGTATCTTTTACAGAAGCCACTTTGATTAGGTCTTGTGGGATTCACTGAAGCAGCCCAGGTTGCATTGCCATGCAATTGAGATCCAAAACATGATCCAAGTTGTGCATCACTATGGATAGTTGGTTCTGCCTTACCAGCCAAAAATTTATTGATTCTTGACAGCATTTCCTTCTACTGCACAGACACCAGTTCACTCAGTACAAATTTATTTTGTTCAAAATCCAATAAGCCTCAATGCCAAAAAATTGTGAATATGACTCAGTGACAGTGCACTGTGGAAGTCAAGGGAGCAGTGACTGGAATAACAGTCCAGCAGCACCCCATCAGAACTGGATATCTTTGCTGATATTGTAGCATGAAGGCTGTATGTGGTTTTCTTGTATGTTTGATCCAGGGCATTGCAAAACTTCTAGAGTTCCCATCATCATTATATGCGTGGACAAATTGCAATTCACATCACTGCCTATATTGTATATGGGTTTCAATATTCTCTAAAGTATGGTGACTGGTATATGCCTGATTCTCTGGCCAAGCTAATAAACAGTGAGAGGGCCTGCATGAATCTTCATCTTCATCCACTTCTTCAGACATGAGCAAATCTGTTTCTTCCAGTTTCAAATATCTTGTTTACAAGGAGATTCTACAGGACAAGCTTCCACAAGGGTATGGTAAATCAGATGATGCATGGTTCAACAACATACCATTCCCTGTACCAAAAGAAGAGAGATTGCTCACCCAATATGGTTTCACTTCTTCATTACAATGCAAACAGAGAATAGATACCAAATTTGAGCCCAAATATTTTCAGGAAATGGAAGACATTCTGAAAGAAATTTACACCCATGCTTTCCAGTCTGAAAATGAGCAAAACAAAGTCCCCAAACCTGACATCCAGTCACTACTGCCTAAATTTCATTTCAAGTCTTTAGACCAACAATCTACTATTGATCTATGTCATTGTCTTCCCCATCTATGGTATGAAAAAGAAACCAAATCAAGTGCATGTGACATACAATAGTTTATTGCTGCTCTGTGTGACTGCATATATTTTTTAGATCCAAATGATGATGTTTACAACAACTACAGCTACACTTTGCTTAAAGAAGAAGGTGGTATGGGGATTGAATGTCAAGGAAAGTTTGTGGCTGAGATGTTGAATGGAAAATGGACTTCTTCTACACTATTGGATTTATTTGAAAAGATGAAGTTTATGTACATATTTACTAATGGGAAAATCCAAGTTATTAGTCTTGGGTGTGATTGAGGACAAAGAATGCACTGATGATACAACTTTGAGTGTCCAAGCTGGACAAAAGAAAATTGCCTGGTGGGTTGCCATTATAAATAAATAAATAACTCACTGATTATAGATTACTCTATCCTTTGTCAGGTTTAACGTTGTCATGCCGGAACAGGTCTGCATGCGTTTGCTGAATGACATGGTGGTGGGTTGCCATTAATGATGGGGGAATCTTTGCATCCAATGAAAAAACATCGCTTGTTTATGGATTTGAAAATAACAAGTATTGCAATAAATCACTATGTATTTTGCCTTCAAACATGGATGTTTAGAAAGATGCAATGATGCCCATGGGCAATGCTTTAATTGGCCAAAAGAGGATACCCATGCAGCCAACAAAGCAGAAATCAGAAGGCCTGTTAGAAACTCCCCTCCCCCATATACATAAAAATGAAAGAAAGGCATTACCAATATATGGCTAATTTTGTGGCCTCATACTCTGCTCAAAGTATAATGCTGAAGGTGGGAGATGTGATACAAATAAAGGATGAGTTGAACAATTCAACCACCAGATACAAAATCTTTGACTTTGATTTCAATGCTGTCATTATAACATGGTATCAGGATGAGACTAGACATGTTTTCCTGGATGCACTAGAGGAAGAATAGAAAAGCATTTGGAAAGTGGAAATGGATGGTCATACAAAATGAACTATACCAATTCAGGATTACAGAAACATATTGTGGGTGAAATGCAACCCTCCATCAACTGAAGCTCTTGTCAAGGCTTGTCATGAGAAATACAAACAACTTGACATCTAATGATGGTTACACTGAGTATCAGTACATTCTGTCTGGTGTAGACAAGCACAGCAAGAAGAAAACTCCCATTGTCATTCTGAAAGGATTGGAGAACTACAAATGGACTCAGTTGCACCATATCCCACCCTAACTCAAACATTAGTGGTTCATTGTTCCAAGATCTGTAACTGACTGCAACAGTTCTAAGGATAATATCACTGCATGTTCCTTTTATGATGAGTCTGTTGTTCTCATCCTGGACAGAAGCAAGTCCACTATCAAAAGAGGATCATAAATGTTTTATTTCTATTGCCAGAATAGACACAAGAACAAATGCTTATGGCAATTGGAAAGTGCAACTACAGATTCAATGGGAAACTCTGATTATGGGTTGCATGCTTGTCTTCAATGGTCCTTACAAGGTGCTATCTTTGAGTCTTCAATTCCAATCATTGATAACATTGCCCTTCTGCTTGCTGGCAATTGTACACCTTTCAGAACTTGCTTGAGAAAGGTTCAATTTGCCAGAGGCCTAAGTTCTGATTGGAATACATTACTTGCACTGAAACCCACAAAACAAAAGTTTAAAGGTCAACATGTTCCATTTCTTGCTGATGTTGATGATGCCCTAGTAAAGATTATTCATGTGATGGACTTTGATTTTTGCATCCTTGCTGATATACAATGGGAAAATAAACCAATTCATAAAATGGTATTCACTGTGGAATGCAATTCATTGGTTTTTTGTCAATGGAATATGCATGGATCCTCACATCCTGTTATTAGGCAGCCTCAATATAGAAGATATATATGTTGCATGGCCTGCTGCACATGCTGAACATGATGAATTGAAACTTCTATGCACAAGAAAAGCACAAGACAAAAGAGCCCATTGATTGATCCAAATTCACTCATGCTTATCAGAACTAATGTGATTGTTCACTGGAATTAATTGGAATCCCTGTGGTAGTGCTTTATTTGTCTGTTACAATGCATACCATATTCTATGTAGTTCTGTTTGATAAGATGAAAACTGTCCTCATAGTACATACATGCATTACAACCAAAGCAAATGCTGAACAAATGTATGAAAGATTGTACCTGATGAATTATATCCAAAATGACACCACTGACATGTGACACAATTGTTCATGATACATGATGATCAAAACAAATATATTGAGTTGACTGTTACAGCAAAAATACATAACACATTAAATAACACATTAAATATAAAAATTTCATGTGGATATTTGCATCAAAAATAGACAGTACATTATAATTAATAATATATCACCTGACTTGAACTGTGATAGCTTTTATCACACTGTCCACAACAGCACTATTACCCAATATATCAAATTGAAAAATATTTTTAAAAAGGAAATTCTGTTTTATGTGTTATCAGTAGCACTTTTGCAATCAAGAGTAGCTTTAGACCCACACAAAATAAGATTGTGGTGCATCTATGGTGGACATAATAAGTTTTTGTCAGTAGCAGTTGTGTTAAGAGGGCATGGCATACTGTGGAAATACCTGCAGATGTCATGCCTTCATAGCTTAGCCCATAGCTTTGCTGCTTTTTGTTGGTTATTGAGGTGGTTATGGCAATTCATCACCCATTGCCTAATGTGTAATGTATTTTTTGTCATTATAATTTCTGAGGTTGTATATGTGAGGAGATCCTGGAGTAAATTGAAAACTATATTGCATGGAGAAGCAACAATCTGCAACATATTGATACACCACATAGAAATTTGGGGATAATGCACAGTATTGGTACATTGCTGAAAATATATCATAAATAGATCAACTTTGTACCCTCAATGGTAGTTTTAAAACACATATACATTAAACAAGGACATTTGCCTATGGTAAAATATCATAAAAATACACAAACAATCAATTTAAATTTCCCTGTGTTTTGTGGTTTTTGTGCTTAGCCCTACACACCATACCTAATATTAATTGTACCAGGTACCACCTGCCAAGGTGGTACACAATGGATGGTCAACCTGAAAACTCCATCATGCCAATGAGTACAGCAACACTATACATGTAAGAAGAAAGATGGAGGATGAAAAATCCATTGCAATATTGTAATTTGCTAGAGGGAGGGAGTAGGACATAATTGTATCAGGAGACCATAGAAAGTTCTGTCTGGTATAGCATGTTGTCAACATTTATGTAGAACAATCATATCAGCAGGAAATATATTTTTCTGATTTCAACTGTTCCACAAGAGTTTTTCCCTGTGATCATGGCAAACTCTGTGGTGTATTTTCAACAACCCATTTGCATTGTTACCTACTCAACATCTTTGCCTTGCAACACAGGATTGGAACAGCTACCTATCTACATGCTCTGTCATGTATTAGACATGCATTACATTGCAGCATTAATGGGGCACAAAATACCTACACCTTCTACAGCTCAGGCAGGTGATACAAACTTGCAACCTCCATGCAATGAAGGTGTCAATGGGCAAGCAAACCAAAAACAGAAACCAAAGAAATGTGCTAGGGAAAAGAAATGACAGTCCCTAAATCAGCCAGTTACAGTGGAGGCTGCAATACCCAATGATAGTGATACTTCCAAATGTGGTGGTGAAAAAAGGAAACAGATCTTTAGAAGACTTGATATTGGTCACCATTCTTGTTATGCTTGTTATAAGATGTATGGTTACAGTGAGCTCCACATAAGCAAGTATTACAATAGATACAGGGAATGGATAGTTCACTAAAGGATGCAAGAAAGATATGTAAGTGCAATATAGATATATATTTAGGTTTTAAGTTCAACATGGACTTATACTCAAGGCAGATGATGATCAAATTGCATATTGCATACATGTATGGAGATACATGGTGTCTACATGATGCACTGGGGTGCTCCACAAGTATTGATAATATCAGGACTTGTTCATCACATTACTGTTAGGCTGTTTACTTAAATATCTGAAGATACAACATGTTGAGTAACAAATCATGTAGAATGGTAATACTACTGGGATAATGGCTCAATTCATAACCATGTTTCTGCTTAGAAGCCAAGTTTTAAGCCATATTGCTGCTAAAAAATAGCTTATAGCCAATAAGTGGTCTATAATTGTTTTGTTACTATCTAAAGTTGTACAGAGGACTAAAAGTTCTGGGTGGTACCAGATGATCATGTTGTGTATTGGAGTATCTATTTTGAGTGACAGCTATACAACTTTGGACAGTAAGAGAACAAGGATAGACTGCTTATTGGCTATGAGCTATTCTTCTAGCAGAAATATGGCTTAAAACTTCACTTCTTAGCAAAAACATGGTCATGAATTGAGCCATGATCCATTGATGGAGGATGATACAGTGTGTGTGGTAATCAATGGTGTGTGTAATTTACCTTGCATTCCTGATTAGCACTAAAGTATTAACAGAGCAACCATCACTAATGGTTGTAAAAGAAATCATGCCAAGTGTGGTGTAGATGCACATTTTATTTTAAGATGCAAATGGACTAAAAATGTGTGGGCAGTACTACATGATCATGTTACATATTGGAGTACCTATTTTAACTCACAGCCATACAACTTTGGATAGTAACAAAACAAGGATAGGCCACTTATTGGCTATAAGTTATTCCTCTAGCAGCAATATTGCTTAAAAGTTTACATCTTAGCAGAAACATGGTCATGAATTGAGCTATTATCCATCACTGGAAGAGGATACAGTGTGTGTGGTAATCAATGGTGTGTGTAGTAATCTACCTTGAGTTCTTGATTAACACCAAAGTATCAACTGAACAAAACTAAATCACTAATGGTGGTAAAAAATATTGTTCAAAGTGTGGTGTAGATTTTTAAAAGAGGAAGATGGACTAAAATATGTGGGTGGTACCAAATGATCATGTTGCATATTGGAGTATCTAGTTTAAGTGACCACTGTACAACTTTGGACAGTAACAAAACAAGGTTAGACCACTTATTGGCTATAAGCTATTCTTTTAGCAGCAATATGGCTTAAAAGTTTACTTCTTAGCAGAAACATGGTCATGAATTGAGTCATTATCAATTGATTGAGGAGGACACAGTGTGTGTGGTAATCAATGGTGTAGGTAATTTACCTTGAGTGCCTGATTAGCATCAAAGTATTTAAAGAGCAAAATAAATCAAAATGGCTGTAAGAGAAATCATGCTAAGTCTGGTGTTGATTTTAAGAGGAAGATGGACTAAAATGTGTGGGCAGTACCAGATGATCATGTTGTGTATTAGAGTATCTATTTTAAGTGACAGCTGTCCTGTGGACAGTAACAAAACAATGATAGACCACTTATTGGCTATAAGCTATTCCTTTAGCAGCAATATGGCTTAAAACTTCACTTTTGAGCAGAAACATGGTTATGAATTGTGCCATTATCCATCAATGGAGGAGGATACAATATGTGTGGTAATTAATGGTGTAGGTAATCTACCTTGAGTTGCTTCCTGAATGGCACCAAAGTATTAACAGTGCAAAAATAAATCACTAATGGCTGTAAAAGAAATATGCTAAGTGTGGTGTAGATACACTTTTGATGAAGAGAGGAAAATGGACTTAAAATGTGTGGGTGGTACCAGATGATCATGTTGCATATTGGAGTACCTATGTTAAGTGACATCTGTACAGCTTTGGATAGTAACAAAACAAGGATAGACCACTTATTGACTATAAGCTATTTCTTTAACAGCAATATGGTTTAAAACTTTACTTCTTAGCAGAAACATGGCCATGAATTGAGCCATTATCCATCAATGGAGGAGGAGGAGTGTGTGTGGTAATCAATGGTGTAGGTAATTTACCTTGAGTTCCTGATTAGCACCAATGTATTACTAACAGAGCAAAATTATAGCACTAATTGCGATACAACTTTGGATAGTAACAAAACAAGGAGACTGCTTATTGGCTATAAGCTATTCCTCTAGTAGCAATATGGCCTAAAACTTTACTTCTTAGTAGAAAGATGGTCATTAATTGAGCTATTATCCATCAATGGAGGAGGATACAGTGTGTGTGTGTGGTAATCAATGGTGTGTATAAGTTATCAGAGTTCTTCATTAACACCAAAGTATTAACTGAACAAAATAAATTGCTAATGGCTGTAAAAGATATTTTGCAAGTGTGGTGTAGATGTGTGTAAAGAGGAAGATGGACTAAAATGTGTGGGTGGTACCAGATGATCATGTTGCATATTGGAGTATCTATTTTAAGTGACAGCTGTACAACTTTAGACAGTAACAAATCAATGATAGACTGTTTATTGGCTACTATAAGCTATTTCTTTAGCAGCAATATCACATGGTCATGAATTGAGCCATTATCCATCAATAGAGGATGATACTGTGTGTGTGGTAATCAATGGTGTAGGTAATTTACCTTGAGTTCCTGATTAGCACCAAAGTATTAACAGAGCAAAAATAAATCACTAATGGCTGTAAAAGAAATCATGCTAAGTGTTGTGATAATTTTAAGAGGGAGGTGGACTAAAATGTGTGGGCAGTACCAGATGATCATGCTGTGTATTGGAGTACCTATTTGCAAAAGGCTACAAAATTTGAAACCAGCAATTACAATAATTTAAGTTGAATAAGTGGTTATGTTGACAGTGAGTGAGGTGGAATTTCTGGAATGCATGTGTGTTGATGATAGTCCAAATAATGTGAAGAGATTGCATGTGCATTGACTTTTGGAAAATCTTGCTCTGTGCACATGCACGCATCTTAAGTTCCCATTTTCTACAGGCCTTACATCAATGCTTTCCTTTAGAAGCTAGTTGCAATGATAAAGACTTTATAAAATGCATAATTTTTCAGCTTGTACTTTATTTGTGCAATGACTGACAGAATATAGAATATCAACTGCTACTTTTAGTATTGTAGACATGCAAAGTAAAAAATGTCATGATGCAGTATAGAAAGCAAGCTTCTTTGATCTTTTGTTGAATACTCCATCTGCAATAGCAAATTGGTGACTCTGTAATATATTGGGTGACACATATTTTTATAGCCTTGAAGTACATATGGGAGATTTGCAATGTGTATCTTCATTAGCACCAAAACCTGATGCAGTCCTTCTAGAGAAGACCTGTCTGGTGTAGAGGGAAAAGTACAAAATTGATATCATTGTTTTTAGCATTCAAAGAAATACAAGAGATTGTTGACCTCACTTGAGATATATAAACATGGCCACATAAATCATTTGGTTTTGTTTCAGAAATGTAAATGATATCTATGATAGATTATGTCCAGTTGTCCAGCATGTGTAATATCAGTCTGTACACTCAGTGTATAGTGAATGTTTGTGGTGCATGGGTGCTTGCATAAGCAATATCCTACACACTTCCAGGATGACTAACAGAAGTTCATGGCTTCATAGAAGCTGATGCAGAGACAGAATATCATTCACACATATTATCAGACATATTATAATCATGTAAAGAATATCTAGATATAAATTTATTTAGTAGTGCAGCTGATGGAGTAGCCAATGACTGTAGAGTATCCATAGACTGTGATGGTGGCTTTACCCATGTTGGGACCCAAAACACAGCTTTCCATTGAAGTAATACCTGCTGAAAAACATTCATCTTCAGGGTGGTCATGCCAGTACATGTGCAGATCCAGATCTCCATCTGACCCAGTGGTTTCACATGCTATACTGGAAGAAGATGTGACATCCATATAAAAGTCAAAACTTTCACCCATCAGCAAGTTGTATGGGCCTGTTGCTACTCCATTTGCTAATTCAGGATTTTCAATCTTTGAGGGTGAAAATTCTTGTGCAGTGCACTTGACATAGAATCCAATGGCTGTTGAAGTGCTGTTGACCTTAATCCTTGCAATACCAGTACTGGGTTTCAAAGTGCAGCTTTGTGCCATACTGTAGCCATCTGAAACACAACCATCATCAGCAGTATTGTTCCACTTCATGTTCAAAGTCAATCCTCCATTCATGGAATAAAAACCACCCTCATCTGAGCCAAATGTCTCACAGATTACTATGGAAGAGGATGGAATATTCATGAGGAAGTCAAGGCTTTCATCAGTCAACAAGTTGTAAGGACCTGCTTGTACTCCACTTGTTAGTTCTGGGTTTTCCACAATTGATGGTATATATTTTTGCATAGTACAACTGATTTTGAAGCCAATAACTGTTGTAAAGCCCTGGACATTGATATTGGCAATGCCTGCATTAGGACTCAGCATACACTTCTCATTTGCAAAGGCACTTGTTGCAGCACACTCATATTCAGAGGCATTCTTCCACTTCATGTACAAGTCCAGATCACCAGTTGAGCCTTTTGTTTCACATTTAATCATGGAAAATGATGGTACATTCATGGTAAAATTGAAGGATTCACCCATTACCAGATTATAGGGGCCCACTTCTACCCCATCATGAAGTTCAGCATCTTTTATTGGAGTTGCAATGAATTGTTGTGCCATGCATTTGATGCTGACATCTGTAACCGAGTCGAAGGCAGAAAGTGTTATGAGGACACGGCCTGTGGCTGGACCAGCAACACAATTCACAGCATTTGATTCTAATCCAGATGGGCAGGTCCGCACAATGGTATTGTTCCACCTCATGTTTAAATCCAGTATGCCCATCATCCCATCTATGCTATTTGAACCATTTGCTTCACAGATGATTGTGGAAACATCAACAACCTCCATGGAAAACACAATATTTTCACCCA
>JFJP01006452.1_pt1 | contig 20339 bp, 21 predicted proteins | sample 431651 | NCBI WGS metagenome assembly JFJP01 (sample SAMN02602958, study PRJNA72255) | Microbial mat metagenome, whole genome shotgun sequencing project. | biome: fresh water; feature: sink hole; material: water; isolation source: purple microbial (photo- and chemosynthetic) mats found in...
GGTCGTCGCCCATCTGCTTCAGACCCAGCGAAACACGGTGCTTCTCGGTGTCGAACTTGAGAATCTTGGCGGTGATTTCCTGGCCGGCCGTGACCACTTCGCTCGGGTGGCGGACACGGCGCCAGGCCATGTCGGTGATGTGCAGCAGGCCGTCGATACCGCCCAGATCCACGAACGCACCGTATTCAGTGATGTTCTTGACCACGCCGTGAACAATCGCGCCTTCCTTCAGCGTGTCCATCAGCTTGGCGCGCTCTTCGCCCATCGAGGCTTCCACCACGGCGCGGCGGCTCAGCACCACGTTGTTGCGCTTGCGGTCGAGCTTGATGACCTTGAATTCCAGGGTCTTGTTTTCGTAAGGCGTGAGGTCCTTGGTGGGACGGCTATCGACCAGCGAACCGGGCAGGAACGCGCTGATGCCGTTGACCATGACCTTCAGGCCGCCCTTGACCTTGTTGCTGGTGGTGCCGGTGACGAATTCGCCAGACTCCAGCGCTTTTTCCAGCGACATCCACGAGGCCAGGCGCTTGGCCTTGTCGCGCGAGAGCAGGGTGTCGCCAAAGCCGTTTTCGACCGAGTCGATGGCCACGGCAACAAAGTCGCCCACCTGCACTTCGAGTTCGCCCAGATCGTTCTTGAATTCGGCCAGCGGCACATAGGCCTCGGACTTGAGGCCAGCGTTGACCACCACGTGGCTGTGCTCGATACGCACCACCTCGGCGGTGATGACCTCGCCAGAGCGCATTTCGGCGCGTTTCAAAGACTCTTCAAACAGGGCGGCAAAAGATTCGGACATTCAGTTTCCTAAAACCGCTTGGCGTCGGTTGCTTCAATGCCGGTGTGGCACTGGGCAGGATGCGACGGGTGGGCGGCGTTGACGATGCGGTGAGAAACACCGCGGGGTTGGGTTGCAGATCCGTTGGGCCTGCGGGCTGGGAATGCCCGGCGGTGCCGTCTGGGCCATCAAGTTGCCATCTCAGCGGCTGTGGCTCGCCGAGAAGGCTGTTTTGCCCTGCCACCAGCTCAGAACCTGTTGCACCGATTGCTCGACGTTCAGGCCGGAGTTGTCCAGCATCAGGGCATCTTCGGCTGGTCTGAGTGGCGCGAGTGAACGGTTTGCATCCCGTTCGTCGCGCGCCAGCAGGTCAGCCAAAAGGTCTGTGATGTTAGCAGCGATTCCTTTTGAAATCAATTGCTTATGGCGCCGCGCCGCACGTTGCTGGGCGCTCGCGGTCAGAAAAATCTTGAGTGGTGCATCGGGGAACAGCACGGTGCCCATATCGCGCCCATCCGCCACCAAGCCCGGCAGGCGGCGAAAGCTCTTTTGCAGCGCGAGCAGCGCAGTCCGGACCTGGGGCACCGCCGACACGCGGGAGGCGGCCATGCCGGCTGCTTCGGTGCGCAAGGCGTCGGTCACGTCGAGGCCGTCCAGGAGAATCTGCTCGCCGGTGAACTGCACCCGCAGGCCGGCGGCCAGCTCGCCCAGGCGACCAGCCTGGGCAGGCTCGGCCAGATCGGCCTCACCGGTGGCGAGGTCAGCGCGCTCGGCGGCAAGACCCACCAGGCGATACAGCGCGCCCGAGTCCAGCAGGTGGTAGCCCAGCGCTCGCGCCAGTTCAGCCGCCAGCGTGCCTTTGCCAGAGGCGGTGGGGCCGTCGATGCAGATCACCGGAATGTGTGCCGGCGCAGTCTGGCAAACCGAAAACAGGGTTTCGAAGTAGTCGGGAAAGGTCTTGCCCACGCATTTGGGGTCTTCAATGCGCACCGGCAGGCCGGACGGGTTGAAGGCTGCAAGCGAAAAGCACATGGCGACGCGGTGGTCGTCGTAGGTGTGGATGCTGCCAGTGGTCCAGACGGTGGGCGGCGTGATGCGGATGAAGTCGGCGCCTTCCTCCACGCTGGCGCCCAATTTGCGGCACTCGGCGGCCATGGCTGCAATGCGGTCGGTCTCTTTGACGCGCCAGCTGGCGATGTTGCGCAGCGTGGTGGGGCCATCGGCGTACAGCGCCATGACCGCAAGTGTCATGGCGGCGTCGGGGATGTGGTTGCAGTCAAGGTCAATGGCTTTGAGGGGCCAGACACCGCGACGGACGTGCAGGCGGTTGGCCTCACCTTCGATGTGAGCACCCATGGCGCGGGCCGCGTCCACGAAGGCAATGTCGCCCTGCATGGAGGCCAGACCCACGCCTTCGATGGTGATGCCAGCGTCAGCGGGCGTGTTGTGACCTGGCGCTGCCAACGCACCCAGCGCAATGAAGTAGCTGGCAGACGAGGCATCGCCCTCAACCGCGATGCGTCCAGGGGATGTGTATTGGCTGCCGGCGGGAATGGTGAAGCGCGACCAGCCGTCACACGCCACCCGAACGCCGAAACGCTGCAGCAGCTTGAGCGTGATCTCGACATAGGGCCGCGAAATGAGCTCGCCCACCACCTCGATCAAGATCGGCTGTGCAGTGGCCACCAGTGGCAGGGCCAGCAGCAGTGCGGTCAGAAACTGGCTTGACACGTCGCCCCGGACCCGAATCGGCTGATCCAGCCGCAGGCTGTGGACCGAGCCATCGCCCAGGCGCAGCGGCGGGTAACCCGCCCGCGCGAGGCAGTCGATGGGGCAGCCCAGCTGGCGCAAGGCGTCGACCAGATCGCCGATCGGGCGCTCGTGCATGCGCGGCACGCCGCTGAGCTCGAACTGCCCGCCCTGTTGGCTGCCGAGTAAGGCCAGCGCCGCGGTCAGCGGGCGCATCGCGGTGCCGGCATTGCCCAGGAACAGTGGGGCTTGCTTCACCGTCAACTGGCCGCCCAGGCCCTGTACCCGCAACGCGCCATCGGGCAGGTACTCCAGCCCGCAGCCAAGCTGCGACAGGGCCTGCAGCATGACCTGGGTGTCGTCCGAGTCGAGCAGGTCCACCACCTCGGTGGCGCCAGCGCTCAGCGCCGCGAGCAGCAGCACGCGGTTGGAAATGCTTTTTGAGCCAGGCAGGCGCACCACGCCACTGGCGCTTTGCAAGGGCGGAATGTCGAGAAAAGGGGAGGTGTACATGGAGCGGAAGACGCGGGCTGCTGGCGCCCGCCACAACAGATTCAACTCAGCGCGAGGGTTTGGCCGCGGTCATGCGCCAATGGGCCCGGGTGTTGCTGGCCTGATCGATCAGGGCCTCCAGCGCGTCCATGTCGCCGATGGCCATCGCCGACTCCAGCGCGTGCAACGCGCGCTGAAAGTGGCGCGACTGGATCAGCAGCTCTTCGCGATTGGAGGCCAGGATGTCGCGCCACACGCTCGGGTCGCTCGCTGCGATGCGGGTGAAGTCGCGAAAGCCAGGGCCTGCCAAGCGCAGAAACGTCTCGCCCTGTTCCTGCCCAGCCACCGAGTTCATGAGCGCAAAAGCCAGCAGGTGGGGCAGGTGGCTGACAGCGGCGAAGGCGGCGTCGTGGGCTTCGGGGGCCATCTGCTGCACCTGGCAGCCCAGTGCGGTCCAGAGCTGCTCTGCCTTGCCCAGCTGAGTTGTGAAGGTGCGCTCGATGGGCGTCAGGATGACCTGGCGTCCGGTGTAGAGCTCGGCGTCCGCATGCTCCACACCCGCAAGCTCCTTGCCGGCAATGGGATGCGCCGGCACGTGCCGCGTCGACCACCTCGCGCTTGGTGGAGCCCACATCCATCACCAGCGTGTTCTGGTTGATCAGGTGCCGGATTGCCTTGAACGTGGCTTCGGTGGCCGTGACGGGTACCGCCAGCAGCACCAGGTCGGCACCCGAGACGGCGAGCAGGGCAGAGGGCGCCTCCACGTCAATCACGCCCAGCTGTCTTGCGCGCTCGGTGGTGGACCAGGCCCGCGCGCTTCATCGCTAGGGCGAACGAGCCGCCCATCATTCCGCAGCCGATGAGACCCAGTTGTTCAAACATGGCGGTTCCATCGGAAACCAGACGCCGAGCTGCGGCGTGTCGCGGGAGTGTTGGGGCAGGTCATTCGTTCACCGGGTAAGCGCCCAGCACCTTGTAAAACGCGCACAGGCTTTGCAGCTCTTTGAGCGCAGCGGCCACGTGGGGCTGTGAGGGATGGCCGGCGATGTCGATGTAGAAGTAGTACTCCCACTGGCCCGACTTCGCTGGTCGCGACTCGAATCGGGTCATGGACACGCCGTTGTTCTTGAGCGGCACCAGCAAGTCGTGCACCGCGCCGGGCCGGTTGGGTACCGACACCACCAGGCTGGTGCAATCGCGACCAGAAGGGGGTGGCATTGCCATGGTCTGCGGCAGGCTGATGACGGCGAAGCGGGTGCGGTTGTAAGCCTCGTCCTGCACGGCATGCGAGACGATGTGCAAGGCGAACTGGCCCGCTGCCCGCTCGCTGGCCAGCGCTGCCCAGGCCGGATTGGTGGCGGCCAGGCGCGCACCCTCGGCATTGCTGGCCACTGCGCGTCGCTCAGCGCCCGGCAGGTGCTGGGTTAGCCAGTTCTGGCACTGCGCCAGCGCCTGCGGATGCCCCATCACCACCTCAATGCCGTCAAGCGTGTTGAGCTGGCGCAGCAGGTTGTGGCGCACCAGCAGGCTGACCTCACCCACCACATGCACCGGCGAGCGCAGGAAGAGGTCGAGCGATCGGGTGACCACGCCCTCGGTGGAGTTCTCCATGCCGACCACACCGTACTGCGCCGTCCCGGCAGCGGTGGCGTGGAACACCTCGTCGAAGTTGGCGCAATAGATCAGGTTGGCCGCACCGCCGAAGAATTCAACCGCCGCCTGCTCGCAAAAGGTGCCCTCAGGGCCGAGCACCGCCACGCGTTGCGGTGCCTCCAGCGCCAAGCAGGCCGACATGATTTCGCGCCAGATCGAGGCCACATGCTGGTTGAGCAGCGGGCCCTGATTGCTGGCTTGAATCTTGTCGATCACCTGGGTCACGCGATCCGGGCGGAAAAACGGCGAGCCCTCGGCGCGCTTGATCTCGCCAACCTGCTCGGCCACGCGGGCGCGCTGGTTCAGCACGGAGAGCAGTTGCAGGTCAAGCGAATCGATTTGCGCCCGGAGCTGGGCCAGCGCCGGAGACTGGGTGGGCTGTGTCATGGGGTTGTCAGGCCTGCGTCTTTTCAAACTGGCGCATGTGGTCCACCAGGGCTTGCACGCCCTCAAGGGGCATCGCGTTGTAAATGCTGGCGCGCATGCCGCCCAACGATTTGTGTCCTTTGAGCTGCAGCAGGCCGGCAGCCTGTGCGCCCGCAAGGAACGCCTCGTTGCGCGACTCGTCGCGCAGAAAAAAGGGAATGTTCATGCGCGATCGGCAAGCTTTGTCGACCGTGTTCAGGTACAGCTGCGAGCTGTCAATGAAGTCATACAGCAATGCCGCTTTGGCGATGTTGCGCCGCTCCATGGCGGCCACGCCGCTGAGGTCGCCTTCGGTCTGGCGTTTGAGCCACTGGAAGGTGAGGCCCGCCACGTAAATGGCGTAGGTCGGCGGCGTGTTGAACATGGACGCGTTGTCGGCCACGGTCTTGTAATCAAACGCAGTGGGGCAGGCCTTGAGGGCATGACCCAGCAGGTCTTCGCGCACCACCACCAGGGTCAGGCCCGCCGGGCCAAGATTCTTCTGTGCACCGCCGAAGGCCAGGCCAACGCGTGACCAGTCGACCGGCCGGGAAGCCACATGCGACGAAAAGTCGATCACCAAGGGCGCTTGGCAGCCCAGCGCATTCAGGTCGGGCAGTGCATGAAATTCAACGCCGTGAATCGTTTCGTTGCTGCACAGGTGCACGTACTGCGCGTCGCTGCTGAGTCGCCAGGTGGCGGGGGCTGGCAGCGTGGTGTGCGCTTGTCCTTCGTTACTCGCAGCGATGTGCACATTCGCGTACTTGCGCGCTTCCTCGGCCGACTTCTGGCTCCAGCTGCCGGTGATCACGAAGTCGACCGCGCCACCGCGCGACAGGTTGAGCGGCACGATGGCGTTTTCCGCCAGTCCGCCGCCCTGCATGAACAAAATGCGGAAGTGCGGTGGCACCGCCAGCAGCTCCCGAAGGTCCCGCTCCGCGCTCTCGATGATCGACATGAAAGCCTTGCCGCGATGGCTCATCTCCATCACGCCCATGCCGCTGCCTTGCCAGTTCAGCATGTCGGCGGCGGCCTGCTGCAACACCTCGACCGGCATCGCTGCCGGGCCGGCCGAGAAGTTGTACGGACGCGTGATGCGCTCGGTCATACCGCGTTGCCGCCTTCGCTGGCGCTACCGCTGCCGTCTTCGGCGGTGTCTCCGGCATCGGAGACGTTGGCATCGTTTTCAACAACGCGTTGTAGCCCAGACAGCGCCGAGCCCGCGTCCAGGGCGATCAGGGTCACGCCCTGGGTGGCGCGGCCCATTTCCCGGATTTCGCTCACGCGGGTGCGAACCAGCACGCCGGTGTCGGTGATGAGCATGATTTCGTCGTCAGCATGCACCAGCGTGGCCGCCACCACCTTGCCGTTGCGCTCGCTCTGCTGGATCGCGATCATGCCTTTGGTGCCGCGGCCGTGGCGTGTGTACTCGCCAATCGGCGTGCGCTTGCCGTAGCCGTTGACGGTGGCGCACAGCACGCTGGTGCGCGCGGTCTCCGATCGTTCGCTCTCGGCAGCGTCGTCCTCGGCCACCAGCATGGCAATCACGCTTTGACCTTCTTCAATCGTCATGCCACGCACGCCGCGCGCATTGCGGCCCATGGGGCGCACGTCGTTTTCGTCAAAGCGCACGGCCTTGCCACCGTCGCTGAACAGCATCACGTCGTGCTGTCCGTCGGTGAGCGCGGCGCCAATCAGGTAGTCGCCGTCGTCCAGGCCGACCGCGATGATCCCGGCCTTGCGCGGGTTGCTGAATTCGCTCAGGGGGGTTTTCTTCACCGTACCCATGGACGTCGCCATGAAGACGAACTGGTCCTCGGGGAACTTGCGCGCTTCGCCGGTGAGCGCCAGCACCACGTTGATCTTCTCGCCTTCTTCCAGCGGGAACATGTTGACGATGGGCCGCCCGCGAGACCCGCGCGATCCGGCTGGCACCTCCCACACCTTGAGCCAGTAGAGCCGGCCGCGGTTGGAGAAGCACAGGAGATAGTCGTGTGTGTTCGCGATGAACAGTTGGTCGACCCAGTCGTCTTCTTTGGTGGCGGTGGCCTGCTTGCCACGACCACCGCGTTTTTGCGAGCGGTATTCCGAGAGCGGCTGACTCTTGATGTAGCCGCTGTGGCTGAGCGTGACCACCATGTCAGTCGGGGTGATCAGGTCTTCGGTGGACAGGTCGAACGAGCTGTGCTCCACCAGACTGCGCCGTGCGCCCAGCTTGGTCTGGCCGAACTCCTGCCTCACCTCGGACAGCTCCTCGCCGATGATGGTCGACACGCGTTCGGGTCTGGAAAGAATGTCGAGCAGGTCGTCGATCAATCCCATGACCTCCTTGTACTCGGCCACGATCTTGTCCTGCTCCAGGCCGGTCAGGCGCTGCAGACGCATCTGCAGAATTTCCTGCGCCTGGGTTTCTGACAGGCGATAGAGCCCGTCGCCGCCCATGCCGAACTCACGCTCCAGCCCTTCCGGCCGGTAGTCGTCTGCATTGATCACGCCGCCATCGGCCTTCGCGCGGGTGAGCATTTCTCGCACCATCGCGCTGTCCCAGCTGCGGGTCATCAGCTCTGCCTTGGCTACCGGAGGCGTTGGCGACTCGCGGATGATGCGGATGAACTCGTCGATGTTGGCCAGCGCCACCGCCAAGCCTTCGAGCACGTGGCCGCGTTCACGCGCCTTGCGCAGGTTGAACACGGTGCGCCGGGTCACCACCTCGCGGCGGTGCTCCAGGAACACCCGGATGAGGTCCATCAGGTTGCACAGTTTTGGCTGGCCGTCGATCAACGCCACCATGTTGATGCCGAAGGTGTCCTGCAACTGCGTCTGCTTGTACAGGTTGTTGAGCACCACCTCGGGAACTTCGCCGCGCTTGAGTTCGATCACCAGGCGCATGCCCGATTTGTCCGACTCATCCTGGATGTGGCTGATGCCCTCGATCTTCTTTTCGTGCACCAGTTCGGCAATTCGCTCCTGCAGCGTCTTCTTGTTCACCTGGTACGGAAGCTCGTCGACGATGATGGATTGGCGCTGGCCCTTGTCGATATCCTCGAAGTGGCACTTGGCCCGCATCACCACCCTGCCGCGGCCGGTGCGGTAGCCGTCCCGCACGCCATTGATGCCGTAAATGATGCCGGCGGTGGGAAAGTCGGGCGCCGGGATGATCTCCATCAGGTCGTCGATGGTGGCTTCCGGGTTCTTGAGCAGGTGCAGACAGGCGTCGACCACCTCGTTCAGGTTGTGTGGCGGAATGTTCGTGGCCATGCCCACCGCAATGCCCGACGATCCGTTCACGAGCAGGTTGGGCAGCCGGCTGGGCAGCACCAGCGGTTCCTTCTCGCTGCCGTCGTAGTTGGGGCCAAAATTGACCGTTTCCTTGTCGATGTCGGCCAGCATTTCATGGGCAATCTTCGACAGCCGGATTTCCGTGTATCGCATCGCCGCCGCGTTGTCGCCATCCACCGAACCGAAGTTGCCCTGACCGTCGACCAGCATGTGACGCAGCGAAAAGTCCTGGGCCATGCGCACGATGGTGTCGTACACCGCGCTGTCGCCGTGCGGGTGGTACTTACCGATGACATCGCCCACGATACGGGCCGACTTTTTGTAAGGCCGGTTCCAGTCGTTGTTCAGCTCGTGCATCGCGAACAGCACCCGCCTGTGCACTGGCTTGAGCCCGTCGCGCGCATCGGGCAGGGCGCGCCCTACGATGACGCTCATCGCGTAATCGAGGTAGCTGCGCCGCATCTCCTCTTCTAAGCTGATGGGCAGAGTCTCTTTGGCGAACTGTGTCATGGGGCTGCTTTGTGTGCGAGGGGATAACCAAAAAGGCAACCTGGGATTTTACGGGGCTGAAGGGGCGCGCCACATCCCGCTCCGTTGTTGGTAATTGGCAACAAAGTCGGTGGTGTCATCGCAGCCTCTTGCTGCGCTCGACGGGCGCCTGAAGTTGGCCACATCGGCTTGTGGCACAATAAATCGGTACGTTTGCGGTGGTGGTCACCGAAAGCGTCATTGTTGTTATTCAGGCCGACCGCGGCTTACCAAGAGGAATACCATGAAAAAATTGAATAAAGTGGCAATGCTGTTCGCAACCGTTGCGCTGGCAACCTCCGCTGGCGCTCAAACGGTGGACAACTGGCGCGCCGCTGATGGCACGGTTTGGAAAAACGGCACCAACGAACTCTGCTGGCGCAATGCCTCTTGGACGCCTGCTACTGCCGCCGTCGGCTGCGACGGCGCGATTGTCCCCAAGGCCGCTGCGGCTGCCCCCGCTCCTGCAGCAGCACCCGCACCCGCACCCGTTGCGGCACCGGCTCCCGCCGCTGCTCCCGCTCCCGCAGCTGCTGCTTCCAAAGTTACCTACGCAGCCGATGCGTTTTTTGACTTCGACCGCGCCGTGCTCAAGCCAGAAGGCAAAGCCAAGCTCGACGACCTCGCCAGCAAGGTGGGCGGTATTAATCTGGAAGTCGTGATCGCTGTGGGTCACACCGACTCGACCGGCCCTGCTGGCTACAATCAAGCGCTGTCCAATCGTCGCGCCGAGGCCGTCAAGGCCTACTTGGTGAGCAAGGGCATCGAGAGCAACCGCATCTACACCGAAGGCAAGGGCCTGACCCAGCCAATCGCTGACAACAGCACCCGCGAAGGCCGCGCCAAGAACCGTCGCGTGGAAGTGGAAGTTGTTGGTACCCGCACCAACAAGTAATTTCCGCTTCTCGGAATGATCTCGGAGCCCCGCCGGCGAAAGCCGGCGGGGCTTTTTGTTGATGCGCGCATCGTGTGTGGACCTTGGTGGGTACAAAGCGCTGAATTGAGCGACGGACTGCCAGTGCTGAGCGCTCAGACGCTGTCGCGTTCCTTGTTGTCTCCAAGGTAGCCCCGCGCGTGCCCGGTGTCCATTGCCCAACTGCTGTCGGGTGTTTTTTCTGCCGCACTGGGCCTTGGCCATTCACGGCTGATCTCGCCTCAATCCCTCAATCTGCCCGGCGCCCGCCTGCGTGCCCGGTTGTGTGGCGTGCAGCTTTGGATGGCCTTTGCGCCGTGGCGATCACTCACCCGTTGCATTCCCATCGGCTTCAGTCGATGACCCCGTGGTCAGCTCGACTCACGGTGCATGTGAAAATCACGCCATGAAAACCATCAATGCCGATCCCGCCGAGCTGGCCAAATTCTCCGATCTGGCGCACCGCTGGTGGGACCCCGAAAGTGAATTCCGCCCGTTGCACCAGATTAACCCTTTGCGCCTGGAGTGGATTCAGTCCCTGGCGCCAATGGATGGAAAAGTCGTGCTTGACGTCGGGTGTGGCGGTGGCATTCTGTCGGATTCGATGGCACGCAAGGGCGCGCAGGTCACCGGCATCGACCTGTCCACCAAGGCGCTTCGGGTAGCACAGCTGCACGCGCTGGAGGCGAACACACCCAATGTGAGCTACCGCGAAATCAGCGCAGAGGCAATGGCTTTGGAGCGTCCGGCCAGCTTTGATGTGGTCACCTGCATGGAGATGCTGGAGCATGTTCCGGACCCTGCCTCTGTGGTCAAGGCCTGCTCTGAGCTGGTCAAGCCGGGCGGATGGGCGTTTTTTTCCACCATCAATCGAAATCCCAAGGCATTTCTGTTTGCCATCGTGGGCGCCGAGTATGTGTTGCGCATGCTGCCCAGGGGAACGCACGAGTACGCGAAGCTGATTCGCCCCAGCGAGCTCGCTGGGCACTGCCGTGGCGCGGGCCTGAATCTGGAGCAGACCAGGGGGCTTGAACACAACCCGCTCACTCGGCGGTACTGGCTTAGCCAAGACACCAGCGTCAACTACATGTTCGCCACGCGAAAGCCATGAGCGGGGTCCGATTCCGTCGCATTCGCGCGGTGTTGTTTGACCTCGACGGCACGCTGGTCGACAGCGCGCCCGACCTGGGTCTGGCTGTGGACCGCATGCGGCTCGCGCGGGGGCTTGCCTCACTTCCGCCATCTGGCTACCGCCCTCATGCCGGATCGGGTGCCCGCGGCATGCTGGGCATGGCTTTCAACGTGACCCCGGATCACGCTGAGTACGAAGCCCTGCGAGAAGAGTTTTATGCTCAGTACGATGCGTGCCTGACCCGCCAGACGATCGCCTTTCCTGGTGTGGGTGAGCTGCTTGATGCCTTGCTGCAGGGTGGACTGCGTTGGGGTGTCGTCACCAACAAGGCCGAGCGATTCAGCATTCCGCTGACCCGCGCAATGCCGTTGTTTGCCACTGCCTCCACCATCGTCAGTGGCGACACCACGCCGCACACCAAGCCACATCCGGCACCTTTGCTGGAGGCGGCCCGCCGACTGAATTTTGCGCCCAAGGACTGCGTGTACGTTGGAGACGACGCCCGCGACATTGTGGCGGGACGCGCCGCTGGAATGTGCACCGTGGCCGCTCGGTATGGTTACCTTGGTCCCGCTGCCGATGTGGCCAGTTGGGGCGCAGACGCTGAGGTGAATTCTCCGCTTGAGGTCTTGAAATTGCTGGAATTGTCATAAACTAGCAAATGAGGGGCTGCACTGGTTTCGACGTGGGTTCGGACACGCAGCAGGGCATGTCGAGGTTCTGTCACCTCGTAAATCCGCAGAAAAAAACTAACTGCAAACGACGAACGTTTCGCACTCGCCGCTTAATTGCCGGTGAGCTTTGCAACAGCAGGCCTATGGGCTGGGCAAGGGTTCAGGTGGCGCAAGCCGCCTGTGTCCGGGCTGCAAAGATAATTCAATAGGCTGGCTGGGCGTCGGGTAACTTGGCGCTCAGTGAGACACAAGGTTGCTGGTGATTTGCATAGCGTGCCGCTGCGCGATGTAAAGAGCGAGAACCAAATCAGACGGCTACACATGTAGAACTGCGCGAAGAAGGCTTGCGGACGGGGGTTCGAATCCCCCCAGCTCCACCATACTTTTTCATTGGTAAATCAAGGCTTTTCAGTGCAAGGCCATGCAAGCGAATGCACCCCAAGCCAGCAGGTTTAGGGGGTACAAACGGGGGTACACACCCCCATCGTCCGCAATTGAGGGGGTGCTTGTACCCCCACTTTCTTGAGGACACCCCATGCTGACCGACCTGCAGTGCAAGAGCGCCGTTTGCCCACCGGACAAGAAGCACGCCCGCTTCTACGATACCGGAGGGCTTTATCTCCAAGTCAGCCCGGCCGGGTCCAAGCGCTGGTTTTGGAAGTACCGGATGGGCGACAAGGAGAAGCAGCTGGCACTTGGGGGCTATCCAGCTGTGGGCGTGATGGCTGCCCGCAAGGCGAGAGCCGCGGCAAAGCTGCTCAAGGACGCTGGCCAGGACCCGGTGGTCGCCCGTCATGCCGAGCGCAACCCACCGCCGCCTCTGCCTGAGGGTGGTGATCCCTTCCGGCTGGTTGCCCTGGAGTGGTACCGGATCAAGTCCGGCCAGTGGAGTGATGTGCACTCGGACCGTATGCGCCGCCAGTTTGACCGAGATCTGTTCCCCTGGATTGGTGATCGGGGGATCGCCAGCATCACCCGGGTCGAGCTGCTGGCCTGCCTGCGGAAAATTGAAGAGCGGGGCGCCATCGAAACCGCTGACCGGGCCTTGATGCTGTGCGGCCAGGTGTGGCGCTACGCAATGGCCACCGGTCGCACTGACAAGGACGTAACCATCGGCATCAAGGATGCGCTGACGCCCTATCGTGGCAAGCATTTTGCAGCCATCACCGAGCCTGCTGACCTGGGCACGCTGCTGCGCGCCATCCATGCCTATCGAGGCGGGCCCATCGTGCGCAGCGCCCTGCAGCTCGCGCCTTTGCTGTTCCAGCGGCCGGGCGAGCTGCGCGGCGCTGCCTGGGCAGAGATGGACCTGGACGGTGCGTTGTGGACCATCCCGGCAATGCGTATGAAACGCAACAAGGAGGGCAAGGAGCATGGTGAAGCCCACCTGGTGCCACTGTCGCGCCAGGCGGTGGCCATCCTGCGTGAGCTGCACAGGTACACCGGGCATCTGCCACTTGTGTTCCCGGGCGAGCGCACCAAGGGACGCTCCATATCCGAGAACTCCGTGCGGACCGCCCTGCTATCCATGGGCTACACCCCAGACAAACAGACCTGGCACGGCTTTCGAGCCACCGCCCGCACCATGCTGGCCGAACGCCTTGAGTTCGATCCTCTGGTGATCGAAGCCCAGCTCGCGCATGGTGTGCGCGATGCCAATGGGCGGGCTTACAACCGAACCACCTATCTGGCGCAGCGAACCAACATGATGCAGGCATGGGGCGACTACCTGGACAAGCTCAAGGCCGGCGCCCATGTGGTCAATATCAACCGGCGTGCCGGTTGAAACAGGGCGAAGTAGGCCTTCAGATGTCTATTTTTCGAATATCTACCGGGGCACAGGGGAAAAGCACCCAAGAAGCGAGGATTCATGCGGAGTTTCAGGGTTTTGGAGTACCGGGGAAGAACCGGGGCAAGACCGGGGACGAACCGGGGGAAATAGCAAATATGTAAGAGATGAGTACTCATTCATGGTTGATGAATTCGTCTCTATCTGCCCTTGCTGATCCTGATTTGCTTGTCCTTGCACCTGCTTGGAAGTCTGCGCACTTACGCGCGAAAAAGAAACGCCCCGTGCCCGCCCAAACAGCGGCGGCAGCCGTTCGGCCAGGTGCGAAACGTCGCGAGCTGGTGGCCAGCGCCTTGCAAACGTTTGCAATCAGGGCTTGCAGCCCAGCTTCCTTGCGTGGTACATTCGGCTTAGCTCGAAAGAGCTGGTGCGTAAGAACACCTTCGGATAAGCGGTGCAACCTCCCCGATAGCGAGGTTTTGTCACGTCTTAACACATGGGTCACTGCCCCTGCAGCGGCCCCGGGTTCCCTCTCTGGGTACTCAAGGTTTTGGGCGGGATGGTCAGAGTGGCAACACCTGGCGCACGGCTTATCCCGTGTTCTTAACATCCCGCCCACCATTTGCGCGTAAGAACGCTTGTGGTGGTTTCAAGTCTCGATAAGGAGCTCGAAGCCATGACCACGGTCACCCACCTCGCCAGCCACCGCGCTGCGCACGCTACGCCCCCCGCATCGCTGGAAACCATCCAGCTCCACGCCCAGGCGCACAACGCGCTGTCCACGGCGCTCTACTACCTCGGGCAACCTGACTGCACCCAGCAGCATTTGCAGACCGCCACAGCCCGCGCTGTGCGTGCTGCCACGCTGTTGAAGCGTGCCAGTCAGGCCGCTGGCGTTCAACACAGGCAGGCCTGAGCCGTGCAACAGATCGACAGCCCAGGTGTCGCCAATCCACCAGGCCGCGACACGATCACCACCAACAAAACGGAGTCTTGAAAATGAACACACCCAACAACAAGCCAACCACTGCCGTCGCTGCATCTGCCCTTCAATCTGCGCTCCCCATATGGTCCAAAGTCGAACAACTGAGCCTCGCCCGCACGGCGTATCTCGAAGGCGGTGCAGCATGAACCAAGCCATTCAACTGAACCACCTGCAGATGGTGCTGGCGTCTGCCAAGCTGCGCCAGAACACCAAGGGCCGCACCTGCCTGCTGGCTGCGGTCACACGGGCTCCGCTGCTGCGCGCTGACTGCAGCAGCGCCAGCCGCCTGCGTATGCGTGAAGACGCCCTGCGGCACAGCCAGGCCAAGCCCATGGCCACACTCATGGAACGCGGCCACATGGCCGAACTGATCCTGCGCACCCGCCTGCACCACGGTCTTGCCGAGGTGCGCAAGACCTGGGGCACCGGATTGCGAGCACTCCAGGCAGAGCCTCGCCACGTACTGAAAGGCGGTGCAGCATGAGCACGAAGAAGACCCGAACCGATGCCCTGACCCCGCGCCAGGTGACCATGGTGTTTGAGGAAATCGCATCGACGGCGTTGGCCTTGGATGGTGTTCTGGGCATCTTAGAGGTGGAAGGCACAAACGACGACAGCGACCGCGCAGCGTTGACCACTGCTGCAGTGCTGATCAATCAGCGCATCGGCCTGCTTGCTGAGCTGTACGGTGAGCGCTGCGGGGCTCTGAAGCCCATCCTGGTGCGAGGCGGTGCGGATGACTGGTTGATGCCGAAAGCTTTCAGCTCGCCAGCTGCTGAATAGGGCCTCCCAATGGCAGCAAACCACTTCGAACAGCTACCGCAAACGCACCAGGCATCTCTGGTTCGAGTGTTGGGTACTCATGATCTGGCGCAGGGCTTTTGGGATGGAACAGTGAAGCCAATCGTCGACGGTGGCGAGGTGTATGGAATGTGCCCACGCCAAGAGACCGCAAAAAGTTCCAGACTGAGATACGGGAAAAAGCTTGCCAGACACATGGAAAAGGTTGCTGCCCAGGCAACGAACCTGCGTTTGCTTCTTGATGCGGAGACGCTACATCGCCTCGCCTTGCCTCCTTGCGACGTGCATTTTCTAGATGATGTTGATGCGCGGCAGTACCGGAATATTGAGCGAGTGCGGGACCTGAGGCGGTTGCTGGATGAGCTGGTGGTGGAGATCGGCATTCCTCGCCTTGATCCGGCAAATGCTGATAGCGAGCGGACCGTAGATTGGGAAATTGAGAAACCTCTGCCCGCCCGCTTGGATTGCTTTCTTGCTTCCTCAGTCTGGCGATGGTTGCGTGATCAGTCCTTGGACGTCAGTCCTGAAAGGCTGCTTGACGAAGTTTTCGATGTGCTCGGCATTGGCGGCCCAAACGCTACTTACACCGGCAGTGGCTCAATCCGTGACGCCCGAGCGCGGAAGCTAATCCGGTAGCACGCCCGCCCGCGCCTGTCTAGTGCGGCGCAATCAAGGAACAGGCAGCGCGCCGCAATGGCGCCGCGTGCTGCCCTCTTAAAAAATCCGTCCATGCAATGCATGCCACCTCCTGCGCATGCGCTTGCATCTACCGGAGAGAAACATGCACCTGATCAATCCCACGTCACCCGCCACGCCGGTGACCCCTGATCGGCTGTTGCCGACAGACGAAACCTGCATCCGTGTGGGTTGCGTTTCCAAGTCCACGCTGCTTTCGTGGGTGCGGGCAAAGACGTTCCCCGCTCCCATTCCACTGACGCCGGGCGGTACCCGTGTGGCGTTTCTGGAGTCGCAGGTGAACACCTGGATCCAGCAGCGCGCTCAGCTTGCTGCCGAACAGGGTCCATCTGCCCGCGCCAAGAGCCCGAACCCGCGTGCGAGGGCTGCCCAATGAGCTGGAACGGCCCGCACCCCGAACCCAGCCAGGAACAGATCGCCAAGATCATCCTGGAGTTTGCGAAGAAGCGGTATTTCATCCGCACCTTCGATCGGGACGACCCGTTGTTCAAGTGCGCCCTGGTGCTACCCAAGCTGGGCAAACACGTGATGGTCGAGCTGATGCCGTCGCTGGCCTTGCGGGTGCGCGACCACAGCACCGGTGAGATCCTCGCGCAGTCCATGCCCGGCGACTTCGACACCTTGGACGTGACCGCCCCCGTCATCGAAGAGATGTTCAACAGTTGGAGTGCATCGCGTGCACGTGCAGCCAGTTCAGAGCTGGGCGGTGAGGTATGAGACACCTTTCCCTCCGCAAAGGCTCGAAACAGCCACCGAAGCCTGCGCCCTGCCACTGGAACCCGGCCTTCCTGGACGAAAAGAGCGCCGGCGTCACGTGGCACCGCTGCATCGAGGCGCTCGACATCTCGAACTCCTATTCGAGAGCGGCGGGCGTGATCCGGGTCGGCCCGTACCACGCCCAGATACATGCGATCTACCACGGGCCTCGCCACCTGGTGCGATTCTGGGTACGCACGGAGATCGGCAACCATCTGCTGATCTCAGGCAGCCGACAGGGTCTGTTGCCCCTGAACCAGGGCGCTGAACATGTCTGAAAAAGACCAGTTTCACCTGGACCTCGCCCAGTTTCACATCGACGTGCGCGAGCAAGCAAGCCGGGCGCGCGAGCACTACGAAACCACGGGCGATCGCCTCGCGCTGGACAAGGTGCCGCTGCTGAATCTCACGTGCTACGCGGCCCGATCCGCGGTCGCGTACGCCGCCCAAGCCAACCCGCTGATCTGCGACCTGCCCAAGCGCTTCACGTTTCTGGGCTCTGACTACCTGCTGATATTTCCCCCTGAAGGAGAGGTGCAGCTTGCAGACCCCCAAACCCATCAGAACCTGTGCGTCGGTCTCGACGGGTGGGTGGACCCGATGAAGGTCACACCCAAGGCCCGGACCTGACCCCCCGCCCACTCCAACCCCTCAAAACAACCACCATGAACACTCCGCTGTCACAAGCGCCCGAGCAGGGGCACGCCGCGGCCCTGCACACCCTTTTTCCTGATGGTGTGGCCGCCCTGAACTCAGTCACCGTCCGATCTCACGTTGAGCAATTCCTGGCTGCTGAGCGTGAAGCCGCAACCAAAGGCCCGCAAGCCAGCTCAGCGGCCCTGCTGCGCAGTGTGGCGCCCCTGCGCTATGAACTGCTGGCCGGTGGCGTGGCCCGCATTGGCTGGGACGGCGCCATGCAGCAGCGGCCCCACCCGATCTTGCGCGCCTTCCTGGGATATGTGGACACGAGCGAGATTTCTGATGCAGTGCGAGCGGCCGTCGCTGATTCGAAGGTGCGCAGCATCATGCTGGTGGTGGATTCACCCGGCGGTGCCATCACCGGGGTGGCCGAGCTGGCTGATGTGATCGCAGCGGCGGCAAGCAGCAAACCTGTGGTGGCCCTCACCGATGGTCAGCTGGCCAGCGCCGCCTATTGGGCCGTGAGCGGAGCCAGCGCCATCTACGGTACCGGCCCCACGGTCACAGCTGGGTCCATCGGCGTGCTGATGGTGCACAGCCACACACCTCGCACCGACGGCACGGTGGTGACCGAGATCACAGCAGGTAAGTTCAAACGGGTGGGTAGTCCCACCCGCCCGCTGACGGCGGAAGACCAATCACACCTGCAGGAGCGGGTCGATTACCTGACACAGCTGTTCGTGAACGCGGTGGCAACCAACCGCCGCCTGAGCGCTTCCGCAGTGGGCGGCCAAGAGGGCCGCACCTATGTTGGTCAACAGGCTATCGACGCGGGTCTATTCGACGGCTTGATGAGCCAAGGCGAGCTGCAGCGCCAGCTGGCCACTGACCCCGGCCGCTTCTTGCGCCGCCGCCCTGGCGCAGTGGCCAGTAAGCCCGCCGCGGTGAAGCCCGGCAGCGCAGCCAGCGCAAACACCTGGCCGCCCAAGCTGCGGCCAGTGGTGTCGGTGCCCTTGACGCCGGCCACGCTGCTGAAGGCACCCGGCGAGGCTGAACAAGACCTGCGCGCCGATGCTGCCGAGCGCGTGCGTGTGCACAAGCTCACCACGGGCCGCTGGCCCAAGGTCATGAAATGGAAGGCCTGGGAAGAGGCTGGCACAGCGCGCGCCAAGCAGGACGGTTGCACGCTGGCCGAGGCCTTCAAGCGCGAGGGCTACCTGCACCCCTACGCGAGCCTGCCCGAATCACACAAGCGCGGCACCCCCGGCGCTCTGCCAGCGATTGTGCTGACCAAGCAGCAGCTCGCAGAGCGTGCCGTCGCCTGGTCGCAGTTCAAGCGCATTGGCATGGGCGCGGCCCTCACCTGGCTGGGTTGGAAAGGCTGAGCCCACCACCGCCCAAAAAAACCCCCAACGCACGGGCGCAGGCCCATGCACTGACCCCAAGCACCCACCGAACCAGTACCCCCAAGGAACCAACACCATGAACCTCAAAAACCTGTTTTCCATCAAGACCAAAACCGAGCAGAGCCCAGCCATCAAGGCCATGGCCATCCGCGTGGCTACCCTGTCCGGGTGCGAGGCGTTGGCACAAGAGCTGCAGCAGCAGCTGGAGGCGCAGCCCGCACACTCGGCCGCCTGGCGCCAGCTCGAACGCAAGCTGGCAGAGCTGCAGCGGCTGCAGACTGCGCTGGCGATTGACGAAGACCGGCTGCGCGTGGCCGCCGTGGTCAAGCGCGACCACGAAGAACACACCAGAGCGCTGAAGGCTGCAGAGGCGCGGCTGAAGGCCGCCACCGAGGCCGCTACCCAGGCCGAGGCGAACCAGGCGGCGCGCGCCGCCATCGTCGACCAGCTGAGCCAGGAGCTGCTCGCCCTGCGCAGCCAGGCAGACCAAGCAGCCAACGCGGCCGAGGCCCATTTGCGCGCAGTGATCACTGGCGAGAGCGGGGAGGCGCAAGAGCTGGAAGCCTTTGAAGCGCTGAAGAAAGCGCAGGTGCACCAGAAAACCAGCAGCGAGCCGCTGGCCGCGCGTTTGGCCGGCCACGAAGCCGAGCTGCAGCGCTTGGCATCGGTGGCCACCGAGATGGCAGCACAGCTCTCCTCAGCGCAGGACGTGGTGGTGCTGTGCCGCCTGCAGCTCGCGCGCCTGGAGTACGACCAGGCTGCGCAGCTGGTGGTCGACGCCTACATGAAGCTCCGCGCACTCCCAAGCGCGGACAGCACAGGGCAGTCCTTCAGGCTCGCCAGCTTGCCACCCGTGAACCTCACTTTTGCAGCTCGCGAGCGGGCCGTGATGGGTGAGCAGCTTTGTGGTGAGCATGCCGGCTTGCGAGAGTTCGCTTTGGCTGATCTGGTCAAGGCGCTTCAGCCGGCCAATCTGGCCTTGCTGGTTAAACCGGTGCCCAGCGAGAACCCGCTGGCAGAGGATGCAACGCCAAGCAGTCCATTCAGCTACCTGCCGGGCTCAATGGAGTACGCCAATGCCATCGAGGCGCAGAAGCGCTCTGCGATGGGCCCCGCGCAGTACGAGGCGAGCCTGCGCGCTGAGCAGCAGGCGCCGCTGCAAGCCTGAACGACCAAGGGCTGGCACGCGGCCAGCCCTTTCCCGCTTGCTTCGCGAGCGAAGCGGCTGCAACCCCTGAAAGAAATCAATGACCACGCAGAAAATCCGCTACGACATCGAAGCTGCCGTGTCCGGCAACAGCGAAGTCAACGCCCTGGCCGCGTCCCTCGAAGGCCTGGCGGGAACCCTCGAGGATGATCTCAAAACCCAGGCGCTGGCCAGTGCCGCTGCCTTGCGCCAGCTCGGCGAAAAGCAAACCGCCATCGACACCTTCCGCCGCCTCAAGATCGAGACCGAAGGCGCCTCCACCAGCCTGCGCGAAGCCCAAACCGCCGCCCAGCAGCTCGGCCAGAAACTCGCCGCCAGCGAAGCCCCCACCCGCGCCCAGGCCGGCCAGCTGCAGCGCCTGCGCGACAGCGTGCGCGCCGCCAAAACCGAGCTGCAGCAAAAGACCGTGGCGCTCGACCAGAGCCGCGGCGCGCTCAGTGCTTATGGCGTCAGCAGCGAC
>JFJP01001905.1_pt1 | contig 20338 bp, 15 predicted proteins | sample 431651 | NCBI WGS metagenome assembly JFJP01 (sample SAMN02602958, study PRJNA72255) | Microbial mat metagenome, whole genome shotgun sequencing project. | biome: fresh water; feature: sink hole; material: water; isolation source: purple microbial (photo- and chemosynthetic) mats found in...
GATCGGTGCCCGCGGCTGCTTCCTGCGCGTTGTTCCATCCGTCGGAATCGGAGTCGGTCTCGGGGTCGAAGACTTCGGAAAACAAGTACCCGTTGTTTTGGGCCTTTTCCCAAGTATCGCTCAGACCGTTCGTGTTAGTGTCCAGAATGGCGAAGGACAAACCAGAAGCCAGAACCCAGATGCCGGAGATCAGGATGGAGAAGGAGCGCTTCACTTGTCGTCTCCTTTTCCGTTGGTTGCCGGCTTTTCGGTGCGCCAATAATTGAGGGTGATGTCTTTGGGTTGCGGCGGATTGGCCTTGAGGTATTCCTCGCGCTCGATGCGTGCGCGTTCGCGACCTTCGAAGGCGGATTTCAGAAGGGCGTATTCGGTGTTGTAGATGTCGTGCAGGGCTTGGATGGCGGCCAGGTCTTCGGCTGCGGGTGTTATGCCGGTGATTTCGAAACTGGCCTTGCCTTCCGGGAATTCGGGGATAGCGGACGCGCCGTAGGCCTTCAATCTAGCCGCCTGCATTTCGCTCATGGTTTCGAGGTCCACGTAGCCCCAGCCCATCAGCAAAGCATGGTTGGTGCCGGTGCCATCGACGAAGGCATGAATACCGGAAATGAGACCGAAATCGGCGGAGGACCAGTAGGTGATGGTTTCTCTTTTCCCTTCCGGCCAGCAGCGGACGAGCGTGCGCGGAGGGGAGTCCTTGGAGCGGAAAACCGTCGCGCTGAGAAAGGCCATTTTAGTCCGGGGATGGCTTTCCCGGTAGGCGGCGACTTTTTCGCAGAAAGCGGAGCGCGCCTCTGGAGAAAGCGGCTCGACCGGCGGCGGTGGCGGCGGGAGGGCGATGGGATTGATTTTCCGGACGGTGATGGCGCGTCCGCCTTGGCGGATGGATTTGCTTTCCAGCACGTCCTTGGCGGGAACGATGAACCTTGGTTTCGGCGGCTCGGGTGGCGGCGGGCTGCCGTCAGGTATGTTGCCGAGAATGCGGGCGGGGGGGGATTCGGGGAGGGGTTGGTCAAGTATTGGCTTTTGATCCTCCTCGGCAAAAGCCGGGAAGAAACCACCGAGAACTGCCGCTAATGCGGCGAGTTGGTTCTTTTTCATGGGGAAGGATAATTGGAGATCCTTCCCGGTGGACGAGGAGTTCGTAGAGTCGCACAGAGACGACCGCAACGGTCTCTGGCTTGCCCCGGAGGGACAGCCTGGACATACGCCGCTGCCTCCCCGGCCGTTTGGTCGGTTTGGCAGCAATGTTGGCGGTCGTTGCTAACCGCTCTGTGTTTGGACTAAGAAATTCTCGTCCATCAAGATGGACGGCCAAAGTGAATCGCCAAGTTTCCTGTTTACCAAGAACCAAATCACAATTTGAAAAAGCAGCATCCGAGCTCCGAGTTTTTGAAAAAGTCCGACTAATAGGACCGTTTTACTTTGAATTTCTAAAAGATTCTAGCTCGGGTGCTGTCAAGCCCCCCGTTTTACATGTCAAACTTGTATGAGCTTGCCACCTCTACGCGGTTCCCACCCGGTTTCCCTTGGTGGTGGCGGGGAAGTTTCATAGACCTCGGGCCAGCGTGATCGAAGTTCGTTTCCAACGGGGCCTGCACTTGCCGGAACTCGACCTGTGGCTTGACCCATGGGATGCGAAACCACGCGCTTTTGTCTCCCACGCCCATGCCGACCATTTTGCCCGCCACGAGTCGGCGCTGTGCTCGGAGGTGACCGCCGCGCTGGTGCGCAAGCGCTTCCACCTCGCGGCAAGCCGGATCGAGGCGGCATCCTTCCATGTGCCGGTGGTGCGCGATGGCTTCAGGCTGCGTTTGCTTCCCGCCGGGCACATTTCCGGCTCGGCGATGCTGCACGTGACGCGCATCAAGGACAACGCGAGCCTGCTCTACACCGGGGATTTCAAAACCCGCCGCAGCCGCACGGCGGAGCCGGTCAATTTCCTCGCCGCCGACACGCTGATTTTGGAAACCACCTTCGGTCTGCCGAATTTCGAGTTCCCCAACCCGATGGAGATCGAGGCCAGCATCCTGCGTTTCGTCAGCGATGCCTTCGCTGACGGCGAGACCCCGGTGCTGCTTGGCTACTCGCTGGGAAAAGCGCAGGAGGCCCTCGCGCTGCTCACTGAAAACGGCATCCCCGCCCTGCTCCACCCGGCGGTCGCGGCGATGACCGCCGCCTGCCGCGAGGCGGGCGTCGAGATGCTGCCGGAGCCCGTCGAGTTCGACGGCCACGCCCCTCCCGGCCACGTCATCATCGCCCCGCCCAATACGATCCGCTCGAAACTGATGCGCGGTTTGAAATCCAAACGCACCGCGATGCTCACCGGCTGGGCGCTGCAACCGGGATCGAAATACCGCTACCGGGTCGATGAGGTGATCCCTCTATCCGACCACGCCGACCACCCCGGACTGCTAGAGTGCCTCAAGCGCGTCCGGCCGAAGCGGATCCTAACCGTCCACGGCTTCGCCAGGGAATTCGCCGCCGAGCTGAGGAACAAGGGGATGGATGCCTGGTGCGCGATGGGTGGCGACCAGTTGGAGTTCCCGATCACCCAGGCATCGCCCCGACCGGGTTCGTCCAGCGGTCCGCGCCACAGCCGCGCGATTTGCGCGCTGGCGGACTTCAGCGATCTCTGCCGCCTGGTGGGAGAGACGAGCAGCCGCGTTGCGAAGACCGATTTCCTGTCAGCCTACTTGAGCGGCCTGAAAGACGACGAGGATCTCCGGCTGGCCGCCGTCTGGCTAACCGGTGAAGCGCTGCCGAGAAAAGCCGGCAGGGTTTCCCTGCATGTCGGCACCGCCAGCATCCGCCGGGCGCTGGTCTCACTGCCGAACGTGCGCGAGGAACGCTACCGCGAAATTTCGCTCAGCCAGAATGACACGGCCCGCACCGCGCGACTCGTGTTGCAGGAAATCCACCTCAAGCCGGAACCTCTCGACCTGCCCGGGCTCGCCGCATTTTTCCACGGGCTGGCAGACGCGGAAGGCTCGTTAGACCGGATTCAACGTCTGGCAGACCGCCTCGCCACCCTGCATCCGGCCGAAGGCGAGACCCTGGTCAAACTGCTCACCGGCGACCTCCGCATCGGGCTCAAGGAAGGACTCGTCGAAGATGCCATCGCCGCCGCCTTCAAGGCAGATCCGGGCGAAGTCCGGCACGCGCACATGCTCACCGGGGACATCGGGGAAGTGGCCTTGCTCGCCCGCCAGGGGAAACTCGGCGAGGCCATGCTCCGCACGCTGGTGCCGGTGAAGTGCATGCTCGCCTCCCCCCTCGAACGCGACACCGCGGACGACCGCCCGCTTTTTGAAAAACTGCCTTTCACCCCGCCCTTCTGGCTGGAGCCGAAGTATGACGGGATCCGTGCACAGCTTCACAAACGCGGGGATGTCGTCGCATTGTTCTCCAGGGACCTGCGACCGCTCGACAATGAGTTCCCGGAGGTGTTAGCCTCGGCCCGCGCACTGAAGGACGATTTCATCCTCGACGGCGAACTCATCGCCTTCGCCGAGGGCCGCAAACTCGGATTCGCGGACCTTCAGAAACGACTCGGCCGGAAAATGGCCGATGGCGATCTCTTCCTAACCGACGAGGAGCACGAAGGCTCGGTCCCGCTCCGCTTCATCGCCTTCGACCTCCTCTCGCACAACGGCGAGGATCTGCTGGCGACATCGCTGCTGCACCGCCGGTCCCTGTTGGAGACCATGACGCTGGCACCGCCCTTTGAGACGATTCCCATTCATCCCGCCGACAACGTGCTGGAGATCGAAGCCGCTTTCAAAACATCGCTCCAGAACGGGCACGAAGGCCTGATCGCCAAAGACCCCGCCAGCCACTACACGCCGGGAAAACGCGGGAAATCCTGGATCAAGCTCAAGGGCGTCATGCCCACGCTCGACTGTGTCGTCGTGATCGCGGAGCAGGGCCACGGCAAGCGCTCGGATGTGTTGTCCGACTACACCTTCGCCGTGCGCGACGAGTCGAACGGGCGATTGCGAGTGCTTGGGAAAGCCTACTCCGGCCTCACCGACGACGAAATCGAAGAACTCACCGGACATTTCATCCGCCACACCCTGCGCAAGGAACGACGCAAACACCACGTGGAGCCGAACATTGTTCTGGAAATCGCCTTCGATGCGATCCGGGCGTCATCGCGCCATGACTCGGGACTGGCGCTGCGTTTCCCACGCATCAAGGCGATCCGCCATGACAAGTCGGTCGAGGAAATCGACACCCTGCAATCCGCCCGAAACCTTCTCTAACTTAACTCCATGACTTCCATTTTTAAATCCGCGCTTTGTGTCGCGCTCGCCGCCCTTGTCGCATCCTGCGCCGCTCCCTCCACCGGATCATCGAGCGGCCGCGACGTTTACGGCCACCGGCCGGGGCCCAAGGGATTCAAAACCGTCATCATCGACGCCGGCCACGGCGGCAAGGACAGCGGCGCGACCAGCAGTCACACGGGCCAAAAAGAAAAGGACCTCGCGTTCGACACCGCCAAACGAATCGCCGCCGCGCTCCGCGGCGATTTCAAAGTCATTCTCATGCGCTCCGACGACACCTTCATCGACCTCGACGAGCGTGTCATCCGGGCGAACCGCCACGGCGACGCGATCCTCGTCAGCATGCATTACAACAGCGGCCCATCTTTCATCCGCGGCCCGGAAACCTATTACTGGCGCGTGGACAGCCACGGCCTGGCCACCCGCTGCCAGAAGGCAATGGCCTCCGTCAGTCCGGCGGAAATCGGCAACCGTGACCTCGTCCGTCGCCGGATCCGCCTCACCCGCAATCCGGAAATCCCCTGCGTCCTGCTGGAAGGCGGCTACCTGAGCAACGTCGCCGAAAGCCGCCAGATCAGCGATTCCGCTTACCGCCAGCGACTTGCCAATGGCATCGCCGCCGCCATCCGGACCCAGGCCGCCATCGGCGATGCCGGCACCGGTCCCCTACCCCGCCCGATCAACGCGCCGCCGAGCCGGCCGACGGACGCGCCGGAGTAGATCACTGCCTCACAATTTCCGATTTGAAGTTAGAAGCCCACCAAATGCTTGCTGCAGTCATACATAAAAAAACATTGGTCGACTTATACTTGGAATGCGGAGTTTCGGCTCATTTCATCTCATTCTCCGCTCTTCTTTATCTCTGGCTGCTTTTCCTTTGTGTTCTGTGTCTTGCCCAGCATCGTCCTGCCGTTTACTTCCAATTGCTGCTACCTTGCTCCCTGCTTCCGCTGGCCATTGGAGTTTGTGGTACTTCGATCAGCATGTATGGTCTTCTGACATTTGTCCCGTCGTTTAACTCGGGCGAATTTTGGGGTTCTCCAGCTGAGATCCTCGTTCCGCTGATCGCAGGTTCTTTCCTGTCTGCGTTGTTCATCTTCCTGACCACAATGGTCCTATTTTTCCAGAAGAGACCTACCGTAGAAAATTTCGGGCTATTCGAAAGTGAGAAGCCTTCGGATTGAACCCGATTTCCCCTCACCGCTCCGAATGCACCGCTGAAGCGGCCAACCCGGCGTGACACATTCCAGCCGCCATCGCCTCTGGTATGGCATCTGCTTAAAGCTGGATGCCTGCCAATTCCCTTCATTTTCAATGCCCAATCTTCCACCCGAACTTCTGGGAATCCTGCCATCTCTCGAAGTCCTGCCATTCTTCGCAAGCGACTCGCCGCAACCAACCGCTGGCCGGGATTTTTCATTCCGGTTGAAGGCATTTTCCAGTTATGGGGAAATCAGCCGCAACCTGCTGACCCGCAAGATCATGGGCGGGATCATCCCCTGGGAGATCTTCATCGCGGACGTATTGGCGCTGCCGGGACAGCGCACCAGCTGGAAAATCCCGCTTTTCCTCCATGCCTGCCCGACGGAGCTCGTTCTGCGGGAACCGGTTTACAAGGCGTTTTATCCGTCACAAGGCCGCCCGCCCGCCAAACTCCCGCAACGCCTGACCGTCGGAATCGAGAGCCAGGCCTCGCTCACCAAGGGACAGTCGCGCGAATGGCTCAATCATTGGAAAAACGCCGGAGCTACCGAACTGGCATTCAAAATGTTGCCGATGGACATGATGATCCACGCCCTCAAGGCGGAAGCGCTCGACGCCATCATCGCGCCCTCGCCGTGGGGAATTCATGCGGAATCCACTGGTCTTGGCAAACGCGACCCGCGCTTCAGCCCCGGCAAGTTCGCCCAGCGGTTGGTGGTGGTTTGTCACCGGGAGTTTGCCGAACAGCATCCCGACCTGAGCCAAACCCTGGCACAAGTGATCGCCGGAGCGAGAACCCAACTGAAGGATCCCGCGGTATTCACACAATCCATCGAGCGCATGTCACGCTGCGGCAGACCCTTGTTACACAGGGATTTCCTGGAAAAGGCGGCGACCCTCCATGCGTTCTCCTCGCTGGACCAGGACGAAGTCCCGGACATCCACAAACTGGTGGCCGAGTTGATGGCGCTCAACGACTTCTCCGTCCTTCCAAGCCAGGTCGCCGCCAGCGAGCAAACCGCGCGTTTGTTGCTCCCCGCCTAAGCCTGCAGCCCGTCACGGAAGATTGCTTCCGATAGGAGATTGAGAAAAACCTCCGCCAGCCAGGTCAGCGGACGACTCGGCTCCCACCACGCGCAACAAGTCCGGCGAAGATGGATTCCGGGAAGTTTCAGTCCCACGAGGCCACCTTCCCGCACTGCGGAAGCTGCCGCCCATTCAGGAAGAAACACAATTCCCTGCCCTTGTCGCGCCAACTCATGAGCCACCCGTGGATCCGGTAAAATCCAGTTTTTCAGATCTCCCTCCCCACTCCGCCCCAAGTGCTGCGCCAAGGCCTTGAAGATATACCGATCCTGAAAAATCAGCAAACTCTCCCTCAGATCCTCCACCGAAATCCGGCTCTTCTGGCCAAGCCGGTGAAAGGGCGCCACATAGGCCTGATATTCCTCGTTTACCAGGTCACGTCTCACCATCTCCTTGGGAACCCGTTCCACGAAATCCAAATCGAAGTCCACTTGCCTGCCGGGATGTTTCTCCTGTCCGTTTCCCGTCACCACCATTTCCAAGTCCGCGGCAGGGAAACATTCGTGAAACGTGGATAACGAACCCGCTTGGAGCATCCCCAGCAGGCACGGCGGCAAACGGAAAACCAGTTTCTCCGTGCGACCGTCCAGAGCCGCAAGCTCGATCTTCATCGACGACATCTTCACCAACAGGTCTTCCACCATCGGCAGCAGACGGACCGCCGCGCCGGTGGGCTTTACCTGCGGCCCCAGTCGCCGGAACAACGAACACCCCAGATCCTCCTCCAGCGACTTCATCGCGTGACTGATGGCCGAAGGACTCACCGATAAAACCTGCGCCGCGCCGGCGAAACTCCCCTCCCTCACGCAGGCATAAAACATCTGCAAACGCTTCGAATCGACGATTCCCGGGTCAATCACCGGCGGTTCCCGCAGTCTGCCCGGGGTATCGTGAATCATATTCAGCATGCTCAGCCGCGGAAGAGAGCAAAGCGCGTGCCAAACCCCGCCCGGCGCTTGATCCGCCGCTTCCTCTCCGGTGAGTCATCGTGAATCGATTTCAACTCCACCCCAGACCACATGGCACAGGCGGTGCAATAACCTCCCCTGTCGCGGAACTATCAGAAACGACTTCCGCGACCACTGCCACACAACGACTCCGAACCATGAAACTAAAATCACTAAGCCACCACTTCCTGAAGGTCGCCGCCCTCGCTCTCGCGACGGCCACGGCGACCGCTCAGGACAAGCTCCCGACCGCCCAGGTCAACACCACCGGTCTGGCCGTCACCGATGACACGGTGACTGTCGGCCAGTTGCACTCCGCCACCGGCACCATGGCCATCAGCGAAACCGGCTCCATCCAGGCCGAACAGCTCGCCATCGACCAGATCAACGCCGCGGGCGGGGTTCTCGGCCGTCAAATCAAGGTCATCAAGGAAGACGGCGCGAGTGATTGGCCGACCTTCGCGGAAAAAGCCAAAAAGCTGCTCGTCAGCGACAAGGTCGGCACCGTCTTCGGCTGCTGGACCTCCGCCTCCCGCAAGGCCGTGCTTCCGGTCTTCGAAAAGGAAAACGGGATGCTCTACTACCCGACCTTCTACGAGGGTCTCGAGCAATCCAAGAACGTGATCTACACCGGCCAGGAAGCCACCCAGCAGATCATCGCCGGCCTCGACTGGATCGCCAAGGAGAAGAAGGCCAAGACCTTCTATCTGATCGGTTCCGACTACATCTGGCCGCGCACCTCGATGAAGATCGCCCGCAAGCACATTGAGAACGTTCTCAAGGGCACGGTGGTCGGAGAAGAGTTCTACGCCCTCGGCAGCACTTCGTTCGGATCGCTCATCAACAAGATCAAGCTCAAGAAGCCTGACGTGATTTACGCCGCCGTCGTCGGTGGTTCGAATGTCTCGTTCTACAAACAACTCGCCGCTGCGGGCATCAACGCGTCCAAGCAAACGCTCCTCACCATCTCGGTGACCGAGGACGAAGTGCTCGGAATCGGCGGGGAAAACCTCGCCGGCTTCTACTCGGCGATGAAATACTTCCAAAGCCTCGACAACCCGAACAACGTTGAATTCGTCAAGGCCTTCAAAGCCAAATACGGCAAGGACAGCGTGATCGGCGACGTCACCCAGGCGGGCTATCTCGGCCCATGGCTGTGGAAGGCAGCGGTCGAAAAAGCCAAGAGCTTCGACATCGACAAAATCGTCGAAGCCTCACCCGGCCTCGAACTGACCACCGCGCCCGAAGGCTACGTGAAACTCCACCCGAACCATCACCTCTGGAGCAAGCTCCGGATCGGCCAATGGCAGAAGGACGGACAAGCCAAGGTGCTCTATGAATCCGAACTCATCGAGCCGGATCCATTCCCGAAAGGCTATCAGTAATCGTTTTCAGACTCTCGTCAGAGTCCAGCTATAACCCGGAGGGCCGGGTAGTTTCCGGCCCTCCCCTTTTCCCGCAAGGGAACCTTTCCAAACTTTCGAAACGCCTGATTTTATGGGAGAATACACCAGCGAAGAATTACAAAGCATTTTCATCATGCAGGGCTTCTCAGGCCTCAGCCTGTTCAGCGTCCTCCTGCTCATGGGCCTCGGCCTGGCACTGATTTTCGGCCAGATGGGCGTCATCAACATGGCTCACGGCGAGTTCATGGCCCTCGGCGCCTACACGGTCTATTTCTGCTCCCACCTCACGGAAACCTACGCCCCGACATTCGGCCCCTACTACTTCGTCGCCGCCATCGGGCTGGCATTCGTCGTCTGCGCCGCTCTTGGCGCGCTGGTCGAGTGGCTGATGATACGACACCTTTACCACCGACCGTTAGACACCCTGCTCGCGACGTGGGGACTCAGCCTGATTCTCCAGCAATCCTACCGCTCCATCTTCGGCGCGCGTGAGGTCACCCCCACCCTGCCCGAGTGGCTCATGGGTTCCTACAACGTGAAGGAAGGCCTCGACATCCCGATCAACGGCATGTTTGTGCTCGGTCTTTCCATCGTGGTCACCATCGCTCTGATCACTTTCATGTATCGCTCCGCCTTCGGTCTCCGCCTCCGGGCCACGGTGCAGAACCGCAAGATGAGCGCCGCCGTCGGCATCAACACCGGCAAGGTGGACCGCCTCGCTTTCGCCCTCGGCTGCGGCATCGCCGGCATCGCCGGTGCGGCCTTCACCACCATCGGCTCGACCGGTCCTGACAGCGGCAGCCGCTACATCGTGGATGCCTTCCTCGTCGTGGTCTCCGGAGGAACCGCCAGCCTGCTAGGTTGCCTCGCGTCCGCCTTCGGCATCGCCCAGGCCCAGTCGATCCTCGAGTTCTTCCTGGAAGGCACCAAGGGCAAGGTCGCCACCCTGCTGGTCATCGTCATCGCCCTGATGATCCGCCCGCAAGGCCTCTTCCCGAGCAAAGTCCGCGGCAACTGACCGCCAACCTATCACCCACAAAGTCATGCCATTATTGTTTCGCACCCTGTTCAAAACCCGCGGAGAGGCGCTCGCCTTCGGAGGGTTCCTCCTCCTCTTGTTAGTCGTACTCCCGCTGGCGCTCCCTGTCTTCCGACTCAATCTTGTCGGAAAGTACCTGACCTTCGGCTTCGTCGCCATCGGCCTGGTCCTTCTCTGGGGCCGCTGCGGCATCCTCAGCCTCGGCCAGGGCGTGTTTTTCGGTCTCGGAGGTTACTGCATGGCGATGTTTCTCAAACTGGAAGCATCCGATCCTGTCACCACCGCCATCCAGTCCACGCCCGGCATCCCGGACTTCATGGACTGGAACCAGATCACGAAACTGCCCATGTATTGGGAGCCGTTCAAGAGCCTGCCGTTCACCATTTTCGCGATCTTCGTGGTCCCGGCGGTCATCGCCTTCATCATCGGTTGGGCTCTGTTCCGGCGCCGCGTCGGCGGTGTTTATTTCGCCATCATCACCCAGTCCATCGCCCTGATCTTTTCGTTAGGAATCGACGGCAACCAGGGCTACACCGGCGGAAGAAACGGCATCACCGACCTACGCACGCTCTGTGGCTGGGACATCCGCAGCGAGAACGCCCAATACATCCTCTACTTCCTCTGCGTAGTCCTGCTTTTCACCGTCGCACTGGGAGCGAAATACATCATCAACACCCGCCTCGGCCGCGTGCTCGTCGCCATCCGCGACCGCGAGGACCGGGTGCGCTTCTCGGGATACGACGTGGCGATGATCCGCGCCTTCATCTTCGCCTTCGCCGCCATGCTCAGCGGCATCGGGGGCGCGCTCTTCGTCCTGCAAGTCGGCTTCATGTCGCCGTCCATCGTCGGCATCATCCCATCCATTGAAATGGTCATCTTCACCGCAGTGGGAGGACGCCTGTCAGTTCTCGGTGCCATCCTCGGCTGTCTCATCGTGAACTTCGGCAAAACGACCTTCTCCGAGGCTTATCCCGACCTCTGGCTCTACCTGATGGGCGGCACATTCATCGCCGTCGTCATGTTCTTCCCGAACGGTCTCGCCGGACTGTTGGAGAAAATCCCGACCAGCAAAGGCAAGTATGCGGCCCTTTTCGCCCGCTTCAAGAAGACCACCCCGGTCGTAACCACCAAAACCACCCCGATCTCCGATGAAAACTGATCACGACAACGTCCTCGAAGTGGAGGATCTCGGCGTCTCGTTCGACGGATTCAAAGCGGTCGACGGCTTCAACTTCTACCTCGCCCAAAACCACGTGCACGTCATCATCGGCCCTAACGGAGCCGGCAAGACCACCGTGCTGGACCTCATTTGCGGCAAGACGCTCGCCACCAGCGGCAGCATCAAGTTCAAGGGCAAGGAGCTCCGCGGCGTCCGCGAATACCGGATCGTCCGCGCCGGTATCGGCCGGAAATTCCAGAACCCGTCGATTTACGAAAACCTCACTGTTTTCGAAAACCTCGAACTCTCCCACCCCACCGGCCGCGGCGTGATCGGCTGCCTGATGTTCCGCCGCACTGCGTCCATCAAGAAACAGTGCGATGACGTGGCCGAGCAGATCGGCCTGGCCGACAAGCTCGACACCGAGGCCGGCATCCTCAGTCACGGCCAGAAACAGTGGTTGGAAATCGGCATGCTGCTCATGCAGGATCCGGAGATCATCATGCTCGACGAGCCGGTCGCCGGCATGAGCGTGCGCGAACGCACCGAGACCGCCCTGCTCATCCGCAAGATCTCCAAGGACCGCTCGGTCATCGTCATCGAGCACGACATGGAGTTCGTCCGGGAAATCGCCGACCGCGTCACCGTCATGCACCTCGGCAAGATCCTCGCGGAGGGATCCATGGAGAAAGTCAGCCAGGATCCCAAAGTCATCGAAGTTTACATCGGACACTAACATCATGATCTCAGTCACCAACCTCCAGGTCTGTTACGGACAAAGCGTCGTCATCCCCGACATGAGCTTCACCGCGCCGCAGGGCGAGATCCTCGGCATCATCGGACGCAACGGCATGGGCAAAAGCACGCTCTTCCGGTCGCTCATCGGCATGATCCTGACCCGCTCGGGAACGATCACCCTCAACGGCAAGGAAATCACCAACCAACCGTCCCACCGCCGGGTCGCGCAGGGAGTCGCGTTCGTGCCCCAGGGCCGGATGATTTTCCCCTACCTCACGGTTTATGAAAACCTCATCTCCGGCGTCGCGGGCAATGTCAGCTACGACTCCGTCGAGGAGATCTACGCGCTTTTCCCCGTCCTGAGGGACATGCGCAAGCGCAAGGGCGGCAATCTATCCGGCGGCCAGCAGCAGCAGCTCGCCATCGGCCGCGCGCTGATGACCAACCCCAGCGTGCTCCTGCTCGACGAGCCGACCGAAGGCATCCAGCCCTCCATCATCAAGGACATTTCCCGCAGCCTGCGCGAAATCCGCGATATGCGGAAACTCACCATCGTCGTCAGCGAGCAAGTCCTCAGCTTCGTGCTCGATACCTGCGACAACATCATGGTCATCGATAAGGGAAAGCTCATCCGCGAGGACCGCCGCGCCGATGTGAATTCCGACCAGATCAAAGCCATGCTCGCCGTTTGAAAACCTTTCTCCCAACCCCAAACCTAACACAACAACATGAAGACACTGATCAAAGTTGACCTCGACGCCACCCCGGAATCCCAGGACTACCTTCACAACCGCTGGCACCCGGATATCCCCATGGTGGCGATGGTCAATCCCGGCGACGAGTTCCGCGTCGAGTGCATCGACTGGACCGGCGGCCAGATCAAAAACAACGACGACGCCACCGACATCGACGTGGTTGACCTCACCAAGGTCCACTACCTCTCCGGCCCCATCGGCGTGCACGGCGCGGAGCCGGGCGACCTGCTGGTGGTGGACATCCTCGACGTGGGCGTGCTCGACAAATACCAATGGGGCTTCACCGGACTCTTCTCCAAACTCAACGGCGGCGGATTTCTAACCGACCACTATCCGGACGCCCGCAAGGCCTGCTGGGACTTCCACGGCATCTATACCTCGTCGCGCCACATCCCTAACGTCGAGTTCGCCGGCATCATGCACCCGGGCCTCATCGGTTGTTTGCCGTCCAAGGATATGCTCAACACCTGGAACACCCGGGAAAAGGAGCTCTTCGACACCGATCCCGAGCGCGTCCCGCCGCTTTGCGCGCTGCCCTCCGCCGGCACCGCCCACATGGGACGCATGACCGGCGCCGCCCGTGACGCCGCCGCCGCAGAAGGTGCCCGCACCGTGCCCCCGCGGGAACACGGTGGAAACTGCGACATCAAGAACCTCACCAAGGGATCCAAAGTCTATTTCCCCGTCTATGTCAAAGACGGCGGCCTCTCGATGGGTGACATCCACTTCAGCCAGGGCGACGGCGAAATCACCTTCTGCGGTGCCATCGAAATGGCGGGTTACCTCGACATCCGCGTCAGCGTGCTCAAGGGCGGCATGGAAAAATACGCCATCCGCAACCCGCTGTTCATCCCGAGCCCGCTCACCCCTAACTACAAGCGCCACATCATTTTCGAAGGCATCTCGGTGGATGAGGCGGGCAAGCAGCACTACCTCGATCCGTTCGTTTCCTACAAGATGGCCTGCCTCAACGCCATCGAGTACATGAAGAAATTCGGTTATACCGGCGAGCAGGCCTACGCCATCCTCGGCACCGCCCCGGTGGAAGGCCACATCAGCGGCATCGTCGATATTCCCAACGCCTGCGCCACCCTCTGGCTGCCGACGGAAATCTTCGACTTCGACATCATGCCGAACGCGAATGGTCCGACGAAGAGCGTCACGCCCGGATTCGACCTCGCCAAAGTGTTATAGGAACCCACCGCCATGCCAGTCTATGACTTCTCCTGCCCGGAGTGCGGCGATTTCCGCGCGCTTCTAACCATCGACGAGCGGAACGACCCGACACCGTGCCCCGACTGCTCGCGCGTCGGCCAGCGACTCATCCTCGCGCCCAACCTCGCGCTGATGAGTCCGGTGAAACGCAAGGCCCACGCCGTGAACGAAAAAAGCCGCCACGAGCCGCGGATCAGCAACGCCCACTCCTGTGGCAGCGGTTGCGGTTGCGGCACCACCGGCACCAAGATCCGGCCCACCCGCACCAAGGAGACCAAGCTCGGCGTCCTCAACTCCCAGAAGCCCAGCGCCCGGCCGTGGATGCTGGGTCACTGAGATCCACGACTGATTCGCCCCGGGGTTCGGGTTTCAGACTGCAAACGCGCACTGAGACCTGGCCCCGGGCAATTTGCCGCCATCTATTGTTAGTGCGGACCCTGCCCGCCAGCCCCCGGCGCATGGAAGGATTCCAGTCTTGGTAGATCTGATCAAAAAGTGCATCCCCCTCAACGAACCCGATAGAAACCCGGCGGCTTCCCGATCCGCGCCTTGAACAGGCGGGAAAAATAGTAAACCGACTCGAACCCCAGGCGATCCGCGACTTCCTGGATGCTTTTTCCCACAAGCAATTGCCGCGCGCGGTTCATTTTCATCTCGATGAAATAGTCACCGGGAGCACGCCCCGTCACGTTTTTGAACAACCGCCGGAAGGTCGAATAACTGATACCCAGTTCCTGCGCGAGGAGTTGGAGATCGAGCGAGCCTTCCAAGGCTTCCCGCATCCTCACCAACGTGTGTTTCACGAGCTTCTCGCCATCGGTGAGCCCATGGGTGTCCGAAGCCTTGAGCAGGCTGCGGACCCGCGCGACGATCTCCACCGACCGCAGCCCGATGATCGGCTCAAATCCGGGAGCCTCTTCCTGAATCGTGTCCGCGATGTTAAGAAAACACCGCAATAACGGCTCATCCAGCCCCACCCGCATCACCGGCACGGATGGCAGAAAACCGGATCGGCGGACAGCCTCTTCCAACAGCCCGCCCTCGCTTTCCACCCAATATTCATCCCAGCCCGTCTCGGAATCCGGTCGGTAGCGGTGCCACACATTCGGGAAAACGATAAAGACCGAACCCGCCGCGACTTCGATTTCCCCCGAGGCCTCCGAATCAAACACCCCACGCCCTGCCGTGATGTAAACCCACGTGTAAGCGGACAGTCGCCGGCCATTTTCCCAGGAAAACGCATGATCCTCCGGATGCCCCGGCGGTGGATACGGCGTCCGCGGCGGGATGACGCCATGACCGGCATCCAACACCCGTGCGCCCCAATCCGAATCATTGTCCATCCGTGGCAGATAGCGGTAAAAGTTGCGTCTCGAATTCATAGCTTCCGGATCCTGTCAGATCGTGAAACGAAATGATCAAATCGTGCATGGCGAAAATAAAGCCATCGTCACAAAGTGGCAAGGTTTCCTCGCGGAGGAAGCACATTTCCAAACTCAAACTTCGACTCACCATGGCATCCACCACCCGCATCGGCCTCTTCGGCATCGGCCTTGATACTTATTGGCCGCAGTTCCCCGGACTCAAGGAACGACTCGAAGCTTATCTCGCCACCGTCCATTCCAAGCTCGCCCGCGATGGGGTGGAAATTGTCGATCTCGGCCTCGTCGATACCGTGCCCAAGGCCTTCGCGGCCGGCCACGCCTTCCGCCGCGAGGACGTGGACCTCATTTTCCTCCATGTCACCACTTACGCGCTGTCATCCACCGTGCTGCCCGTGGTCCAGCGCGCCAAGGTGCCTGTGATCATTCTCAATCTATCACCCGAGGCCGCCATCGACTACGCCACCTTCAACCAAATGGGCGACCGCACGAAAATGACCGGTGAGTGGCTCGCCCACTGCGGCGCTTGCCCGGTCCCGGAAATCGCCAACGTCTTCAACCGCTCGCGCATCGATTTCCATCAGATCACCGGGATGCTCCACGACGACCCCGAGTGCTGGGACGAGGTCGATGCCTGGATCGACGCCGCCCGCGTCGCTGGCGTGATGTTCCACAACCGCCTCGGCGTGATGGGCCATTATTACAGCGGCATGTTGGACATTTACTCGGACCTCACCCAGCAGTGCGCCCACTTCGGCGGTCACATGGAAATCGTCGAGGTCGATGAACTCTCCGCCCTCCGCCGCGAGGTGACCGACGCGGAAATCACCGCCCGCATCGCTGATTTCCAAACCACCTTCGAGGTCCAGGCAGATTGCTCGCAGCCCGAACTCGAGCGCGCCGCCCGCACCTCCGTCGCCTTGGACAAACTTGTCGAAATCCACGACCTCGGCTCGCTCGCCTATTACTACATGGGCACCGGCAACGCCGAAAACGAGGACGCCATTTCCTCCATCATCCTCGGGAACTCGTTGCTAACCGCCCGCGGCATCCCGGTCGCCGGCGAAATGGAAATCAAGAATGTGCAGGCCATGAAAATCCTCGATTCCTTCGGCGTCGGTGGTTCGTTCACGGAATACTACACGCTCGACTGGACGGACGATATTGTGCTGATGGGCCACGACGGCCCCGGCCACATCGCCATCGCCGAGGGAAAAACGAAAGTCCGCCCGCTCGACGTTTTCCACGGCAAGGTCGGACGGGGACTGTCGGTCGAAATGTCGGTGAAACACGGTCCGGTCACCTTGCTCAGCGTCGTCCAGACCGTCGATGGACGGCTCAAGTTCCTCGTCGCCGAGGGCGAGTCCGTGGCCGGTCCGATCATGGAAATCGGCAACACGAACTCCCGCTACCGTTTCCCGATCGGCGCCCGCCGCTTCGTCAACGACTGGAACGTGCAGGGCCCCGCCCACCATTGTGCGGTCGGCGTCGGCCACATCGCGGAGAAAATCAAGAAGCTCGGGCAGCTTCTCGGCATGGAAACGGTCAAGGTTTGCTGAATCCTCAAACGGTTCATTCTTGCCCACGTGACCTCATGTTCTCGGCGTGGTGCCCTGCGGATGTCCCACCGCCGATCCATGGGAAGCGGGCGATTTGCATACGACCATCAGCGCCATACGCGGAAGCCGCTCGATGCTTACATGAAGTTATGGAGAGGGAGATGAACTTGGCGAAGGCCGGGGATCGAATGATGGTGCGCCCAAAAACTAACAACCAATTCCATCAGGCCCCCAGCGTCGGGTCATAGTCCTTCGGCGCGCGGATGATTTTCTCGATGCCGTGTTTGGTGACGAGGTTGCCGGCGCTGGAGCGGCTCTTGATGCCGAACTCGGCAAAGTGCAGCGGGCGGATGAGGTTGCGCATGCGCAAGCCGGACTTGAGGTGGACTAACAACATTTGCGCGGCGCTCTCCTCGTTGGTCTTGTGGAAGGCGAAGTAGAGAATGCGGCTGTTGGGCGTACCTTTGGTGAGATCGTATTCCTTGTCGCGGGTGATGCCGCCGACGGTGAAACGCTTGGCGAGGATGGGACCGTCGCGACCGTCCCGATAGATCATCGAGTAGATGAGGTCCTCGTCCTTGCGGAAGATGGCGACGCGCAGCGGTTTCTGGCCGACGAAGACTTTTTCCGCGACCTTCATGACGCGCATCTTGCCGTCCTGGGTGAAGGCGATGATGTCGTCGATGGTGGAGCATTTTTCCACGGGCTCGCCGTCTTTTTTCAGTCCGTAGCCGGCGAAACCGTTCTTGGCATCCAGATAGAGCGTCTCGGTGGCTGCGACGACCTGCATCCGGTCCACGCGCTCGAACGAGGCGATCTCGGTGCGGCGCTCGCGGTCCTTGCCGTATTTCTTGGCGAGTTCCTCATACCAGCGGATGGTGTATTTGGTGAGGTTGCGGAGGTTCTTCTCGGTCTCGTCGATGGTTTTTTCGAGCCCGCGGATTTCCTCGTCGGCTTTGAAGGCGTCGAACTTGGAAATGCGCTTGATCTTGATTTCGGTTAGCCGGACGAGATCCTCCTCGGTGACCTCGCGCTTGAGGAGTTTCTTGAACGGCTTGAGGCCGTCGTCGATGGCCTTGAGCACGGCTTCCCAAGTTTCGCATTCTTCGATGTCCCGGTAGATGCGGTTCTCGATGAAGATTTTTTCGAGCGAGCTGAAATGCCATTTTTCGGCGAGTTCGCCGAGTTTGATTTCGAGCTCCAGCTTGAGCAGGTCGCGGGTGTGGAAGGTGGTGCGGCGGAGGATGTCGGAAACCGCCATGAACACCGGTTTGCCATCGACGATGACGCAGGAGTTGGGGGAAATGGTGAGTTCGCTGTCGGTGAAGGCGTAGAGCGCGTCGCGGGTCTGGTCGGCATCGGCCCCGGCGGGCAGATAGACGAGGATGTCGGCGTTCGCGGCGGTGTTGTCCTCGATTTTCTGGATCTTGATCTTCCCCTTGTCGGCGGCGGCGACGATGGACTCCATCAGCGCGCCGGTGGTGGTGCCGAAGGGGATTTCCGTGATGCGGAGGTAGCCTTTTTTCTCGGTGGAAATACGGGCGCGGACCCGAACTTTCCCGCCGCGCAGGCCGTCGCGGTATTCGGAGGCGTCCATGATCCCGGCGGTGGGGAAGTCCGGCACCAGCGAGAACGGCTGGTCCCGGAGCACGGCGATGGCGGCTTCGATGAGTTCGTGGAAATTGTGCGGCAGGATCTTGCAGGCGAGACCGACGGCGATGCCCTCGACACCTTGGGCGAGCAGCAGCGGGAATTTCACCGGCAGCGTGTCCGGCTCCTTGCGGCGGCCGTCATAGCTGGGGAGCCAGTTCGTGGTTTTCGGGTTGAAAACGACCTCGTTGGCGAACTTGGTGAGGCGCGCCTCGATGTATCGCGGGGCGGCCGCGCCGTCGCCGGTGAGGGTGTTGCCCCAGTTGCCCTGGGTGTCGATGAGCAGGTCCTTTTGCCCAAGTCCGACGATGGCGGCACCGATGGACTGGTCGCCGTGCGGGTGGTAGTTCATCGTGTTTCCGACGATCCCGGCGACTTTGTTGTAGCGACCGTCGTCCAGCTCGTCCATCGCGTGGAGGATGCGGCGCTGGACCGGCTTGAGGCCGTCGAAAAGATGGGGAACCGCCCGCTCCAGGATGACGTAGCTGGCGTAATCGAGGAAATAGTCGGAATACATCGCTCCCAGCGAGGCATGTTGGTCCGGGTCGTGCGTCATGTGGGCGGATGGTTAAAGAACCCGGCGCATTCGCGCAAGCCTCGGGTGACAAGATCGTTTCGGAGGCGGCGTATCCCGGCCTTGCCCTCGTTTCCGGGCCTGCTAATCGTTCATCATGAAATCTGAAATCAATGGCAGGTGCGAGATCGCCCGGCGGGACTGGCTCAAGGCCGCCACACTCGGCGGGGCGGCGGCCATGCTGGCAGGAACCAAGGCCGCGGCCGAACCGGCGGGCGCTCCGGCGAAAAAAGTGCGTGGCGTGGTTTTCATGGTGTCCGACGGGATGAGCCCCGGCGTGCTGACGATGGCCGAATCCTACTCCCAGCTCACTCGGAAAAAGGGCACGCAGTGGTGGTCGCTGCTCAATGACCGCAAGGCCGCGCGCGGGCTGATGGACACCGCCTCGGCGAACTCGATGGTCACGGACTCCGCCGCGGCGTCCAGCTCGTGGGGCGGCGGGCAGCGCGTCAACAATGGCAGCATCAACGTCAGTCCCGGTGGCGAGGCGGTCACGCCGATCGCCGAAATTTTAAAGAAAAAGGGTCTGCGAATCGGTCTCGTGACCACCGCCACCGTCACCCACGCCACCCCGGCCGGATTTGCGGCGTCCGTGCCGAAGCGCGGCGATGAGCACACCATCGCCCCCCAGTATCTCGACCGCGTCGATGTGATCCTCGGCGGGGGCTCGGGATTTTTCGACAAAAAGGACCGTCCGGACCAACGTGACCTTTCCGGCGATTTCGCGAAGGCGGGCTACGGCGTGGTCCGCAACCGCGACGGGCTGCTCGCCGCCCGCGAGGAAAAACTGCTTGGCACTTTCACCCGGGGTCACCTGCCCTTCTCCATCGACCGCAATCACAACCCGGAAATGGCGGCCAAGGTTCCGACGCTCACGGAAATGGCCAATGCGGCGCTCACCCGCTTCCTTTCGAGCGACAAGCCGTTTTTGCTGCAAATCGAGGGGGCACGCATCGACCACGCCGCCCACCTCAACGACATCGGCGCGCTGCTGCACGACCAGCTTGCCTTCGATGACGCGGTCGCGGCGGTGCTGACGCTCATCGGCAACCGCGACGATATTTTGCTCGTGGTCACCAGCGATCACGGAAATTCAAATCCCGGTCTCAACGGCATGGGAAACGGCTACAGCGAGAGCACCCAGCGGTTCGCCAAAATCACGAATTTCAAGGCGTCCCACGAACGCCTCCTCGCGGAATGGGCGAAAATGCAGGGCCGGAGCGCCGAACAAGTGACCGACCTGGTGCGCACCCACCTCGACTTCACGCTCAAGCCGGAACAGGCCGAGGCGCTTTTCGAAATCGTCCGGAAACACCCGGTCATCGAGTGGAACGAGCAGCTC
>JFJP01012200.1_pt1 | contig 20337 bp, 10 predicted proteins | sample 431651 | NCBI WGS metagenome assembly JFJP01 (sample SAMN02602958, study PRJNA72255) | Microbial mat metagenome, whole genome shotgun sequencing project. | biome: fresh water; feature: sink hole; material: water; isolation source: purple microbial (photo- and chemosynthetic) mats found in...
CCAAATCTCTCACTCACGGTTTGAGTGATGAGCGGCAGGAGAAATTCCAATTCTTTTTCGGTTGATAGATATTGTCCAACTTCGGCTATCGTTCGCAAGTCATTTGCGCGTTTTTTGCTGTGTTGTGTGGCTTTTTCAAGTTCTATATTGCGATGTTCGATTTCTGAAGTGCGCTGGGCGATACGTTGTTCCAAGCCTGCGACCAATCCCTGGATTTGTTCAGCCATGATGTTGAAAGAATTGATGAGGTACCCTATTTCGTCTTGTGCAACCTTCACCACACGCTGTGTATAGTCTCCATTTGTCATTTTTTCGGCAGCCACTTGGAGACGGTGAATGGGTTGAGAAATGGCAACCGCAGCAAACCATGCCACCAAAATATTGCCAATGATAGCGAAGAACGCAAACACTTCACGTTGATCGGAGATCAACCCGCCCTTAATAGTTGCCAGTTCTCCCATATTCGCGGCTAAACCAACCACAACCCGCGTATCTGCGCCGACTGTGATTGCGGTATGCCCAATGGCATGTGGAGCGCCCGCAGGGTTCGAGGTTAATTTATCGGCAATGATCGTCTGACCATTTAATGCCTGTTCAATGGAATTGGCGTTTAATAACTGGGTTGAAAAGTAATTTACTTCTTCTGCTTCTTCAAAATCGTTCGTAATAATGCGCCCATCAACGATCAAGACCAGATCAAGACGATGCCCCGGGAAGACGTTGGCTCTCGAGAGCATTTCAGCGTCGATAACCCGTCCGCTAACGATCGCGCCAATGGTAGTGCCTAAATCATCATGGATGGGGACGGCAGCTGTGATGGAAATACTTGGCAATAGTTCCCCCTCTCCTTCCTCCATTACAATGCCGGTGGCTTCAAAGCCCAATAATGCCAATTTTATGAGCCGATCTTCATCTGTTGAATTTTCCTTGTTTACATCAAACAATCGCTTGCCATTGATATTTACAATATCTGTATCGTCAAAATTGAGGCGGGCAGCTTCAATCAATAGTTCAGATTGAATGACGTCAATATTTCTGGTAGCTAAAGTTTCTGGCAACTTCGGATTCTTAGAGAGCGCTACGGCGTTGTTCAATATTTCCTTTTCGATTTCGCCAAATTGGGCTTGAATGATTTCCGCATCCTGAATGACGTTTTGGCGTCCAGCATAAAGGATAAAACTGTTCATGCTGTTGTTGGTAGCTAAAACCATTCCCAATAGTAAAAGACTGAATATTAGAAAAGCCAGTATATTCAGCTTTATACCCAGTTTTAAGTTTTTGATGATTTCAAAAAGCCGCATCAGCCTGCTCCTTTGCAGTCGCCTGAGTTTGTTATCTGACTCGGACGACTGTAAAATACATAATCAAATTATTTGGTTGGAACGAATCCAAGTCTTTTCAGCGCAGACTGTCCGTCTGTAGAATCCAGCCAGTTTATCAATGGCTGGATATCGCTCTCGCGTTCAGCCAGATAGCCAATGCCCGCTGAACCAAGAATGGAATATGAGGCTTCATCGGGTTTAATTCCATTGATGGCAATCGCCTGTATGCTCTTTGTGGTCGCCAATGTAGAGGGCCAGGCAGCCACCCCAATTGCGCCTGGGGTTCCTTGCACAGAAAAAATCATATCTGACTGGCTGTAAAGTGTTTTGGCTGTGTCTGGGAACGGGGTTTCGCCGAAGATGACCTTACGCAACCCTTTTGTGCTTGAATCATCCTCATCACGTACATATAGGGCAATTTTTAGATTGGGACCGCCCACCTCAGACCAGTATGTGATTTGACCTGAGAAGATATCGGTAATTTGCTGGTTGCTCAGACTGGCAATACCTGTCACTGTTGGGTGAACGATAATGGCTTGTCCAACCAATCCCATTTTATAGTATTTGATGTTCTTGGCGGTTTCCTCATCTTTGGGCGCCCGTGCCATTGCGGCTGCATCCAGTAATCCTTCCAAAATACCTGTCACACCGCTACCAGTGCTGCTGCCCGATAAAACTTCAAGTTTATAGCCGGGTGTTGCGGCTTCAAATGCAGGCGCGAGTGATTCGAGCACTGTTGTGATGGTGCCTGATCCCGAAATTTTTAAGATGACCAAAGGTGGAGCGGTTGGTGGCAGCGGCTGAGTAGATATGCTTCCACATGCTGAAAATAAAAGCGCGCCCATTAAAGATAAAATTAAGAGACGAATATAACCGTTTTTCATTCAGGGTCCTTCTTAGTCTTGTTTGGCGCTTGCAGATTGATAACAACGTCAGCATCTTCGAGTAATTGGCTCAACTCTGTTGCTGTGGTGCGCAGGATACTTTCTGTGCGGAAAGATGTTCCAATCTTGGTTGCAATATCTGAGACGATGCGTTCACGCTCTGCGCGGCGGATTGTCTCATCGAAAAGACGCGCATTTTCAGCAGATAAAGCGACGCGCTCTGCCACAGCCTTGATCAAATCCACTTGATCTGTGCCAATACGTTCGTTTTTTGGCGTCTGCACAGAAAGCGTTCCAATTTTTTCACCGCGCAGGACAATGGGGACGCTAATCTCATGACTGTTTGTTTCGCCTTCGCTTTCGGCAGATTCTGTATTTTCGTTTAGCGGAATGGCGCCTGTAATCGAATAGCGGTACCCGGTTAGTTTTTTCTCTTTTGAAAGACGGTTCCATGTTTCATGGAGGTATTGACGTTGTATGGCTTCAAATTCGGAGATCGCTTTTTGGTTCTGGTCAAAGAGGCGCGCATTTTGAATAGCAAGGCTAACTTGATCGGCTAAAGTGGATAGGGTTTTAAAGTCTTCATTGGTAAAAGCGCCTACTTCGGTGCTTTGAATGTCTAACGCGCCAATAACTTCATTACCCGCCTTGAGCGGCAATGCCATTTCAGAATGAGTAGATGGTAGTTCTGGGTTGGTAAAGTAGTTTATGTCCTCTCCCACGTCCAGCGCAATGCGTGGTTTTCCAGTTTGGGTGACATACCCCACAATGCCTTGTTCGCCGATTCGTAGCTGGTGGTGGCGTTGGATCATTTTTCTTCCGCCCTCACTGTTTGCAGCACTGAGCACTGCATACTGGTTGTCAGTATCGGTTAAGAAAATGCCGACATGGTAAAAATCAAAATATTGACTTATCACTTCCGAGATGAGCGGGAGCAATTCCCGTAAATTTTGAACGGAAGCGATGGTATTTGAGATACGAGCAATGGATTCAAATTGTTTGGCGCGCTTTTCGTTTTGTGAATTCGCCTGCTCCAAATCGCGGGTGCGTTCGGCAACTCTCTGCTCTAGATTTTGAATTAGATTCTGGAGCTTGCCGGACATTGTGTTAAATATTTCAATCAGGTTGATGGCTTCCCTGCTGTTTCCTGCTGATGAGGTCGGGATTGCCTGAAGTTGTCCCTCAGATATTTGGGCGATTTGGGTTGCCACCAGACTTAGCACAGCAGATTGGTGTGAGAGACGATACCCAAACAGCCAGGCTAATAGGCTAATGATGGGTATGGTGATGCCAAAATAAATTAATACCTGTTGAATGATTTTTTTCCTTGCATTTATAACCGTGTCCGCATTCATATCTACCGCGAGAATGGATTCAAGACTACCATCCTTTCTATACAGAGGAGTGTAGGCAGAAATGACAGAGCCAAATTCATCTGTGTAAATATCATTTTCGACCACAGTTCCTAAGGGAGCGGCGAAGGTGTTACGCAGTAGTTCTGATGGTTGTTCGTATATAACTGCTCCGGGTGGGTCGGGTATGTAATTTGGGTCGCCGGCGTCTAGGTAGAAACGTATAGTTCCGTCTTGACCCTGTCGTATAGTGTAGATATTGATTACATCATTATCGGCATTGATAATGTCAGAAAACTCTTTTTGATACTTAATATAGAATTTATTTTCGAGATCGGCTTTGCTATCCACCGTAACCAGTTCTTCCGGGTTAATCTGAACCGCCGTAATATCTGCAATGTTCCTTAGGCGCAATTTTATATCTTCCTGCACTTGATTGCTGAAGTTTAAATAAAATATGCCGGCAACAATTGCGCTGGCAACAACTCCAAACACAATCAAGCCAATTGTGATGGTAGCCTGCAAACTGATATAGCGTTGTCTTGGCTGGTTCTCCACGAAATTACTCCTTGCAAAAACTATGTTTTCTAATAAAGACAATATTGATTTGTTTATTAAGTTGATCCCTTGAGCCAAAATGGGTCAAGCGTCTGTTCGTAAATATTATTTTTCATTCTTTTCAAACTTGATAACAACTTCAGAGCCAGGCATGGCGCGTCCTAATTCTTCCACTGCGGTTTGCAGTACATTTTTCAAGTTGATGGATGCGCCGATCTTTCCAGTGACTTCGCTAATGGTCTGTTCTTTGATGACTTGACGCTGAGATTCTTGAATCAGGCGCGCATTTTCAAGCGCAATTGAAAGACGCTCTGAGATTGTCTCAGCAAGATTTATCTCGTCGCTTGACCATTGACGGTTCCTGGCAGGCGCCTTGATATTCATATTGCCAATAATTTGACCACGTAGTTTGATCGGCACAACGATGGAGGCTTCTTCTGTGACGCCATCTGCATGAAAGATCAATACTTCTCCACGATTCATGGATTGGCGAATTTCATCTGTTTCAACAAGCTGTTCCAGCTTTTTTCCGCTTGCCAGGCTTTGCTGGTAGCCAATAAACTCTCTTTCGCGGCTGAAAGTTTTCCAACCTTCATGCAGGTTTTGACGATAAAGTGTTTGTGCTTCACTTAGCGCTTGTTGTGTTTGTGTGAACAGCCGCGCGTTTTCTAGGGCAATGGCAATTTGGTCAGCCAGAATGCTGAGAGTTTTTGAGTCATTTTCGGTGAATGCGCCCGGTCTTTCGCTTTGCACATCCAGTACTCCCACTATGATGTCGCGTACTTTGAGCGGCAGCGCCATTTCAGAGCGCGTGTTTGGCAGGTCAGGGTTGTTGAAATAAACAGCATCCTGCCCAACGTCCAGTGAAATACGGGGAGTTCCAGTTTGTGCAACATAACCCACAATGCCGCTTCCACCAACTTCGAGTTTGTGCCCGCGCTTCAGCATGTTTTTTCCGCCCGCGCTATTTGCGGCTTGCAGTACAGCGAACTGATTTGTGTTATCGATTAGGAAGATGCCTGTGTGATAGAAATTGAAACTTTCACTTACAAGGCGGGTGATGAGCGGTAATAGATTTTCGAGTTTTTGCTCGCCGGTAATGATTTTTGAAATTTCGCTGATAGACTGAAGTTCATTGGCGCGTTTTACGCTTTGCTGCCTTGATAATTCAAGATCGGTTGTACGTTCAGCTACGCGTTGCTCCAACTGTAAAAGTGTTTGATTTAATTGATCGGTCATGCGATTAAATGTAGCGGCTAATGTTCCGATTTCGTCTTGTGATTTTATTTGTGCGCGCGCGGTAAGATCGCCCGCTGCAACTTGTTCAGCTACCTTTGTTAGTCTGGTAAGAGGCGAAGACAGAATTTGCGAGGCTATAAACCCAAGCGATGCGCTAAGAATAACCAGGAATAATGCAATTAGCGTGTTTGCTTTATTCTGTTCTCTAACAGGTGTAAGATATGTATCTTTGGATTGGCGGATGAGCGCAACCCAGGGTTGTGTTTCCAGAAACAACCCTGTGTTGATTGCGTCAGAGTCAAGAGATTGCGAATATGCATCAAAAAAAGGTTGTTGTTGCAGGTTGTCTATGCCTATAACTGTGTCGTCGTCGATTTCTTTGAGAATATCCTCTTTTGAGCCGGTGGGCAGGCGTCCGTCTGCCTGTAGGGCAATCAACTCCAAGTCTGTAAAATTTTTATATGGCGAAAAAAGATTATCGCGATTCCCAGTATATCCTGCTCGCATATAGGTGCTTGTGTCCACTACTGCAATAATGGTACCGGTGTTGCCAGGGTTTATCGCGCGAAGCATCGATTGAATAATGGTTGCGTGATATTCGATTCGTAATAACCCAATTGTTTCTCCGCGCCGAGACTTAATGGGAGCTGTAAAATAAATATTTGGTTTGCCGTTACGAAAAATTATGTTAGATGCATACGGCAGGTCATTTTTGAGTGGGCGCAGGAAGTATGGAAAATAATTCTCTTCCCGACCCTGGTACTCTTCATGGGTATCCATAATATCAACCCCGTCGGTGTTCAATAGGGCAATTGACTTGATGAAGACAGGGTCTTTACGGGTTATAGACAACAGGGTAAGACGCGCGTTTACTTCCTCTTTACTGCCGGCGCGCGAAGAGGGGGGGAGTTCCATGTAAGCGATCAGCGATAATTGTTTTGCATCGGTGCGCGCAGAATCAAGCTGGGTTAATATAAATCCATCAACTCTATCTTTTACTATGCTTGCCAGGCTTGTTAGTTGAGACTTGCTTTGTGTTTCAAGTATTTTGCTGGATGCTCCACTATTGATGATACCCATTGCGGCTAGAGGAATGACTGTTATAACAATAAATGCGATGATGATCTTGGTTTGCAGAGAGTACGTATTGAAACGCTGCAAGATGAAAAAAATATATATGGTGGATACGGTAATTGCAATTGGGTTGGTGTAGCTAGGCTTGGTAGGCAGACCAAAGTCAGGCAGGTACAGATCGGCAAGGGTGATGATTAGTGCCACGGCAAAAGCGCTGATAACCGCATGTCTTGCCCATCTGGTTGGCAGGGTGGCTATGGAAATGCTCGTCACAAAAATAAAGATCATTACCCCCAGGGCAAGTCCTTGCCCGTGGGCTACAACCGGTAACGTGAGCGACATCACCAAGACGGTTGCGATTAGTATTCCGATTCCCAGTCGAACATGTTCGCGTGAGATTTGATAGGCGCCAACAAACGAAGCTACAGCGACTGCAATGGTAGCGGCAATTCCCCACAGCCCATTGATTCCGCTTTGAATATAGGCAATCGGTCCCAAAATTGCAGAAATGACTGTAAACAAACTGCCACTGACTAAGCAGATCGTAATTGCATTTTGCTTATGGCGTTTTTCCTGTTGCAAAGATTGGTCGGGGCGATTGTTCATTAATAATTGCTCTCTTATAGTGGTAAATTTTAGGGCAGGTAATTTGGATCAATTAATTCGAGCGGGTCAATTTCTTCTGCCACTACTCCGATTGAAATTAAATAATCTGACGTGATTTTTGTAGTGGAGTAGATGGAGTTTGCTTTTTGTATATCGAACAATGCTTCATTATCATCAATGGTGTACAGTCTTAGGTTATTGTCGGGCTTCACGTCTTCACTGCTTATACCGAGATACTTGGCGGCAATGTCTCGAGTTTCTCCCTCGTGTTGCAGGCGATACTCCACTGCTTGAAACCAGGCTTTCAGGAATGCGCGAACATCTTCGGGTCTTTCATCCACGATTGACTTGCGAAATACAATTAAATCTGGAAATAGGTGGAGTTGTTCCTGCGGGTAAATGGTTTTATACCCACTTGAAAGCGCATCAGACAAATATGGCTCCCAAGTATCGACCGCTTGAACCCGACCACTTTCAAGGGCTGTTAATGTGTCTTCTGGATTCAATGCAATCATAGTAACATCACTTGTTTCCATGTTGGCGCTTTGTAACATTCTGACAACAGTCATTTCATATTGCGAACCTATCTGCAAACCAATTGTTTTGCCTCTCAGGTCTTCTATAGAATTGATTTCAGGTCCAACAACAACGGCATCGTCGCCCCCATTATCATGGATTGCTACTATTTTCATGGGCGCGCTGCGGTTGATGTTGATCGTGTCGCCGACTGCTATTAGTGCGCCGTCAATTTGTCCAGATGCCAAATCTGGATAAGTATCCGAGAACACATCATAGTAAATAGGTTCTACTTGTACCCCATACTTTTCAAAAAAACCTTTTTCCTGAGCTACTAGCAGGGTATAGTCGCCCCACCATTGCGTAAACTCAATCCGTAATGGTTCTTTTGGGGAGGCGGGTACAGTTTGTATTCCTGTGCATGATGCCAGAATAATAATGAGAAGAAGTAGCCGTATAAGTTTCGTTGAAAGTTTTTTTTTCATTTTCCAATACCAGCGTTTATTTTTCCATTCCCAGTTCAATTGAAATTGGTTCAATCTGCACCAATACATCTGAGCCGCTGAGGGCTTTACTGAGTTCTTCTGCGGCTGTTTTTAGAATGGTCTCGAAACGAGTAGATGATCCGATCTTTGCAGAAATTTCAGTGGTAAGACGTTCAACGTCTGCGCGGTGCTGTGTGGATTGAAGCAGGGTTGCGGTTTCAATGGCAAGTGAAAGACGTTCAGAGACCGCCTTTGCAATATCAGCATCGTCATTTGTCAATTTACGTTGATTGCTTGAGCGCAAATTCATCACTCCAATGATTTGTCCACGCAAACGAATGGGAATTGCAAGGCTGGATGGCGCATTCTCGTTTTCAGATAAAGCGGCAACACCTTTGGTAACAGCTTTGTGTATGTGATCGCCCTCCAGTCTTTGTTCTAGGGGGACTAATTTTGAATTTTTTAGTTCAAAGCCCATACCGGTTGATGTGGGGCGCATTATCTTCCAAGCCTCTTGAACGGCTTTTCCAAATGAACTTTGCGCTTCGCTGAGTGATTTTTTGGCGCTTTCAATCGCAAGGGTCGTATTGATGGCTGCTGATACCTGGTCTGCAAGAGTTCCCAAAACCTCCATGTCATCCTGATTGAAGGCGTTGGACTCTGTGCTTTGTACATCCAGCGCGCCAATGACCCGTTCTTCATATCGAAGCGGTAGGGCAATTTCCGAATGGGTATTTGGGAGGTCGGGGTTGTCAAAGTAAACTGCGTCATTTCCAACATCAAGCGCGATGCGCGGCTGTCCGCTGGCGGTTACGAAGCCCACGATTCCGGTCTGGCTGACCTGTAATTTATGTCCACGATTTAGCATTCTATTCCCGCCTTCGCTATTTGCTGCGCGTAAAATTGCAAATTCCCGATTTTCATCTAATAAGAAGATGCCTGTGTGGTAATTGTTGAATTGCTCGCTGATTACCTGGGTGATACGCGGCAGGAGTATGTCCAAGTCTTGAATGGATGTGATTGCGCGATTCACCTGGACGATTGCTTCAAATTGACGGGCGCGCCGCATGTTAAATTCGTTTGCAGTTTCCAGTTCGAGTGTGCGTTGGTGTACTCGGTCTTCGAGCTTGGCTCTAAGTTCGGTTAATTCAATATTCTCCACCTTGTGTATCTGTTCGCTTACACGCGCCCTGTTTATATTTTCATTCAACCTGCCAATTAATAATTGAATAGTGCCCGCAAAGCCGATTATGAGAAGCGGCACAAGAATTGCGTCGTCTAGCCCAGCCGGTGTAAAGGGGATTTTGCCATTTAGATCAAATATTGCAATAACGATTACCGCGATAATTGCAATAGGGGTAGCCAGGGTAATGAATCGCTTTCCCAAGAGTAGCGCCGAGATTGAAAGCGCAACAGGCAGCGCCAAAATAGATGTGCTTTTGAGACCATTTAAGTTAAGGGCTATAGCAGTAATTGCAACCATCAATACAAAGGGAATGACCACCTTTGCCATAAATAAATTTTTACGACGGACAATGAGAAACAGCGAAATAATTTCAAGGATAAGTGTGATCGTGATCGCAATAAACGCAGGCGGGTTTTTAGATCCTTCGCCTATCAGTCCCGTAACCAAAGGCAAGATGATGGTATTAATTAGGATAACAAAAATAACAATATTTCGCGTCAGCCCGATAAATGACGGATCGTGATCTTCTTCATCTCTAAAATAATCAATTATTCTTGAAAGCATATCGTTCTCCTGGAGAATTACATTCGCCCTGGTTTTTCAGTGGATATTTGAATCGCAATATCTGTGTTTGGCAGGGTGTTTCCCAGTTCCTGAATGGTGATTTTGAGCAGGCTTTCGAGATTACTCATACTGCCGATCTTGGTGGATATTTCACCAATGGTTCGTTCTTTTACCGCCCTCTTTTGAGATTCTTGAAACAGGCGCGCATTTTCAAGGGCGATTGTGGCGCGTTCAGCAGTGGCTTTTACCATGTCTATCTCATCATCTGACCACGTTCGATCTGGATTTGCTGTGCTGAGTTTTAATATGCCGATGCGCGTACCATGCAGGGTTAGGGGTACCGAAAGACTATGCGCGCGATTTTTGTCAGATGGCTTTAGTTTGTTTATGTCAATACCGTCAAAGTAATAGCCTTCCACAGGGTCGTTTGCTAGAAATTTCTGCCACTGTTGGTTGCTCATTTGAGTCGACGCAGCTTCAGCTTGCGCCAGCGCTTCTTGGGCTTGCTGATAGGACCGCGCGTTTTGAATGGCAATGCTTACCTGGTCGGCTAATATGGAAAGTATATTTATATCCTCTTGTGAGAATACATTTGTCTCCATATTTTGCACATCCAATGCGCCGAATATGTTGGTTCCAACGCGCAGCGGGAGGGCTATCTCAGAGTGGGTATCTGGGAGGTCAGGGTTGTTAAAATAGACTGCGTCTTGACCAACATCCAGTGCGGTGCGGGGTTGTCCGGTTTTGGTTACAAAACCTACGATTCCGTTTCCACCGACAAGCAGTCGGTGATTGCGGTTGAGCATTTTTTTTCCGCCTTCACTGTTTGTCGCCGCAAGAATGGCGTATTCTTTGCTTTCATCTAAAAGGAAAATTCCCACATGATAGAAACCAAAACTTTCTGAAATCGTCTGTGTAATTTGTGGTAACAATTCGCCCAGTATTTGTATGGCGCTGATGGTGCGTGCAATATGCGCAATGGCTTCAAATTGGGCTGTGCGGTACTCATTTCGTTGATTGGCAATGACTAGATCGGCAGTCCGTTCGTTTGCCAATTGCTCAAGTTTTACCTGATTATTTTTTAGCTCATTTTCACGCTCAATCAGTTGTTTATTGACTTTGGTTGCCATATCCTGTTTGCGCCCTGCATACCCGGCAAATAGAGCAATTACTATCGGTGCAGTATCAACAATCCACAGCAAAGGATCTGTGCGCTGAATGTATACCATGCTGGTGAGGGTAATTGGAAGTTGAGAAAATAAGACCTCCAAAAGAGTTCCCGCCAGGGGAAATGTGAACCCAAAGGCTGTACCAAACATGGCGTAACGTTGTGTCGCATTAATGCTCTTGTGATTTGTTTTTTCGCTCACAGGATTACCTCAAAAAATAAACCTTTTTTACCGGCGTCTCTAATTTTCATTGCTTTCAATTTCAACTGATACTTGGGCATCGCCAATTTGATTGCCTAACTCTCGAACAACGGTCTTCAAGATCATTTCAATTTGAGCGTTTGCGTTGATTTTTGTGGAGATTTCGCTGATTGCGCGTTCTTTTTCCACAGCCATGCGGCTTTCTGCCAGCAAGCGTGAGTTTTCAATGGACAATGCGGCGCGTTCTACAATGGCGGTGATGATGTCCATTTGATCATCAGTCCAATTACGATTCTCGTTTGTTTTGACGTTGAGTATCCCAACAGTTTCGCCGCGCAATTTTACCGGCATGATTATTTGAGAGGTTTTATCGTTTTTGACATAGGCGGTTCCAGAGTTCATAACTTCTTTTGCGCCCGGCAATTTCATTGAATCTTTGTAGAGGCTGGTGTTCATTCCAACTCGGCGTACCCCCGCAATTTTCTGGATGTGGGTAAATTTCTTCCAACCTACTTGCATGTCGCGCCGGTATAACATTTCAGATTCAAGCAGATTTTTTTGTGTTTTTTCATAGAGTAGCGCATTGGCTATTGCCATCGATACCTGATCTGCCAGGGTGATGAGGATTTCGATATCTTCACGGTTGAAAGCATTTGGTTCTGTGCTTTGTATATCAAGAACGCCAATGATTTGACCACCCGTTTGAATAAGCGGCAGCGCCATTTCTGAGCGGGTTTCTGGTAGGTCAGGATTGTTGAAGTAGATTGCATCTTCTCCAGTGTCTAACGCGATTCTGGGTTTGGCGGTTCCTGCGGCATAGCCGACAATGCCAACCTGTCCCACGCGCAATTTATGATTGCGCTCAAGCATTCTTTGTCCGCCTTCACTGTTTGCAGCGCTTAACACGGCATAATCCTGGCTTGTATTAATCAAAAAGATACCGATGTGATAAAAACCAAAATATTGGCTGATTGCCTGCGTGACTTGCGGGAGAAGGTCTTGCAGGTTCTGAGTGGAGATAATGGCGCGTGTTACCTGTGCTATTGCCTGGAACATTTGGGCGCGGTGTTCATTGACTTGATTGGCATCGGCTAAATCTTGGGTTCGTTTTTCTACTCGCTGCTCCAACGTGGATTTTTCGCTTTGGGCGATGCCCAAGGCTGTTTGAGCGCGATATTGTGCCTTGCCAAATTCATTCTGTGTCAGGCGGATTCCATTTACAATTACAGTAGCCAGAAGAAGCACAGATGTGCTTCCACTTGCCCAAGTTTCCACAGTTCCTGGCGTTACTTCCTCGCTGGTAATGAGCATTGTCCCGCTTGTAACCAACCAGCCGGAAATAATAAATGACAACATGGTGAGTAACGTGACCACCCAGCCGGCTTTCCACGAAAACAAAAGTGACGCGATAGTTATTGCGCCCAACATAAACATGGGGGCATCGCCTCGAATTCCTGATTCTGTAAGCCCTAAAACTCCCAAACTGAAGACCAAACTGGTGAGGGCAGCGGCTTTTATTGAATTCGAAACAGAAAGAATCGTTAAGAGCAATAACACCAGGTAGACGCCAACATAAAGCCCAGCGTAAATGGGACTGGTTGCGCCAATTACGCCGGGGATTACTGCAACCAACCCAAATATACTGGCTCCAGTCAGGGTGATCCGCAGGAAGCTGGCACGCCAATTTGTATATGAAAACTCTAAGGTATCACTTGTTTGATTCATTTTTCAATGATCCGGGTCAGAAATGTTCGCGGGGTGAATATAAGCCTGAAAATTTTATGCAATCTTACTTCCTGATAATATTGTATAGTATCTTTATTCTTCATTTGTTGAAGAAACATTTTCGTTATTAAATTGTAAGACTACTTCCGAATCGCCAAGAATTCGTTCTATTTCTTCTGCGGTGGTGTGCAGAATATTTCCAATATCTAAGGCGGAGCCAATGCGCGCAGTTGCGTCAAAAATCGCGCGTTCTTTTGTTGCGCGCCTCTGGCTTTCTTTAAGCAGGCGGGCATTTTCCAGTGTGATTCCTGCCCGATTTGCAGCGGCTTGCGCAATGGAAATCTCTTCATCCGTCCACATATGATCCGGGTTTTCCTGTTCTAGTCCAATTACGCCAATCACCTGATGCAAGACCATTATTGGAATCATGAGGGTCGTTTTTGTGTAGCCATTATTTTTTTCGTCGTCAGGTCTTATGATAATTGGTCTGCCGTTCTCCAATTGATGTAACAAGTTATCGGGTAAATTTCGCGGCACAGACCGTACTTGTGTGCCGTCATATTCGTAAGCAGAACGCTCGTATTGGTCAATAGCAGATTGCCATTCACTTCTAGTTTGCAGGCGATAGGTATTATTGAGTTCGGACAGCGTTTCATTGACCTGTTGTACTAATTGCGCATTTTCGATTGCGGCGGATAGTTGATCAGCCAGCAGTTGGAGGACTTTTATATCCTGCTCGCTAAAGGCTAACTGAGTGTCTGCTTGAATATCCAGTGCGCCAATAGTGACACTGCGGCTGCTTAATGGCAGCGTGATCTCGGAGCGAGTTTGTGGTAGGAACAGACTCTGAGAAGGGGTTATGTCTGTGTCAATATCGACTGCAATGTGCGCTCGTCCTGTTCGGGTTACGCTTCCAATCGGACCTTCCTGTCCAACTTTTAGTCTGTAGTTTTGTTCAAGCATTTTGCTGGCAGCTACGCTGCTGGCTGCGCGCAAAATGGCAAATTCACCGCGTTCATCCACAAGAAAGATTCCTACGTGGTAATAGTTGAATCTTTCGCGTATCAGATCAACTGAAACTTTGAGCAGTGTATCCATGTCGCGGATGATTGAGATTTCACGCGCAACAACAGCGATGGTTTCTAACTCTCTGGTGCTTTTTTGCAGATCGGCAGTTCTGTCATTTACGTGTTGTTCCAATCCAACAAGTATGGATTGGAGTTGATCTGCCATAGAGTTGAATGCCGATGCGAGTAAGCCAATTTCGTCTAAGGTGTTGATTTTTGCGCGCGCCGTCAAGTCTCCTTGCGAGATTGAATTTGCAACTTTAGCCAGCGCTGTAATTGGATTTGTTAGTGACCTGGCAACAAATATGGTAATGATCGATATAATAATTGACGTGGCAATGATCAGGATAATATTTGTGCGGATCTGCTTTTGAGCATCTGCAAGAAAAATGGATGTTGGGCGGCTGTAGACGACAGTCCATGGCTGCGTTTGCATGAACGCCACTGCAATTGTGTCGTCTCCCGATATATTAGGAGTTATATCGGCTCTGAAAAATGGTTGATTCGCGGCGTTATCAAGCATTAAATCAAAATCGGTATAGTTTGTGGTTTGGTCTTCGCGGGGAATATTCAGAAAACGATGCGTGTCCACGGCGATTAAATAATCAACTAAATTAAGCGGTACTATGGATTTTAGGACCAATTCAGGGTTTCGGCTGTCTGCCATGCGAATATTGAGTTGATCTAGCAATAAGACCGATATGTCAGTGGATGGTCCAACACTTTTTAGGATAACGTCCTGTAAAACGGTTGATCTGTACTTCACGCGCAGAGACCCTACATATTTGCCGGTATTAATGTTTAATATCTTGGTTGCAAAAGTGATGCTGGTTGTTTTGTCGTCGGAATATGTGACCGCTGTAACAATAGGGTTCTCACTATTTTTCACCAACGTGAAATATACTTCTTTTGACTCGTTGAGTTGAGCATCGGTCGAGCTATCGAGCAAAACATTTCCGTTTACGTCTACAATCGCATAGGAAAGAATATTGGCGCTGTCTTTTTTTGCAAGATTGTCGAGGACAGCCAAGGTGCGTTCTCGTACAACAGTTCCCGTTCGCGCAGATTGGGTTATCGTTAGGAAATTTAAAAGGTCAGCTAATTGAGCTTCCGCGCTAATTGAATCCAGGGTTGTCTGGATAAAAGTATCCAGACTGTTCGCTGTTTGTGCCGCGCCTGATTTCAGGGAAGTTTCTGCTCCTTTTGTTAATGTCTGCTGAGTTAGGATCGTATCGCGTGACGCAATAATGATCAGGGGAACCAGGGCAACAAATAGTACAAATAGCATAAATCGCGTTTGCAGCGAAACGCCTTTGTTTCTCTGACCTAAAATATTTTGTGCTTGTTCTGGTTTGCTCTGACTCATGATTTCCTTTTAGTTATCAACCGTGTTAGCGGATATATTGTTTTCATTTTTAGGGGGCGTGCCCAATTGAACAAAGGTGCGTGCTGAACCTAACGTGCGCCCAAGCTCTTCGACGGTTGTTTGCAGGATACGGTTGAAGTCGGTGGAAGCGCCGATCTTTGAGGTAATATGTGCTATGGTTTCCTCTTGTTTAGCACGGCGGCTTGTTTCTTCGAACAGGCGCGCATTTTCCAGGGCAAATGCAACGCGCTCTGAAATGGATTGCACCACTGTTATTTCATCTTCTGTCCATTTCCTGCTTATTTCAGTAGCTTCAATGTGGATAATGCCGATTACCTGATCTCGGAATTTGACAGGAACAGCCAGGGTTGAGGGAGAATTTTTTGAAGGTTTATCTTGCATTGTTACTTCACCCGTTGCAAGTGCCTGCTCCATAATTGGGCTATTGTTTACCTGGGTGGCAGCTGAAATAGTCCCATCGGCATTGAAGGAGTATCCGCTTTGTTTTCGGTTTGGTTGTTCGCCGTGCCTTAGCGTATTACGTGAAGAGATATTTAATCCAGCTTGGTTATTGATTAATACATTATTTATGGCGATTGCAATCTGGTTGGCAAGCGTGCTTAGAAGATTTGTATCTTCATCTTTGAAGGCAAAAGGCATGGTGCTTTGTATATCCAATACCCCAATTACTTGTGAACCATATTTTAGAGGGACCGCCATTTCGGAGCGTGTTTTTGGAAGGTCTGGGTTATTAAAAAAAACAGCATCTGATCCGGCGTCGAGTGCGATACGTGGACGTCCGCCCTGAGAAACATAGCCAACAATGCCCGTTCCGCCAACCCTTAATTGATGACGGCGTTCAAGCATGTGTTTCCCACCTTCGCTATTTGCGGCGCGCAATACCGCGTATTCGTGGTTTTCATCAAGCAGAAATATGCCAACGTGATAAAAATCAAGTTTTTCGCTGACAATTTGCGTAATGTCATCAAGCAGTTCGCGGAGTTGCTGTTTTACATTGGAAGAGATTTTTTGCGATATTTCCGAGATGGTTTGCAGGCGTGTCGTACGTTGCTGCATTTGCTCATTGGCTTCACTTAGCTCGCGCGTGCGAGATGATACCCGCTCCTCCAGCGTCTGATTTATTTCCACAAGTTCCAGATTGGTTTTGATTTGTGCGCTTTTATTTTCCATCGCAATTTGTAAAAGCGCGTAATGTCTGTGGAAGATCACAATGATGGCTGTCATTATTGTGGCAAAATAAAATGAGTTAAGGTAAATGTACTGCGCAGTTGTCTTAAATGGATTCTCGAGAATTCCATTTATTTCAGCAATTCCTGTGAGCGCGAAAGTAGCGATCATTATGATTGACAGGATGGCAGGGAAAAGCAGGTTTTTTCTGTTCTGCATGTTCGCCAGCAGAAAAAGACCTAGGTTGCCCATCCAAAGCAAGTCATGGGTGCCATCTCCCTCAACAATTGTGACAATGCAAACTGAAAATGATGTGACCACAGGGAATAAAACCAAATAACTGTAGCGTGCTCGAAGTGCCTGGTAAAACGTAAATAGAGCAACTGCATTAGTAATAAACGATGCGATCAGAGTTATGGGATTTCGGTAAACTAGAATCGGCAGCAGGGTTGACAATATTCCAAGCGCTAAGGTCACCAATATTTCAGTGCGTTGTCCTGGGGCTTCGCCGGGGCGGTCATTGAATAGATAGTCACGAAATTTATTAGACATGTTCATGCTATTCCCTTACCTTCCTGCTTTTGCCAGTGGCAGGACGTTCATCCAGGCTCTGTTCGCTAAATTGATTTAACAATTGGAATGTCACCGTTGCATTTTCGATGGTTTGTCCCAACTCTTGTACAGTTTCGCGCAAGATTGCGTCTGTATGCGAAACCGCGCTAATTCGCGCGGAAATATCCGAAATTCGCGATTCGCGCGCGGCAAGTTGTTGGGATTGCTTATAGAGGCGCGCGCTTTCCAATGCGCCACCTAACTGGTCAGACAGTGCAATAGCTAGGTTGGTTTCGTCTTGCGTCCATGATTCTGAAATTTCCGACTTTTTTAGGCGAATGGCACCGATGATTTGACCGCGCACTCTGACCGGTATGCTGATCGTTAGTCCATCATTTCCAATAATAATATCTCCCATTTCAACTGCTTTAACGAGATTGGGATCAAGATGTTCGGAATGAATTTGGACGGTAGCGGGCGGCGTGGCAAGAAAGCTGATGCGAGGCTGGTTGTGCAGGATTTTGTTCCACGCTCCACGGCTTATTTCAGCGTATCCCATGCGAAGCGCTTCGAGCGCTTTTTCGGCTTCATTGAATAAGTTTGCATTTTGGATCGCAATTGCGATTTGCTCTGCAAGGATTTGCAATGTGGAAATATCTTCCTCGGAAAAAGCCTGTGATTCTGTGCTTTGCACATCTAACGCGCCAAGAACCTGCCCGCTGACAATAAGCGGGAGCGCCATTTCAGAGTGTGTTTGTGGCAGGTCTGGGTTATTAAAGTAGACGGCATCTTTGCCCACATCTAACGCAATGCGAGCTTTTGCATTTTGTGTAACATATCCCACAATGCCGGTTTCTCCAACTTTGAGTTGGTGACCCTTTTCCAACATTTGGCGTCCACCGTCGCTGTTGGTCGCGCTCAAGACTGCGTATTCTTTGTGCGCATCCAGTAAAAAGATGCCGACATGGTAATATCCAAAATTTTCGTGAATGAGATAAGAAGCTTGTTGTAAAAGTTCAGAAAGGTCGCGAAAAGAAGTGACTGCTTTGCCTACATCTGCAACAGCCTTTAATAATTTACTCCGATGTTCCAGTTCGCTGGTACGTTCAGTAACGCGATTCTCAAGGGACGCAATGGATGTTTGAACGTTTGTGGCAAGTCCCTTAAGGCTTGACGAAAGCATTTTCAATTCGCCGCGCAGGTTTTTGTCGTCAAATTGAAAATTGAGGTTGCCTTTTCCTACTTCGTTGGCGTAATTTGCAAGTCCAACCAGCGGATTTAATGAGTAAATAACTGCCGCCCCGCCGACAAGAAATATAATGCTGAATGCAATGGATAATTGAACAAGAAGGTCGCGGGTGAAGATGCTCAATTCCGCGGTCTTTTGTTCGATACTTCCCACGGCTACAGCAAGTGGGGCGGTTAGTGACGTTCGATAAGAACCAATTAGTTGGTCCCTTTCCTCATCAATAATGCTTGTAGATTGCCTCGCCAGTAATTTTTGCAGGGTGTCGAAACTGAAATCTTCAAGAGCCGACTTCCCAATTTTTTCTGAATTTGAGTGAGCCAGGTAGGTTCCATTTTTTGCAATAAGAAAGAATAGTTCCTCTTCGGTGGTTTTTGTCATATCCGCCGCAAGTTCCTGTTCTTTTCCTGGATCATTTTCCATGCTTGAAAAATAGATGCGGGAGTGGTCGGTTATTATTTTTAATTGTGTGGCAATGAGGCTTTCGCGGACTTGCTGGCGCACAAAAATGACCACAATGCTGATTGGGATCAGGGATAAAAGTAGAAATAATAGAGTTAGCCGCCAGGTAATTGGGCTTCTTAATTGACTCACGAAACGCCTCTTTATTTGGGTGTGCTCATAAAAATATTACTTTGACTGAAGGGTGCTTGTATGTTTCTTGCCGGTGGCGTTTTCTGCCTGGAGGATGCCAATGCTGATTTCGGCTTCTTTTAAGTCAAACACTCTGCGTAGTTCGGTTGTTGCTGTTCGTAATACAGACTCAACTTCAAGGTTTTCACGGACACGCGCAGAAACATTTGCAATTATCTGATCACGGAATGCGCTTTTTCGTGTTTCATCTACAAGGCGGTTGTTTTCGAGAGCAAGCGCAACCTGATCTGCAACTTTTTCTACTAAAATACGTTCGCGTTCTGACCATGAGGCTGATGCCCCTTTTCTTTTTAGTAGGATGTTGCCAATATTCTGCCCGTGTAAGACTAGGGGAATGCGCATTCCCTCCTTGTCATCATCGTGCTTACTTACAAAGACTGGTCGGACACCCGCTGGTGTGTATTGATAGGCAGGTTTGTGGCGGCGTGTAAATTTTGTCCAGGTTTCTTGAGTTTGAGCCGAGGTATTTGCTTCCAATTGGCGCACCAGGTTTTTTGTCTCATTAATAAGGCGGACATTGTCTATGGAGATTGCCACCAGGTCAGCAAGTGTTTGCAGTACTTCAGCGTCTTGCATATTAAAGGATCGCGGCTGGTCTGAGTGCATATCCAATATGCCAATTACATCATTGCGAACCGTAAGCGGGAGGATCATGCGCGAACGGGTAAGCGGGAAATTGGCGTCGCGAACAAAATTCGGGTTATCCATGTCTGATGTGATATAGGGGCGGTTGTATTCAACAACTTGGTTAATTGGGTTGAGCCTGTCGGGTTCAACGCGAAAACCCTGCCCAATCAGTTCTTTTCCTGTTGCTGAAGATGCAGATTGAAGGAATGCCGTTTTTTTGCGTTCATCCAATAGGTATAAGCCTACTTGATAATAGCCAAATTGTTCCGATGTTAATTTTGTTGCTGTTTCCATTAGATTGGAAACGTCCTGTATTTCTGCAATTGTTCTGGATACGGAAGCTGAGGAGCGTAATTGCACCGCCCGTGATGCCAATTCATCAGTGCGTTCACGTACTCTGTCTTCCAATTGCGCGCGTTCGGTGGTAAGCGTTTGGAATGTATTTTGCATACTCTGAGCTAAATGCGAGAATTCTTTTTTGAGTTGACTGATGGCAATAACTAGAATGATGCTTATGATGGAAAAGTCAATTGTGTAGGCTGCCCAGTCAATCAGCCCAGTGACAGGCACATCTGGCGACATGAACTGATAGATTCCCAGTTGTTCCAGGGTGCCGATCAATAGGAATGTAAAAATGCTGACTGCCAATGCAATGATGTCAACGCGTTGATCGAAGAGCAGGGCAGATAAAACTATAAAGGCTATAAAAAAGACGCTTCCGTCAAGCCAGGGACCCCATGCAAGGATTGAGTTTAC
>JFJP01020428.1_pt1 | contig 20336 bp, 18 predicted proteins | sample 431651 | NCBI WGS metagenome assembly JFJP01 (sample SAMN02602958, study PRJNA72255) | Microbial mat metagenome, whole genome shotgun sequencing project. | biome: fresh water; feature: sink hole; material: water; isolation source: purple microbial (photo- and chemosynthetic) mats found in...
CCGCATCGCTGCCGTAGCGGAAGCGCACGCCTTCGAAGCGGATGCTGTCGAGCGGCCGTTGGCAGGGGGCTGCACCGGGTGATTCGGGCAGCGCCGAGGGCCGGTCGAGCAGCTGGTACATGCGCTCGGCCGAGGGCACGGTCTCCTGGACGTCGCCCCACGCCCGCTGCACGTCGCGCAGCAGGTTGGCGAGCCGGCCGATACCGCCGAGGAAGACGATCAGCGCCGCCGGCTGCACCCAGTTGCGCTCGTACAGCCAGGCGCAGGCGAGCATGCCGAGACCGGCGATGAGGAAGACCGCCGTGCCGGTGATGCCCTCGCTCTGGGCGCGGGTCCGGGTCAGGCGCATGTTGGCGCGCACCAGATCCTCGTTGCTGGTGGCGAAGCGCGACACCTCGCGCTCGGCGCTGCCCATCGCCTTGATCACCTTGATGCCGCTGGTGATCTGCTCGAGCACGCCGAAGGAACGCTCCATGCTTTCACGCGCCGCCCAACTGCGCTTGCGCGTGCGGCGCAGCAGTGGCCACACCACGAGGATGGTCGGTACGACCAGGGCGATGACGCCGATCGCGAGACGCCAATCGACGATGGTGATCGCCACCGCCATGGCCAGGGCCTCGATCGGCTTGGCCACGACCCGGCCGTAGAGCACCTGCTGCAGCCGCAGGGTCTGGGTCAGGTCGTTGGTCATGCGGGTCAGCAGGTCGCCGCGCGACAGGGTCTGGTGGAAGGCGAGATCGAGATCGACGAGGTGGCCGAGCACGCGGTCGCGCAGCTTCTGCATCGTGCGGTTGGCGGCGAGCTGGCCGAACCACAGGGCGCCATAGGCGGCGAGGCCGGCGAGCGGAGCGAGCGGCAGCAGTTGCCAGCCGAGCCGGCTCAGGCCGTCGATCACCTGCTGGCGCTGCTCGGGCCGCAGGCCGCTGTCGCCGGCCTGGCCGAGCAGGGTGAGCAGTTCGGGCAGGCGCACGACGAGCAGCGCGAACAGGCCGCTGGCGACCAGTGAGCAGGCCAGTGAGGCGAGGATCAGCCACTTCCAGATCCAGCCGTTGGCCAGGGTCCGCTTGATCACCGGCCAGTCGCCATCCGCAGTCTCGCTCATGGCGGCAAGCTACGACGGCGCGGCCCAACGCCAATCAGTCATCATTGCAGGAGACCTGCAAGCGGGATATTATTTTTCGGACGCTTTTGAAATGGTGATTGGTGGTAATTCGCGTACTTGACGCCAATTAAACGACGTCTCGGCAGAAAACTCCTCTTCGCTGAGAGATAGAGAAACCAGATGAGGGCCCATTACCGTCATTGTCCCAGTGAACCGCAGCGACATGGCCGAAGCAGGGTGTCTCCATGAGTCGCTCGTTTCCTCAATGTCGAAATGCATGCCCACTAGCGGAAAGCCCTGCGGCATAGATTTTTCATTCCAGTAGAAACGAGCATTGTCAAATCCAAGGCCCTGGAAATAGATGCGGCCATCAGGTTTAGAAATGATTCGGACCTCCGTTTTGTTGTCCGACTTCAGTGGCACGCCAACGAAAGAAGTAAGTCCTGCAGGCGCCGTTGTCATCGTGAGTTCGTTGCGGGAGAAACAACCGCAGACGAGAAGCATGGTGAGGAACACGCATGCCTTGGTGATGGGATGTGAGATCATGAGGGTGTCCTTGCTGCGGGTCGTCGTTCTTCAGCGATTGTTTCGTTCGCGGGCCGTTCTGTCCTGTAAGTGTTCTCTCAGCGCGGAGATCCTCCAACCCAAGTTTTTCCCGTGCGACGAGAATACGCCGTCTTTCTCCATGTCATTGGCGGATTGCGCCTCGCTGAGCTTCTTTGCTGACTCATCTAGGCGGTTCGCCATGAGCAAGACCAGCGACTGATTGTACAGGGAGAGTGGCAGCGCCCGAGGTTTGGGCTCTGCGGGTTGCCCCAGGACTGTCAATTTGGAAACGAGATCGTCACACATGGAAGATTTCTGCTCTTTCGACGCCTTTGCCATGGTGATCATCATCTGGACAGCGGTGGCCCATGCGGGGTCGTCAGGCATGGATCCAATACTGAAGGACTCAGAGTCTTCTCCGGAACCGAATTTCGCGTTGAGCTCATCTCCAATCTTTGAGAAGAGGGTGGGTAGCAATGACTTCTCTGCGTCGATCATTTCCTTTGAAGCGGCAGTATTCCATGCGTTTCTGGCTGCAATGTCATTTGGTGTGCCGGCGGGCGCCGAGACCGAAAATGAACTACGAACAACGAATTGCCCAGCATTTGCGATTGGTGTAAGATCCCCACCTGTGGCTGCTAGGCGCTGGGCCAGCGCAGCGCTTTCGCTAGGGCCATAGCCATAATGTACGAAGTCACCAGGCGCGTTTTTCCCGGTGTTCACAGAGAGACTAACTGGGATATCCAATTTCATTATCTCCTTGCTTCGAGGCTTGTCTGTGACCAGACACGATGCCTTCATGCCTATGCTGCCAGAATAGGAATGGAATGACACGGCGTAGACTGGACCGAAATACACATCGACCTTCGGCGCGCCAAATGCTTCATTTGTAGCTGCGCATTGCCCCATGCTCCAGGCACCCGGGGTGAACGGGTCTGGCCGCGCCGTTGCCACGATGCAGGAAGATCCCCCATGAATGGGGCCCGATAGCGCGGGCTTGGTGGCGGAAATCAAGATTGCGAGATCTCCGTCGGTATCAGTCCGCGTCATTCCGGGAATCGTCAATTTGTCCGACGCAAGCTTGATGTCGTCCGGGGCGGTAACGCTGAATGTCAAGGCGCCCTTTGGACGCATCAGTGCCAGTTTATCATATTTGAAGGAGGCTGTTGATTTGTACTCTGGTCCGCGTGCACATCCACACAGTACGGCGATTGTGAAAAGACAGCAGAGAGAAAGAGCGCGTGAATGTGATCGCATATGCTGGTCCGTGTTGTAGGAAGTTTGCTAATAATTGTATTTTGGTAATTGTCGAGGGTGGAATCTTGACGCAGTTGAGCGTATAGGGGCCATAGTCGTTTTTTAGACAGCGAGGCGGGAAGGGTTCTTTCGTAACGATGCGAGGATCAGCCACTTCCAGATCCAGCCGTTGGCCAGGGTCCGCTTGATCACCGGCCAGTCGCCGCCCTGGGCATCGCTCATGCGCCCACCCTATGGCGCCGCGCCGCGCCGCCAATCCGCTTGCCCGGCTGGCCGCGCCGCGATGCTCCCGCCCCCCATGGGTGAGCTCCGCGACCGTTATCTCGAACTGCAGCAGAAGGTGGAGAAGTTCGCCGGGGTGGTCAGCCTCGACGCCAAGCTCCAGCTCATCGCCCGCCTCGAAGCGCGTATGAGCGAGGCCGACTTCTGGAACGACCAGGCGCGCGCCCAGGTCCAGGTCCAGGAGCTGAAGTCCACCCGCTCGGTCGCCCAGCCCTGCCTGGAGATGCGCGCGGCGGTGAAGGACAACCTCGAACTGCTGGAACTGGCCGAGTCGGAGAACGACCAGCCGACCGTGGCGCAGATCGATGCCGACTACCGCAAGCTGTTGGCTGCCTACGAAAGCCTGGAACTGAAGCTCGCGCTGGGCGGCAAGTACGACGGCTGCAATGTGTTCCTGCGCATCACCCCGGGGGCCGGCGGCACGGAAAGCCAGGACTGGGGCGAGATGCTCTTCCGCATGTACACCGCGCACTGCGTGGCGGTCGGCTGGAAGCTCGAGGTCCTCGACATGATGCCCGGCGAAGGCGCCGGCATCAAGGGCTGCACCCTGCGCATCAGCGGCGAGAATGTGTACGGCTACATGAAGTGCGAGATGGGCACGCACCGCCTGGTGCGCATCAGCCCCTTCGACGCCAACGCCCGCCGCCAGACCAGCTTCACCGCCGTCGAGGTGACGCCCGAACTCGATGACGTCGGCGATGTCAGCATCGATGAGAAGGACCTGCGCATCGACACCTACCGCGCCGGCGGCGCCGGTGGCCAGCACGTCAACAAGACCGACTCGGCGGTGCGCCTGACCCACATCCCCACCGGCGTGGTGGTCGCCTGTCAGGCCGAACGCAGTCAGGTGTCGAACAAGGCCGCCGCGATGAAGATGCTCATCGCCCGCGTGCAGCAGCTCAAGGAGTCCGAGCGCCTTGACGAGCTGAAGGCCCTGGGCGGCGAACGCGGCACGATCGGGTGGGGCTATCAGATCCGCAGCTACGTGATGATGCCCTACCAGATGGTGAAGGACCTGCGCACCGGCCACGAGACCAGCCAGATCCAGGCCGTGCTCGATGGCGAACTGCAGCCCTTCCTCGACGCCTACCTGCGCTGGGTGATCGCCGGCCGGCCCGACCGCAAGGCGGCGCTCAAGGACGCGGACTGACCAGACCATGCGCCTCGCCATCCTTGCTTTCCTGGTGTGCGTCTGCGGCTGGGCGGCCGAACCCGTCCCGGCGCAGACCGACTTCGAGCCCCTCGAAGCGGCACCGGTGGTGCTGTGGAACCGCACCGTCGCCGAACTGCGCGTCGGCATCGAAGATCTGAGTGTCGCCGAGCGCGTCGCTCGGATCCAACGCCGGGTCGGCGCCCTCAGCGACGATCAGCTGGCCCAGCCGATCCGCCTGCGGCCGGCGACGATCGATGGCGTGAGCGGCCACATGCTCTACGCCGGTCCCGAACTGGTCATGGCGTTGGCTGATGGTGATGTGGCTGATGGGCAGGTGCCGGCGGTCGTGGCGCAGGCGGTCGCAGATCGCCTGCGCCAGGCCTTCGATGCGCGGTTGGCCCAGCATCGGCCCGATGTGTTGCTGTGGGGCATCGTCTGGACAGTGGTGGCGACGTGTGTGCTGCTCATCGCGCTGCTGTTCGTGATGCGGGGCTACCGCGCGGTGGCCGGCCGGATCACCGCGCTGCCCCTGTCGCTGCCGCGGCTCGCCGGCATCGATCCGGTGCCGGCGGTGCGCGGACTGTTGCGCCTGCTGGTGCGCGGTGGCGTGTGGACGGTGGTGGGGGTCCTGCTCTATGCCTGGCTGGCGACCGTGCTGTCGCAGTTCCCGTACACCCGGCCGCTCGCCGAGGTGCTGGGCAACCATCTGCTGTCCTTTGGACGCTTCCTGCTCGCCGCCCTACTCGGCGCCCTGCCCGGTCTCGGCATGGTCCTGGTCATCATCATCCTGACCCGGATCGCCGCCCGCGCTCTCGAAGCGTTCTTCGCCAGCGTCGAGAACGGCAGCATCGAGATCAGTTGGATGGAGCCGGACACGGCGAAGGCGACCCGACGCATCGCCGGCATCGTGCTGTGGCTGTTCGCCCTCACCGTCGCCTACCCCTACATCCCGGGCAGCAGCAGTGACGCCTTCAAGGGGGTCAGCGTGTTCGCCGGCCTCCTGCTGACCCTCGGTTCGGCCGGCATGGTCAACCAGATGATGAGCGGGCTGGTGGTGGTCTATTCACGCATGATGAAACCTGGCGACATGGTGAAGGTCGGCGAGGTCACCGGTCAGGTCACCGAACTGGGCTTTCTCTCGACCAAGGTGCGCACCCCGACCGGCCACGAGATCACCCTGCCCAACGCGATCCTCACCGGCACCTCGGTGAGCAACTTCTCGCGCTTCGACAAGGCGACGGGCCCGGTGGTCTCGACCACGGTCACGATCGGCTACGATACCCCGTGGCGCCAGGTGCATGCCCTGCTCGCCCTCGCCGCCTCGCGCACCCCGGGCGTGGTGCGCGACGCCAAGCCGGAGATCGTGCAGACCGCCCTGTCCGACTTCTACGTCGAATACCAGCTGCGCTGCCGCATCGAGCAGGTCGAGGCACGCCTGGGTGTCCTCTCCGACCTGCACGCCCAGGTCCAGGACGCCTTCAATGAGTTCGGCGTGCAGATCATGTCGCCGCACTTCAACTCCCAACCAGCTCAGAACGTGCTCGTGCCGCCTGGCGGCCAAGCGCCGCCGCCGGCCGCCGCCACCTGAGCCGCTGATTGCATCGCCACCCGCAGACGAGACGGTAGGCGACCTTCCAGGAGGCCGTCCATGAGCCGCATTTCCGATCTCGCAGACCAGTTCAAGGTGACCAAGGGCAAGGATTTCCGGCTCAAGGACTGGGATCCTGCCGACACCGCCGGCATCAAGGACAAGGAGCACGCCGAGGAACTGCTCGCCCAGGGCGTCAAGCGCCTGGCCGAACTGCAGGACCGGCTCTACGCCGACAACACCTGGTCGCTGCTGCTGATCTTCCAGGCGATGGATGCGGCGGGCAAGGACGGGACGATCAAGCATGTCATGTCGGGCGTGAACCCGCAGGGCTGCCAGGTCTATTCGTTCAAGAGCCCGTCGGCCGAGGAACTCGACCACGACTTCCTCTGGCGCACCACCAAGTGCCTGCCCGAGCGCGGTCGCATTGGCATCTTCAACCGCAGCTACTACGAGGAGGTGCTGGTGGTGAAGGTGCACCCCGAGTACCTGGTCAAGCAGAGCATGCCGTCCCCGCTGATCGGCAAGGACGTGTGGGACAACCGCTACGCCTCGATCGCTGAATTCGAGCAGCATCTGGCGCGCAATGGCACCAAGGTGTGCAAGTTCTTCCTCAATGTCTCCAAGGAGGAGCAGAAGCAGCGCTTCCTCAAGCGTCTCGACGACCCCGAGCGCAACTGGAAGTTCAGCACCAGCGACGTCGCCGAGCGTCAGCATTGGGACGCCTACCAGGACGCCTACCAGGACCTGATCCGTGCCACCGCCACCAAGCAGGCGCCGTGGCATGTCGTGCCCGCCGACCACAAATGGTTCACCCGCCTGGTCGTCGCCCAGGCGATCATCGCCGCACTCGAATCGCTCGACCTGAAGTATCCGACCGTGTCCTCGGCGCAGAAGGCCGGCCTGGCCGAGGCGCGCAAGATGCTTGATGGCGAGAAGCCCGCGAAGCGTTGACCCTGTGCCCGACGCCGGCAAGCCGCTGCACGAACGGCGCATCTGGGAGTTCCAGGTTGTCCGCGACACCCTGGTCATCCTGTGCATCGTCGGTGTGCTGCTGCTCGGCGCCCGGTTGTCGTTCATCACCGCCCCGCTGCTGGTCGGCCTCGGCCTCGCCTATCTGTTCGAGCCGGTCGTCGCCGCTCTGGGCCGCTGGTTTCCGCGTCTCAACCGGCTGCGCGCCGTCCTGCTGCTGATCGCCGCCGGATTGATCGGCTGCGTCGGCCTGGCCGCCCTGGTCGTCCCGCCGGCGATCCGCCAAGGCCTGGAACTGTCGGCCAACGCCGACCGCTACGTCGTCACGGCCCGCGACTGGCTGACTGCCGAGCAGCGTCCGGCCTGGTTGCGCGAGCAGGCTCCGGCGATCGAGGCCGGCTTCGCCAGGCTGGGCCTGGTCCCGGCGCGTCAGCCACCGGCTTCGGCCGCTCCACCGGCCCCAGCGGCGTCGCCCCACGTCGATGAGGATCGCGTGCGGGCGATCGTCCGTGACGAACTGGAACGCATCCAACCGGCCGCCACCCAAAGCGACCTGGCCACCCGGCTGCGCGAAGCCCTGACGACCCTGGGCAGCGGCGTCGCGACCGTGGTCGGAGGTGTCTTTTCCGCGGTCCTTTTCGTGGCCATCGCCTCGGTCACGGCGGTGTCATGCCTGCTGCGTTGGCCCGACCTGCTGGACCTGGGGCGTTCGCTCATCCCCGAGCGGGCGCGTGGCCGGGTGACCGGCCTGGTCCAGCGCATGGACGCCACGGTCGCCGCCTTCGTGCGTGGACGGCTCACCGTCGCGGCCATCGTCGGCGTGCTGTACGCCCTCGGCTGGAGCCTGGTCGGGGTGCCGTATGGACTGATCCTCGGCCTGCTCGTCGGCGTCTTCAGCATCGTGCCGTATCTTGCCGCCGTCGGCCTCCCGATCGCCTGGGTGCTGCTCGCGGTTTCGCTTATTGCACACCCCGAGTCCGGCGGCTGGTACATCGCGACCGGAGAGGACGGTGCACCGGCGATCAACTGGTGGCTGGTCCTCATCCTGCCCTGGCTGGTCAATCTGGTGGCGCAGACGGTCGAGGACTACGTCCTCAACCCGATCATCCAGGGCCGGGCCACCGAACTGCATCCGGTGCTGATCATGCTCGCCGTACTCGCGGGTGGCAGCCTGGCCGGACTCTATGGCATGCTGCTGGCCGTTCCTGCGGCAGCCTGCCTCAAGATCCTGCTGACGGCCGAGGTGATGCCGCGCTTGCGCGCGTGGGCCGGGGCTGAGCCGCTCTCCGAGCCTGGACCGCCTGGACCATGAGCGACGTCTCCATCCTGCTGAACGCGCTGGCCGAGGCGACCGATCACGATGCCGCCTCCGAGGCGCTGCTGGCCTTGGCCGCCTGGGTCCGTGCCGGTGACATCCCCTTCACCCTCGGTCCCCTGGCCAGCCAGCAGTCGATCGAGCCGCTGCCGTTCCGTCGGCTGGAGGAACTGGAGTCACGGTTGCAGGCCGATCAGGCCTTGGCCGTGGCGGTGCGCGTGGCGATGGCGAAGGTCCTCTCGGGGTGCGGCGGCGAGTCCCTGTTCGCGCGGGTCGGCCTGCCCAGCGATCGCGGCTTCCTCGCCGAGGCCGGTGGGCGCCTCGCCGATCGCATCCTGCCCCAGCCGATGGACCGACGCAGCCTGGCCGGACTGCTCGCCGGCATGCTGCCGGACGGGGCAGCCGTGGGCGCCTTCCAGCGCCTGCCTGCCGAGCGCTTCGCCCGTCTCCTCGAGCTCCTGCTGCCCGGTCCAGAGGACCCGTTGTGGCCGCATCTGCTCGGCATTCTGGCCGATGGAGTGCGCCTGGTCATCGCGCGCATCCAGGCCCAGGGCCTGTCGCCCGCCATGCGCGGAGCGAATCCGGCGCATCCGGTCGGCGCCTCGCCGTTCTGGCGCCTCGCCACCGTGGCCATTCCGCTCATCGAAGGGGGAGGCAACGGCACCGTGGCGGTGCGCGAGGCGATCGACGCTTGCCGGGTCGAGATGCATCTGGTGCATCAGCGCATCCAGCGCGACGGCGTGCAGGTCGATGTGGTCTATGGCCTCGAGGTGCTCGATCGCTGCCTGACCCGGCTCGGACTCATGCTGGCGATCATCGAGGCCGGTGACCGCCCCGATCGGGTGGAGGCGGTGCGCCGACTGCTGCTGCGCCTGGCTCTGCACAGCCACCAGGACCGCAGCCTGCGCGACCTGGCGCGCACCAATCTGCGGTTGATGCATCAGAAGATCGTCGAGCGCTCGGCCAGCGTCGGTGAACACTACATCGCCTACGACCGGCGCAGCTACTGGTCGATCTGGTTGCACGCCGCGGGCGGCGGAGTGATGACCGTCGGCACCGCTGCCGTGAAGGTCGCGATCAGTTCGCTGCACCACGCGGTGCATCTCGCCGCGGTCCCGACCGGTCTGCTCTATGGCGCCAACTACGCGGTCAGCTTCGTCGCCCTGCAGCATCTGCACCTGATCCTGGCGACCAAGCAGCCGGCGATGACCGCGGCGACCCTGGCGGGCATCGTGCGCAGCACGCAGGGCGAGGCGCGCATCGAGGCCCTGGTCGAGCGCACGGCGTTGATCTGCAGCAGCCAGCTCGCGGCCGCGCTGGCCAACGTCATCATGGTCGCGCTCGGCGCCTTCGCCTTCGATACCTTGTGGCACCTGGCCAGCGGCCGCCACTGGGTGGGTCCGGACGAGGCCCAGGCGATCTATCAGACGCTCAGCCCGCTCGACAGCGGCACGGTGTTCTACGCCGCGCTCACCGGCGTGATCCTGTGGGCCTCCTCGCTGGTCGGCGGGTGGATGGACAACTTCTCGGCCCTGCACCGCCTCGACCGCGGCATCGCCGAACATCGTTATGGCAGCGTGCTGGGCCGCAGTCGCCTCGCCCGCTGGGGGGCGGCCTGGCGCACCCACATCGCCGGCTGGGGCACCAACATCAGCCTCGGCCTGATGCTCGGCATGACCCCGGCACTCGGCGAGATGCTCGGCCTGCCCCTCGATGTGCGGCACGTCACGCTGAATTCGGGCATCCTCAGCCTGGCTTGCGCCGGCCTGGGCGAGCAATGGTGGGGCGACGGCTTCGTGCTGCGCGCGATGGCCGGCATCGCGGTGATGTTCGTGCTCAACCTCGGGGTCAGCTTCGCGCTCTCGCTGTTCACCGCGACGCGCGCCTTCGAACTGGAACCTGGCGAGTTGCGCCGGTATGTCGGCGCCCTGCTGCGCCGGGCGCTGCGCCACCCCGGCAGCTTCGTGCTGCCAGGCGGCCGCTGAAGTTCAGGCCAGCATGCCCTTGGTGCTGGGCACGCCGCTGCCAGTCACGCGCACCGCCTGGCGCAGGGCGCGGGCGAAGGCCTTGAAGCCGGCTTCGACGATGTGGTGGCTGTTGCGTCCGGCGCGCTGGTGCAGGTGCACGGTGATGCACGCCTGGTCGGCGAGGGCGCCGAAGAACTCGGGCACCAGTTCGCTGGCCAGGCCGCCGATCGAGGCGGCGGGGGGCGCGAGTTCGTAGGTCAGCCAGCCGCGGCCGCTGATGTCGATGACCGCCTCGACCAGCGCCTCGTCGAGCGGGCAGGCGATGTGGCCGAATCGCTCGATGCCGGCGCGGTCGCCGAGCGCCTGGCGCAGGCACTGGCCCAGCACGATGCCACAGTCCTCGACGGTGTGGTGGCCGTCGATGTGCAGATCGCCCTTGCACGACAGGGTGATGGCGGTGCCGCTGTGCTTGGCCAACGCCTCGAGCATGTGGTCGAAAAAGCCGATGCCGCTGGCGATGCCGCCACCGCCCTGGGCGTCGAGGTCCCAGGTCGCGGTGATGTCGGTTTCTTTGGTGTGGCGGACGACGGTGGCGGTGCGGGGCATGGCCTTCGAGGATACGGAAGCCCCCGGTGAAGGAAGGGCGGCCCCGCAACCGACCCTTGCCCGTGGCGGGATGGTGCCGCACAATGCAGCGCAGTGTCCCTGCCCCCTGATCATATCGCCCGGTCGCTGGTCTGCGCCGCCGCCAGTTCGGCCGCCGCCGCAGCGGGCCTGATCGAGCCCCAGGTCGGGGCGTGGGCTGCGCTCGGCTGCGGAGCCATCGCCGTGGCCGGCTGGCCGCGGCTGGGACTGCCCGCCATCGCGGCCCTGCTGCCAGCCGTCTGCCATGCCGGCGAGGGTGGCTGGTCGGCCTGGGTGGGCTGGAGCGCCGCCGCCCAGACCGCCGCTCTGGCAGCCGCCCTGTGGATCGGCCGGCGTGATGATGCCCAGATCCTGCCCTTGCGCCGCGAACTGCGTGATGCGGAACGCGAACGCGCCGATCTTGATCATCAGATCCGACGTTTCCCGCTGCTGCTCGACGCCTGCGTCGCCCTTTCGGCGGCCCGCGAGATCGACCAGTTCGCCGCCGTGCTCGCCGGTCGGGCGCGGTCGGTGGCGCCCGAGGCGATCGAGGTGCAGGTCTTCCTCGCGCGCGGCAACGAGCAGCAGTGCCGGGCGGGGCTCGACCGGGCTGGGAAACCGTCACTGCGCGACCCCGATGAGTACGAGCGCTACGTCGCCGCCGAGGCGCGAACCCTGATCCGGCGCAGCGACGGCGAGGTGCGGGTGATCGCCCCGCTGCGCGCCGACCGCCGCCAGGTGGTCGGTGCCCCGGGTGCCGAGGCGCCGCGCGGAGCCATTTCGGTGCGCCTCGCCATCGCCGCGGACGGGGCGCGCATCGCCGTCGAACTGACCGAGGCGCTGGCCCGCCTCGGCGGCATCGCCCTGGCTGCCGTCGAACTGGTCGAGCAGGCGCGTGGCATGGCCCTGCGCGATGAGCTGACCGGTCTGCTCGGGCGCCACGAATTCCTGCGCCGGCTCGATGAGCAGGTGGCCCACGCCCGCCGGGCCAAACGTCCGCTTGCGGTCGTGATGTGCGACATGGACCACCTCAAACGGTATAACGATGCCTGGGGCCATCCGGCCGGTGATGCCGCCCTGCGCGTGGTCGCCCAGGCCCTGGAACGGGCCCTGCCTGCTGGCGGCCTGGCCTGCCGTTGGGGTGGCGAGGAATTCTGCGCCAGCGCCCTGGTTGAAGATGCGGCCGGGCTCAGGGCGATCGGGGAAGCGGTGCGCACCGCCGTGGCCACATCACGACCAGACCCGGCCCACCCCGACCGCCGGCTGACCGCCTCGCTGGGGGTGACCCTGGTGCACGAGGGCGAGCCGGTGCGGCAGACCCTCGAGCGGGCTGACCAGGCCCTCTACCGCGCCAAGCAGGCGGGTCGTGATCGCGTCGAGGTGGCCGGATGACCCTCGCCATCATCATCCTGGTTGCGGGCCTCGCGGCTGCCATCTGGGCCTTGCGTCCGGTTGTGCATGGGCGGGCCGAGGACACCCGCATGGTCGTCGCCGACCCGGCGCTGCTCGCTGCCCGCCGGGTACGTCTGCGCGATGAGCAGATCCGTCTTGAGGGCGACCTCGACCTGCAGCGCGGCGTCTTCGAGGTCAGCAGCGAACTGGTCGGCTGCGTCGATGAGGCCGATCTCAAGGGCCGGCTGTCCTCCGCGCTGTCACGGTATTGGCGCGGGACAGCGCTTGATCTGCTGGTGTGGGAGCGCGGCGCCTGGCGTGGCCTGGGCGGCGGATCCTCCGGAGGCCAGCCCCCGGCCCTCGGCGCCCCGGTCGTCCTGCCCGAGGAGGGGGGGGACCTGGTGCTCGACCTCAGTCCGGCGGTCGATGGCCAGGCTGCGCTGGTACTGCGTCAGGCGCATGGCCAGCCGAGCATCGCCGGTCTGCCCGCCTCGGTGCGCCGTGGCGTGGCCGAACTGCTGCGCGGCCAGTTCGCCCTGTCCCTGCGTCGCGTCAGCCTGTTCCGTTCGCTGCAGGAACTGGCGCGCAGCGATCCGCTGACCGGCGCCTGGCGACGCTGGTACGGCGAGGCGCGTCTGGCCGAACTGGCCGAAGGCGGCGCCCCGGTCGCGGTGTGCATCGCCGACATCGACCACTTCAAGCTGGTCAACGATACGCATGGGCATGGCGGTGGCGACCAGGTGCTGGCGGCGGTCGCCCGGGCCCTGGCCGGGCATGTGCGTTCCGAGGACCTGGTGGCACGTCTGGGCGGCGAGGAGTTCCTCATCCTGCTGCCCGCCACGCCTCCGGCCGGGGCGTTGCAGGTCGCCGAGCGCCTGCGTCAGGCGGTCGCCGATCTGCCAGGCAAGCCAGCCAAGGTCACCATCTCGATCGGCGTGGCCTGCTGCCATCGCGACGAATCGGCCGGCGAGCTGGTGGCCCGCGCCGATGCGGCGCTCTACCGGGCCAAGCAGGAGGGCCGCAACCGGGTGGTCTGCGCCGATGGCCCCGATGATCTCCCCCTGGTGCGCCTCGAACAGGTCCGGCGCGACCCCGGCGGCACGACCGGGTTCCACAAGGCGCAGCGCAGTCCGTCATCCAGCCATACCCTGCGGGCCCACTCATGAACCGGTTGTCCGGTTTGGCCCTGGATGCCGGCCACCGACCAGATTAGTCTGCCGGTATGGAAGCCCTGCTCCTCGTACTTGTACTCAGCGCCGGCGATCCCGGATCGGTCGGGGCCGCGACGGCGGTCGCCGAGGCCTTGCGGCTACAAGATCCGCGGGCGCGCGTGCTGCTGGCCCCGGATGCGGCCACCGAGCTGACGCGACGCGGCCTGCGCGATGCCGATCTGGTCGCCAGATCCGAGCGGGTGCTGGTCGAGACGGCCAAGGATCTGCATCTGGTCATCGTGCGGATCGAGCGCCGCCAGTCGGGTGCCGACCAGTTGATCGAGGTCGATCTGTGGTCGGGCGGACGGCGCGACGGGATGTCGGCGGTCAGCGGGAATCCAGACAAGGGCGGGGTGGCCGACCCGCTGGGCCAGGCCATCGACGGGGCGCGCCGTCTGCTGCGCGAAGCCTCGCATGATCCGGTCGCGGCGGCCGAGCAGGCCGATCGCACCTTCCTCCGCCGCTTCGCCGATCGCGGTGACTGGGCGGGTCTGATCCAGGCCGTCGATAGCCGGCAGGATGCCAGTCCGCGCCTGCGTTGCGCGGCGATCATGGCCCGCCTGCGCCTGGGCGATCGGGATGGTGCGGCCGCCGCCCTGACCGCCCTGCGCACCGTCGCTCCGGATCATCCGCTGGTACGAGAAGCCGCCGCAGCCCTCGACTCCGACGCCGGTGGTGCCGACGTCATGCGTGATGGCGCGACTGGCGATGATGGCGGAAACATCCTCAGGTGAATCATGGCCCGCATCCTGCTTGCTGACGATAACCGCCAATTGCGCAACATCCTGGCCGAGGCGTTGACCGAGGCGGGACACTCGGTGGTCGAGGCTGCCGACGGCAAGCAGGCCATCACCCAGCTTGCGGCCCAGAGCTTCGAGGTCGTGATCACCGACATGCTGATGCCCGAGGCCGATGGCGCCGAGGTGATGCAGATGCACCGCCGCCTGGTACCGCGTCCGCTTCTGGTGGTGATCAGTGGTGGCGGGCATATCGATCCGGAACGCTACCTCGCCATGGCCAGGGCCATGGGTGCCGATCAGGTGCTGCGCAAGCCCTTCCCGCCCAGCGTCCTCATCGCTGCGGTCGCCCGGCTTCTGGCGGCGCGGCCAGGTCCTCCAGGCTGAGCCGGTAGGCGGCGGCGATCGCTCCGGCACCACGGGTGCCATGGCGCAGCAGTTCCAGGAGATCGGGCAGGCGCCGGCGGCGATTGGGATGCAGCAGGGCAGCGACCACGGCGGTGGCCAGCCCCGCATCTTCCACCGTGCCGTCTTCCAGCAGGCGGCGGATCGCCGCCACCCCGGCGGCGGCGCGACGCTCGGCCATGGCGCGCTCGGGAATGCCGCTGCCTGAACCACGGGCCTGGGCGCAGCCGGCGACCCCGCTCACCAGCCAGGCCGGCCAGCCTTCGGCGGGCGGCGCGCTCAGGCTCAGGCACAGGTCGGCGATGGCGACGGTCAGTCCGTCGCGGTCCGGACCGGGGATGCGCAGTACCGGCAGGGCAGGTCGGACGACCCGGGCCATCCCCGGGGCGATCGCCGCATGGTTGACGCCATACGGCACCAGCAGCAGGGGACCGCGCCAGCGCGGCCAGGCGAGGGTGGTGAGCAGTTCATGCACATCAGCCAGGGCGCCCCGTTCCTCGCTGGTCGGTTGACGCGGGTTGCCATCGCTGGCGATCGCCGCCAGCGCCGCATCCGCCGGGATCCGGAAGCGCGCGCAGGCGTTCTCGGCCCAGCGACGCAGCGCCAGGTCCAGCTGCGCGTCGCTGGCCAGTGGCGGAGCATGCCGGGCGGCGGCGCGCAAGGCGGCCGCCTCGGCACCCCAGGCCAGGGCCAGCTCGACCCGGAGTCCGAGTTCCAGCCGCAGCTCCGCCAGCAGGCGGCTGGCGCGGTAGGGGGCTGGCAGGGCCTCGACCGGGATGACCAGCGGAGCGCCAGGCGTGGTGTACCAGGCGGCCCGTCCGTCGATCCGGGCCGGATCGGAGGCGAGGGCGAGGACCAGCAGGAGGGCTTCCACGTCAGCCATGGTCGTCGCCAGGCCGCCACTGCAAAGCGCTGGAGTGGACGCCGGCACCCCGCATCATCCCGCACCATGTTCCCCCGCCGTCGTACCGATCAGGTCTATGCGACCCTGCAGCAGGTGCAGCGCCGCATCACCGAGCAGGGCGGCCAGCCGTCGGCGGTCGCCACCCCGGCCGGGATGAGCGCCCCACGTACGCCGTCCTCGGGCAATCCGACCCCCGGAGCGATGCCGATCATCCGTCCCGGGCCGCAGATCCCCGCCCAGCATGAACTGCCGCCGCTGCTGCCCCCCGGCGTCGGCGCCCATCAGCGCTACGCGGTGCAGATATCGGGCACCCTCGCCAGCCTGCTGCTGGTGTGCTGGATCGCCTCCATAGCGGCTGCGGTGCTGATCACCAAACAATGGTCGAAACCGTCGGCAGCCTTGGCCGCCGATCCCATGCCGCGTGCGGCGGTCGCCGCCCCGACCGCCGCTGCCCAGCCGCGTTGGAAGCTGATCGTGCTCTCCGAGATGCGCACCACCGGCGAGGCGCGCACCCGGCTGAACAAGGAACGTGAGTTCCTCAACGACGTCGCCCGGCGCACCCAAGGTTGGCAACCGCTCTTCGAGGTCGAAGAGGGGGTCAACGGCGGCATCCAACTGGTCTTCGGAACCCAGGGGGTCGAGAAGGAGCCGTGGTGGGACATGTACAACAAGCTGCGCAAGCGGCATGGATCGGCGAGTTGGGTCGAGCTGCGGTGATGGAAAGCGGGGGGCGGGGGGCGGGGGGCGGGGGGCCCGCAGACATCACCATACGCCAAACTGTTCTCTGGCCGCTGGTCGAAGCGCGGCTGCCGCCGGGCGAACTGGCGCATGATGCGCAGCACATCAGGCGCGTGCATCGCTGGGCTGTGCGCCTGGCGCCCGAGGCCGGTGCCGATCCCGATTTGGCCGGCGCTGCAGCCCTGGTCCACGATCTCGTCTTCGTACCCAAGGACAGCGCGGCGCGCGCCGAGGGTGGCGAGCGCAGTGCCGCCGCCGCGCCAGCCGTGCTCGCCCAGGCCGGCTACGAGGCCGGGGAGATCGCGCAGATCGCGGATGCGGTGCGCACCTCGTCGTGGTCGCGCGGACTGGCGCCGACCGGCCCGCTCGGTGCCGTGCTGCAGGACGCTGACCGCTTGGACGCGATCGGTGCTCTGGGCCTGATGCGCAACCTGGCCTGCGCCCAGCACATGGCGAAGCCCGGGCGGGGCGGCTTCTACCATCCCGACGATCCCTTGGCGACCGGCGGTCGGCAACTCGACGACAAGGCCTGGGCGTTGGACCATCTACCAGCGAAGCTGCTGAAGCTGACGGCCGGCATGCATACCGCCACCGCCCGCGCCGAGGCGGCCCGCCGCCACGCCTATCTGGAAGCCTGGCTGGCCGAGGTGGCGCGGGAACTGGCGTGAACGGCCTGGCCGGCTAGCGTCCCGCGCATGAGCAGCAGCAGCCCCCTCGTCGGCATCATCATGGGATCGACCAGCGACTGGGAGACGATGAGCGAGGCGAAGAAGGTCCTCGAAGAGCTGCCGTGCGAGGCCGAGGTGGTCTCGGCGCACCGCACCCCCGACCGCATGTTCACCTACGCCTCGTCGGCGGCTGGCCGCGGGCTGAAAGTCATCATCGCCGGGGCGGGCGGCGCCGCGCACCTGCCGGGCATGATCGCCGCCAAGACCCACCTGCCGGTGATCGGCGTGCCCTGTGCCACCACCGGCCTGCTTGGCCTCGACGCGCTGATGTCGATCGTACAGATGCCCAAGGGTACCCCGGTCGCCACCGTCGCGGTGGGCAAGCCGGGCGCGGCCAACGCCGGCTATCTGGCGGCGCAGATCCTCGCCCTGTCCGATGCTGCCCTCGCCACCCGCCTGCAGGAGCGCAAGGCGCGCGTGCGCGACGAGGTGCTGGGGCAGAGGCTGCCGTCATGAGCGGGCTGGAGGCTGGAGGCTTGAGGCTGGAGGCTGACGCTCGTGGAACGGCGTCATGATCCTCGGTATCCTCGGCGGCGGCCAGCTCGGCCGCATGCTGGCGCTGGCCGCGGCGCCCCTCGGCGTGCGCGTGCGGGTGTGGGATCCGGATGCACGCTGCAGCGCCTCGTGCGCTGCCGAGATCTTCGCCCGGCCGCTCGACGCCGCGCACGTCGCCGACTTCGCTGCTGGCCTGACCGCCTGCACCTACGAATTCGAGCACATCCCGCATGCCGTGGTCGAAGGGCTGGAACATGCCGGCGTGCCGTTGCGTCCGGGCGAAGCGGCCTTCGCCGCCAAGCACGACCGCCTGCGCGAGAAGGAACTGCTCACCAGCCTGGGCATTCCCACCGCGCCGTTCGCTGCCGTCGATGACGCGGCCGGTGCGCATGCCGCGGCGCAGCGCCTCGGCCTGCCGCTGGTGTTCAAGAGCCGGCGCGGCGGCTACGACGGCAAGGGTCAGGCGGTCGTGCGCGAGGCCGGCGCCCTGGCGACCTCGCTCGCAGCCTGCGGAGGCCGCGACGTTCTGGCCGAGGCCTTCATCCGCTTCGAGCGCGAGGTGTCCCTGGTCGCCGTACGCGGGTTGGACGGCAGCTTCGCGGCCTGGCCGCTGGTCGAGAACCTGCATCGCGACGGCATCCTGCGCCGCACCCTGGCGCCGGCCGCCGGGGCTGCTGCGCTGCAGGCCCAGGCCGAGGCGCACATGCGCAGCCTGATGCAGCACCTCGGCTACGTCGGTGTGCTGGCGATCGAGTTCTTCCAGGTCGGTGGCGCCCTGATGGTCAACGAGTTCGCGCCGCGCGTGCACAACAGCGGCCACTGGTCGATCGAAGGCTCCGAGGCCAGCCAGTTCGAGAACCATGTCCGGGCGGTGTGCGGCCTGCCCCTGGGCAGCACCGCGCTGCGCGGGCATAGCGTGATGTTCAACTACCTGGGCCGGGAAGCCGTGCGGGCTGCGGTGCTGGCCGTCCCAGATGCCCATCTGCACACCTACGCCAAGGGCGAACGCCCACGGCGCAAGCTTGGTCACATCACCGTGCGTTGCGACAGCGCTGCGGCACGAGATGCCGTGCTCGCCCAGCTCGAGCCCCTCGCCCCCTGGGAATGAGTGATTCCGCCCCGGTGACGGGCGGATAGCCTGTCGCCATGGAAGCCCGTCCGACTGCGCTTCGTTGCTTGATGGCTCTTGCCCTGTCCCTGGGATTGGCGGCTGGTGAAGCGGCCCCTGGGGTCAAGCCTGCGCCCTCCGTTGCGCCCGCGGCCCCCGCACCTGAGATCCTGCCGGTGCCCGACGAGGCGGCCCAGGCCGAGGCCGGCCGGCGCCTGCGCGAGTTGTACAAGACCGAGTTCGCGAGCCGGAAGCCCGAGGAGCAGCGCCTGCTGGCGCGCAGCCTGGTCGAGCAGGCGTCCAGGCCTGGGGACGCAGCCGTGCGCTTCGTCATGCTCAGCGAGGCGATGCATGCCGCCGCCAAGGCGGCCGATATCGCCATTCTGGTCCAGGCGTCGCAGGAGCACCGTCGGCTGTTCGCTCTCGAACCCGGCGAGGAACTGCTCAAGGATCTGGGCATCGCTATCCAGGCGGCGACGACCTCCGAGCAGGCTGAGGATATCATCGCGGAGCTCTGCCGGCTGGCTGACGACGCGGTGCAGCGCGATGCCTATCCCGTCGCCCTGAAGACCCTCGCCCTCGCCGAACAGATGGCCCGGCGGAGCAAGGATGCCGCCCTGACCGGCCGGGTCCGGACCTTGGCGGAACGGATCAAGCCGCTGGCGGAAGCCTGGCGTCAGATCGGCAACGAGGCGGATCTGCTGGGCGAGATCAGCGCGGCCGGACGGACTGCGCGGGGCCGCTTCTACTGCCTGGTGAAGGGTGACTGGCCGGTCGGCCTGACGCATCTGGCGGCGGGTGACGATGAAGCCCTGCTTCAGGCGGCGGCGGCCGAACTGGCTGCCAGCACGCCGGAGGCCTTCATCGCCGTGGCTGACCGCTGGTATGAACTGGCGGCCAAGCAGCGGGCCTCGGCCAAGGATCAGATGCTGATCCACGCCGCCCAGCTCTACCGCCAGCATCTGGCGGCACTCGGCGGTCTAGAGCGCGCCCGGATCGACAAACGCCTGGTCGAACTCGGCAAGTCGTTGGGTGGACGCCTGGCCAACCAGCGGATCCCGGTCGGGGCGGTGCTGTACCTGGGTTTCGAGCGCGACGGCATTCTCGGACAAGGTGGCAAGCTGAGCGCGCTCGACAGCAGCGGCTCAGGGCATCACGCCCAGCTGACCGGTCTGCGCCTGGCCAGCGGTATCCATGGCCAAGCCTTGGAATGTCCCGCCGAGGGTGGCGCGGCCGACTGCGGCAAGCCGGCGACCCTGCGACTCGACGGCAGTCTGACCATCTCCTTGTGGCTGATGCCGGGGGAATTCGGCCAACGCCGCAACCCCATCTTCAAGAGCTACGGCAGCGAACTGGCGATCACCCAGGAGACGACCGGGATCCTCAGTTTCTACTATGGCGCGAATGGGAAGGACATCGATCCGTACCAGGGCTTTACCTCGGCCGCTGCGGTGCCGCTCAAGACCTGGACCCACGTCGCCGTGGTCCGTCAGCTCGAGGGTGCCGCGCGGCTGATCTGGTATTTCAACGGCAAGCGTCTGAACGAGGTGGCGGCAGCCTATCCGACCAGCCGCACCTCTGATCAACCGCTGATGATCGGTCGTGGTTATACCGGTTATCCCTACATTGGTCAGTTGGATGAGATCGCCCTCTGGCCGCGCGCCCTCAACGATGCCGAGGTCAAGCAGGTGTACGACGGTTCGGCAGCCGGGCGCTGAGCCGGACGACGCCCGAGGATGACCAGTTCGCCCTCGGCGCTTCGTGACTTGGCCTGACGGCCCGGGCGGATAGGCTGCGGGGATGCCCCGGATC
>JFJP01030195.1_pt1 | contig 20332 bp, 15 predicted proteins | sample 431651 | NCBI WGS metagenome assembly JFJP01 (sample SAMN02602958, study PRJNA72255) | Microbial mat metagenome, whole genome shotgun sequencing project. | biome: fresh water; feature: sink hole; material: water; isolation source: purple microbial (photo- and chemosynthetic) mats found in...
ATTCAGGTGCGCCGGGCGCTCTATCTGGATTTGGGGGTACCCTTTCCGGGGATTCATCTGCGCTACAACGCGAATTTGACCAATGGCGCTTATCAGATTCTGATTCAGGAAACGCCGATGGCGCAGGGTCAGTTGCGGCCCGGCTGGCTGTTCTCTCGTGAGGAACCCGACCACTTGAAAATGCTCGGCATTACTTTTGAAACCAGCGAACGGTTTCTGCCGGGGGTGCCGACCGTCTGGGTCGCGGATGGTCAGCGGGAGACACTGAAAAGGGCGGGCATTTCGACGCTGGATTTGTCGCAGGTGCTGACCTTTCATCTGTCGTTTGTATTGAAAAAATACGCCGGAGATTTCCTGGGGATTCAGGAAACCCGCTATCTACTCAGTCAGATGGAAGGGAGCTATGGGGAGTTGGTGAAGGAAGTGCAGCGGGTGTTGCCCATTCAGAAGATGACCGAGGTTTTTCAGCGGCTGGTCTCGGAGGAAATCTCGATTCGCAATCTGCGGGCGATTATGGAGGCACTAGTAGAATGGGGCCAGAAGGAGAAGGATACGGTGCTGCTGTGTGAATATATCCGGGGCAGTTTGAAGCGGTATATCAGTTACAAATACAGCAGTGGCCAGAATATTCTGCCAGCCTATCTACTGGCACCGGATGTGGAAGAGAAGATTCGCGGCTCCATTCGGCAAACCTCGGCGGGCAGTTACATGGCGCTGGACCCGGCCACTGCTCAACGCTTCGTTGCTCGTGCCAAACAGGCGATTGGTACCTTGCGCCAGAGCCGCAGTCGGCCCGTGATGGTGGTATCGATGGACATCCGGCGCTATGTGCGCAAGCTGATTGAGATGGAGCTTTACGAAGTGCCGGTACTGTCTTATCAGGAATTGACCCAGGAAATTACCGTGCAGCCGCTGGATCGGATTACGCTGTAATACTACCGATGACGCGTTCCACCGTCTCGCGCAACCGTTGTGCATTGATCGCGCATTGGGTGCGGAATGTCGGACTGATGTGCGACGCGGCGGCGGCGCATTCCCAGAACGCCAGCGCGGCATGAGCGGCGATCTCCCAGATAGGCCACCGGGACGGCAAGGGCAGAGGCGGGATAAAGTCGCGTACTGGCAGTTCACCGCCGGGCAAGGGCGCGTAGAGCATGGGTAACAGGTCATAGGCCGGAGCCAGCCGCAACTTTCCCTGCTCGAGCCGAAAGCTGAGATTGCCCAGGTGCATGTCCGTATTCGCGATCAATTGACCATACCACCAAAGGCGCTGGATGCGTTCGCTATCGGTGACAGATAGCAGGCCAGTAGTCGCCAGCGCCTCCGCCAGGCGCGGCCAGTCAGTGACGCCGGTTCCCAGAAATTCAGCTTCCAGCGTTTCCAGACTGCACAGGGGACTGCGGCCAAAGTCGCCATGCCGGTCGAAGCGTTCAATTTCCAGGAAGGTTCGACCCTGCGCGGTCAGCAAGCGACTGGTCGCGCTGGCCACGTCCGGCAGGAGCCGGGCGCATTCCAGGGCGAGATGTTCGCAGATCAGCAGATCCGCCCAGCGGGTGACGGTGGGCGAGCCGTCAGCGCCGGAAAATTTGACCAGAACATGCGGTGTGGCGCTGCCAGGCTGCTCCCGTTTGGCGGTGAACTTGGGAAATTCCCCAGCGGCGCTGGACCCCGGTATGCCCGCTGCCAGTGCCTGTTCCGCCAATTCGACGTAAGCCGCCGCCGTTTCTGATTCCCGCAGGGGCGCAAGGGGTGTGAGGCGCATCTGCTGCCAGCGTTCAACGGCGGGATCGCCCAGGATCAGGTTGCCGCTGACATCTGCCCCGGCGCGGCTGAGCACCCAGAGAATCTCTTCATCATTCCAGACCGCGGGATGATCGGGAACGGCCAGTTCGCGATGGACGGCCCGCGCCAGTTGCCGCCCCATATAGCCTTGTGGCCGCATGTCGTAAAGCGGGTAGGGCAAGCCATCCCACCAACCCTCACGGGCAGTTTCGGTCAACGGCCAGTCGGTGTCGGTGAGCGGCATCCAGGTGCCCTGTGGATACACCAGAGCCAGCCGGGAAAGGAGTTTGATCGAGCCGGCATGATCAATAGCGTAGAGCGGCAATCCCGACGGATCGCCACGCAGCGGGCGGCGTAGTGCATAGCGGGTTCGACGCGCTTTGCCCACGGCCAGAATCGCTGCGGGGTGTTCGCGCAGCAGGCGGTGCAGGGTCGGGATGCTGACGCCGAGCAGGGTCGCCAGTTCAGTGGCGCTGGCAGCGGCTCGGCGGGCGAGGACAGTGGTGAGACGGTCTCGCGCCGACTGGTTTTTGGCGGGCATGGCGTTGAGAAGATAGTTGAGAAGATTTATGTGGAGAAAATATTTTATTTTTAAAGTGTTAAAATGAAATTAAGACGGGCTTTGAAGCTATTGTAGCGCGAATTTCGCCACCCACACGGCGTAAGTTCCAGTAAGATTTGATCGAGACTTGATCCAGAGCAAATATCCATGCCGCCATTGCGGTTTAAATCGGCTTATGTAAACCTGCGCCCGCATTGGCAACTGGCCCGGCATTACCGTTGATTTGCTTGGTGCCAAAATTTTGCTGAGTGCAGAGATGATCGAAGTGGTTGATCTGCCCGGCCTGTACGATCTGCACGGTTTTTCGGAGGACGAACAGGTGGTGCGGCGCTTCCTGCACCATAACCCGGTTGATCTGCTGTGCGTCGTCGTCAACGCCACGCAAATCGACCAACAACTGCCCTCTGCTCGGCCCGCCTGCAGGTTTTCGTCTTCCTGACTACCGCGTTGTTTTCGCCTGTCCAAGCCCCGCTGGCGTTGCTCGCAACTTTCTGACCGCCTTGGCTACGGCTCTGTTGTTTAAACCCTGGCTCGGCAGCAATGAACCGCTGTTGATTGAGCTGCCACACTATCGCTTGCCGACGCTGAAACAGGTCATTTTGCGGGGTTGGCATGAAGTCCATCATTTTCTCAGCCGCGCCAGCCGGTTCATCATCATAGGCGTGATCATGATCTGGTTGTTGACCCATCTCCCGCCCGGTGCGCCGGTGGGGGGATCTGAAACGCTCACGGGGTGGTTCGGCGGCTGGCTGGAGCCTTTGCTCAACCCGATAGGCATCGACCGGCAGATGGCGGTCGTTCTGCTATTCGGCTTTGTCGCCAAGGAAATTGTGCTGGGAGCCATGGCGGTGGTTTATGGTCTGGAAGGCGATGTGTTGGCACAGCTCATGACCGTGCGGATGGATGGGGTTCAGGCCTTCAGTTTCATGCTGTTCACGCTGATTTATACGCCCGGCCTGTCCACCGTCGCCACATTGCGCAGCGAGTCAAAAAGTCTGGCCGTTGGGATTGGCATGGTTGCTCAGTTTTCTGTTTTATCAGGGCGCACGCTGGCTGGGGTATTAACGGGATCGCAGGACTCCTCTCGGCGAAACCAGTGAGTCAATGCGCTAAATTAAGTGTTGACAGAGCGATTTCACGCCATTCACCGTGCTTTTAGCGTGGAGACTGCTTCAAATTTGGGTTAGACTCAACCGAGTGTAGCGTTAACCCAATCGCCGGTGGCGCTTTGAAATTCATCAACTGATTCAGGGGAATGATTCATGTCAAAGAAGAAAGAACCGACCAGAACTCCGGTCAAGCCCGAACCCGCCAAGCCTGTCAGCAAGCCTGAGGTCGTCAATGCACCGCCAGCAATGCCTGTTAAAGCGGTCGAAGCGGCAAAACCGGCTCCAGCGCCCACTCCCACACCTGCTCCAGCCAAGGCGGTTGAAGCCGCGAAACCGGCACCCACTCCCACACCCGCTCCAGCCAAGGCGGCTGAAGCTGCGAAACCGGCACCCACACCTGCTCCAGCCAAGGCGGCTGAAGCTGCGAAACCGGCTCCCACACCTGCTCCAGCCAAGGCGGTTGAAGCGGCGAAACCGGCTCCAGCGCCCACTCCCGCCAAGGCGGTTGAAGCGGCGAAACCGGCTCCGGCTCCGGCCAAGGTAGAGGAAAAACCGGCTGCGCCCGTTAAAACCGCCGCGAAACCGGCGGCTCCGGCCAAAGCGGCTGAGAAACCCGCTGCGAATGGCAAGGAGAAATCCACCAAGGCCACATCCAAAGCGGCGGCTGCAAAACATGCTGATTCGGTGGTCACGGTGGTCGTCGCCAAATACGATGTCGGCTACGGCAAAGACATGCACATTCGCGGCGATGGCGCGGGCCTGAACTGGGAATCTGGCGTTCTGATGAAAAATGTCGAGAACGATGTCTGGGTCTGGACGACGAACGAGGCGATTGAGGGTACTGTCAAGTTCAAGTTCCTGATTAACGACGAAACCTGGTGTGCTGGCGAGGATCTGTCCGCGCCCGCTGGCGAAACCACCACGCTGTCGCCGACTTTTTAGCCCCCGCAAAGACCGGCCCTGGGGCGATCAGCCGGTCGCCCCTACTGCACTTCCCCTTGCAACCGCGCCCACTCCTGACGGGAACGGGTCACGCAATCCTCGATAGCGACTCCGGTAAAGTAATTGCCGGTCAATGCTAACCGGGTTCCCACCAACATCTGGTCGATATCCCGGGTGCGCTCGCCATGCCCGACGCGCAGAGCAGGTAATTGATTGGCCTTGCTGACGACATTTTCCGTGGTCAGCAACTCCCGAGGGATGCTGAGCGTCCGGGCGATGCAATCCTGTTGCCCCGCCTCATCCAGAACGCCGGGTCGGAAATGGAAGGTCAAGCCCCGATAGCGTTCATCCGGTGCGGTATCCCGCGACACCACTGAGTAAAACGCCTGGTTTCGGCCAATGAGTCCAGCCACCGGCGGCAAGGTCAGCGCCGACTTGGGAACCGCGACGCCCACGGTCTCCACCCTCGCGATGGAAATTTCCGCCAGTCGTTCAGCCAGTGCCGGGAAGCCGGTCTGGAGCAGACGGGCCGCGATGTTGACCGGTGTGGCCAGGCACAGTGAATGGGCCAGGTATTCGCCGCTTCCGGTGCGCACTAGGAAGTGATCCCTATCGTGCTGAATTTCCTGCACGGTCTGGCCGAATTCAAGGTTGACGCCGGGTTGCCGGGCGAAAATGTCTGCTATCGTTTGCAAACCACCGGCCAGCGTGAAACCACGCGGGACATCCTTACGGCGGGGACGGGTGTTGAACAGGCTGTCGGCGGGAAATTCGCTGGCGGGCTGGCAGATGACCGCGCTAAACGCGGGTTCAAACACGGCGGCGTAATTGCGGGAACCGACCAAGTGGCCAAAGTAATCCGCGACGCTGCGCCCGGTCTTGCTCGATCCCAGGAATCGGAACGGTGCCAGCAGCAGTTCAGAAAAATAGAGTTGCGAGGGAATACTGCACACTGCGTCGTCGGCGTACATGCGGAAACTGACTTTAGCGCGGCGTTGCAGGCGATTTAGCGCCCCCGCGGCTTCCAATAGCGCCAGCAGATGGCCGTAGGAGTTGAAGGCGCTGTGTGCGCCCAGTTCCAGCCAGAAGCCGTCCCGTTCACCGTTGAAGCGGTGCGAATGCAGACAGCCGCCGGGCCGGGAGTCCTGCTCCAGGATCAGCGTGTTCAATCCAGCACGGGCGGCATCCTGAGCCATGCTCAGGCCGCTGACGCCAGCCCCGATGATGATGAGATCCCGGACGGAAGAGTGATCGAGCGTGTTTTTGAGCATTCTGCGTCTTCTTCGTAATGAATTGGAAAGACTGACATGACGGCGCATATTAGCCAAACCGTGCCAGATGCGCTGGCCAGTTTTTGCTTAAACTGGAACCGTTGAATTCCCCCACTTCAAAGGAAGCGCCATGACTATCACTTCGTATTTTGCGAAAGACCTGTTCCAGGGCAAAACCGTTTTTATCACCGGCGGCAGTAGCGGCATCAATCTGGGCATTGCCCGCAATTTTGCGGCGGTGGGCGCGAATCTTGGCATTGTCGGTCGGTCGCAGGACAAGCTGGACGCCGCCGCTGCTGAATTGCAGGCGCTTGGGGCGCAAGTGTCCACCCATTCTGCCGATGTGCGCGACTATCCGGCGCTGGAATTCGCTATGTTAGGTTGCCGGGAGGCATTGGGACCGATCCATACGCTGATTTGCGGCGCGGCGGGCAACTTCCCGCTGGCGGCGGAACAGATCAGCCCGAATGGCTTCAAGTCGGTGATGGACATTGACCTGCTCGGTTCCTTCCACACCTGCCGGGCGGCCTTTGCGCAACTCAAGGAAACCCGTGGCAACGTCATTTTCATTTCCGCTGGTCAAGCGTTTATGCCCTACGCCTTCCAGGTTCATGTCGGTGCGGCCAAGGCCGGTATCGATCAGATGATGCGCAATCTGGCGCTGGAATGGGGCCGGTTCGGCATTCGCTGCAACAGTATTGCGCCGGGACCGATTGAAGGCACGGAAGGCGTGCGCCGCCTGGTGCCGGCCGGCAGTGCGGACAAGTTGAAAAAAATGATTCCGCTGGGTCGGTTTGGCACCCCGGATGATATTGGCCAACTCAGCGTATTCCTGGCCTCGCCGCTGGCGTCCTATATCACGGGAACGTTGATCGTCGCCGATGGCGGCCAGAATCTGCCCGGCTCCGGGGCGTGGACGCAACTGATCATGGCGGAAATGGTGAAGGCGGGGAAATAGGGTAGATAGGGAGTTTATAGGGAGTTTGCGGAAGCGGGCGGGTACAATGGGCGTTTAATCAAAGGCGAATGGTATGAACACCAATTTATTCCAGCTACCCACTGACTTGCCGAGACCCGTCGATGATGGCGCAGCCGCGCATCTGGAGGGAGCGCTGCTGCCGCGTATATCGCTACCGAGTACGGATGGCGCGACCGTTGACCTCGCTGGTTTAAAAGGTCGATGGGTGATCTATATCTACCCGATGACGGGACGCCCTGACGTCCCCTTGCCTGACGGGTGGGATGGTATTCCTGGAGCACGCGGGTGTACCCCACAGTCTTGCAGTTTTCGAGATCACTACCAGGAACTCCAAGCGCTTGGAACCAGTATATTCGGACTGAGCGCACAGACCACTGCCTATCAGCGTGAAGCCCTCGACCGTTTGCATCTGCCGTTTCAGTTGTTGAGTGATGCCTCACTGCAACTAAAGAGCGCATTGCGGCTGCCAACATTCAACGTTGCGGGCATGGAGTTGTTCAAGCGGCTTACGCTTATTGCCGACGATGCAAAGATTAGAAAGGTTTTCTATCCGGTCTTTCCCCCCGATCGCGATGCCGATAATGTGTTGGCATGGTTACGCACGGACACCCCATCCGGTGCTGTAGCGGACGAGCTGCAAGCGGCTTGCCTCTAAGCTTGAATGATAGAACCCTTGTACCTTCCGCGCTTTTCGAGGACTTTCCAGATGCGCTATGTCAGCACCCGGGGCGGTATGGCCCCCGCCACATTTTCCGATATTCTACTGGGCGGCCTGGCCCCGGATGGCGGTCTGACGCTCCCGGAAGCGTATCCGACCCTGGCCCCTGGCGAATTGGCCGGTTGGCGCGGGTTGTCCTACCCGGAACTAGCGTTCGCCATTCTGCGCAAATTTGCCGATGATCTTCCCGCCGATGACCTGCGGGCGTTGATGGATAAAACCTACACGGTTGAAGCATTCCGCACCGAGGCGATCACGCCGGTAACAGTATTAAGCGACGGAGTGTGGCTACTGGGTCTGTCCAATGGTCCGACGCTGGCGTTCAAGGACATCGCACTGCAACTGTTGGGTAATCTGTTTGAATATACCCTGTTGAAAACCGGGGGGCATTTGAACATTCTGGGCGCGACTTCCGGCGATACCGGCTCGAGTGCGGAGTATGCGATGCGCGGCAAGCGTGGCATCCGGGTGTTCATGCTCTCGCCGCATCAGAAAATGAGCCGGTTCCAGACCGCGCAGATGTTTTCGCTGCCCGACGCCAATATTTTTAATATCGCGGTGCGTGGGGTGTTCGATGACTGTCAGGATGTGGTGAAAGCGGTCAGCAACGACGCGGAATTCAAAGCCCGCTACGCGATTGGCACGGTCAATTCAATCAACTGGGCGCGGGTGGCGGCGCAAATTGTCTATTATTTTAAAGGCTGGCTGGCGGTGACTAGCCGCGACGATCAGGAAGTCTCTTTCGCCGTGCCGTCGGGTAATTTTGGCAACATCTGCGCCGGTTATATTGCGAAGCGCATGGGTTTGCCGATCCGCCGGCTGATTCTCGCCACCAATGAAAATAACGTGCTGGATGAATTCTTTCGCACCGGCATTTACCGCGTGCGACCGACCGACCAAGTGGCGCAGACCAGCAGCCCGTCGATGGACATTTCCAAAGCGTCGAATTTTGAGCGGTTTATCTTCGATGCGGTGGGGCGTGATTCATCTGTAGTGCGCGATTTATGGCGACAGGTGGATACGCAGGGCTATTTCGATCTGTCCAATACCCCGTATTTCCAGACCGTGCAGGAGTCCGGTTTTGTCACCGGTTCGAGCACCCACCAGAACCGGATGGCGACAATTCGCCGGATTTACGCAGAATCGGGAAGGATCATTGATACCCATACGGCGGACGGCGTGAAAGTCGGGCTGGAATACCGCGAGGAGGGCGTGCCGCTCATCTGCCTGGAAACGGCGCTGCCCGTGAAATTCGAGGACTCGATTATCGAGGCGCTGAGCCGGTCCCCGGAACGTCCAGCCGGTTATGAAAATATCGAGGCTTTGCCGCAACGCTTTGAAATTATGGATACGGATGCAGCAGCGATTAAGGCGTATATCATCGCGCATACGAATTGAGGCATGGAACGCTATGATCTCAATGATCTTTGAACAGGAGAACTTCAATGGCTGGACAACAAGTTCCTGGCCCCCAAGGGGTCTATTCTGGCCACCCGCTCGCTTTTGTTGATGGCGGTACGCTGGCCCGGGCGGCGACGCCTTATCCTGGTATTTCAGGGTGTGAATTCCCGGTTGCCAGTGAATCAGCAGATGTCTACCGCTCCCGAGTTGCGGTGTTCTCGGAAGACGAGAAACTCGCACTGGAGAAAGTCGTCACTTTTTGTCGTGAGGTGGAAGATGGTGCGTTTATCCACACGATTACCAAGATACTGACGGAAAACGATCTGGAATTTGGTGATGTTCCTGGTGGCGATAACGCCTGTTGGGACCCGCGTTCAAATCGCATTACTATTAACCGGAGTTTTATCGAACGTGTTAATGGCACTGACCCCTTGCAGTCGACCGTAGATTTAGCGGCGACGCTGGCCCACGAACTGGAACATCGGCGGCAGGGACGGCTCACCTGGGCGCTGGGCGCATCCGCTGACGCGAACCGAACCATTGGCGAGAGTTACGCACTTCATGCTGCCCAGGGATTGTTGCTTTACTGGGGATGGGTCGGCGTTGGCGCCAATGTCGCGGGCTATGGCGTAAAGCAGATTGCCAATTGGACGATAGGCAATGTTAACCAGGGCGAGCGTTCGGCTTGGCAGGTCGGGTTGCAAAAGCGACTGACCTGGGCGCGCTCCCAGTCGAGGCGCTTGAAGCAATTGCAAAGCCGCAATGCGTTACAGAAGGAAAAGGAAAAAGTCGCCAAACGCCTCAAGGCGATCTGTGATGACTTTCAGGTCACCTATCAATGTGCCGGCCAGGACGTCAGGGCGCAAATCGGTGATCTCGAACTAGCGACTGAAGAGGGTAAAACCCTTCCCGTCAGCAGCGCCCAACAGGAAATGACCGGTTATCTCGGGCAAGCCAGGCAGGTTCTTCAGGAATCGAAGTCGGCTACAAAGCCATGACCACGAATCAAACCGCCAAATTGCGCGCCCTCGGCTACACTTGATATTCAATCACTGAAACCCGTAACGGGTTCTCGACCATCTAATTACCAGCGCCTTGATCGCGACCCTGTGAGGAGTTCCTTAACCATGTCGGCACGCGCCATCGAATGCACCCCATCCGCCTATTATCATTCTCTATTGATCAAGAACCTGCTGGATAATCCGGTTCGTCAGTTCCCGAATCAGGAGATTGTGTACGGCGATTTCAAGCGCCAGTCCTATCAGGAACTGGGTGAGCGCATTCGCCGACTGGCCAGTGGTCTGGCGGGACTGGGGGTCCGGCCCGGCGATACCGTGGCGGTCATGGACTGGGACAGCCACCGCTATTTGGAAGCTTTCTTCGCCGTGCCGATGATGGGTGCGGTGCTGCATACGATCAATATTCGCCTGTCCCCGGAGCAGATTCTCCACACCATCAATCACGCCGAGGATGATGTGATTCTGGTGAATACCGAGTTCCTGCCGATTCTGGAGATGATTCGCGACCGCATCGAACCGGTTAAAAAACTCGTACTGCTGAACGATACCGGTCAGACCCCGGCGACCACGCTGGAGATTGCCGCCGAGTATGAAACCTTGTTGGCGTCCGGCGATCCTGGCTACAAATTCCCGGACTTCTCCGAAGACGCTCGCGCGACGACTTTTTATACCACAGGCACCACCGGTCTGCCCAAGGGCGTCTACTTTAGCCATCGGCAACTGGTGTTGCACACCCTGGCGGCTGGTTCGGCGCTGGCGGGAACCGGTCAGGGTCGTTTTAACCGCGATGATGTGTACATGCCGATCACCCCGATGTTCCATGTCCACGCCTGGGGAATTCCCTATGTGGCGACGTTGCTGGGAGTCAAGCAGATTTATCCAGGGCGCTACGTCCCCGAGCACTTATTGAGCCTGATTCAGCGCGAGAATGTCACTTTTTCCCATTGCGTGCCGACCATTTTGCAAATGCTGTTGTCCAGCCCGAAGATTGAGGAAACCGACCTGTCGTGCTGGAAGGTGATGATTGGCGGTGCCGCGATGCCGCAGGCGCTGGCCCGGCAGGCGCGGCGGCGGGGCGTGGATATTTTCTCGGCTTATGGCATGTCCGAAACCTGTCCGCTGCTGGTTTTCGCGCAACTCAAGCCGCACATGCAGGATTGGGATGAGGAGCGGCAACTGGAGATTCGCTGCAAAACGGGTCTGCCCATGCCCCTGGTGGATTTGCGGATTGTGGACCCGGAAATGAATGACATGCCGCATGATGGCGTGAGCCAGGGCGAGGTGGTGGTGCGCAGTCCATGGTTGACGCAGGGTTATTTGAAGGATCCGCAGAATTCGGAACAACTCTGGCGTGGTGGCTATCTGCATACTGGCGATATTGGCGTGATTGACGCTGAAGGTTATCTCAAGATTACGGACCGGTTGAAAGATGTGATTAAGACCGGTGGTGAATGGATTTCTTCACTGGAACTGGAGGATCTGCTTCTCAAGCATCCGGCAGTGGCGGAAGCGGCGGTCGTGGGCATCCCTGATCCGAAGTGGGGGGAACGCCCATTAGCGCTGGTGGTAGTCAAACTGGGGCAGGAGGTGGATGCGGTGATGATGCGTACTTGGCTACAGGATTTCGCCGATAAAGGCATGATTTCCAAGTGGGGGATTCCGGACCGGGTGCTGTTTGTAGACGCGATTCCGAAAACCAGCGTCGGAAAACTCGATAAAAAGGTCATGCGACAGCAATACGGGCCGGCAGTTAATTGACTTGATATTGGAATCGAACCCTTCGCCATTGACTCTAAAAAACGGTCAATAAAACTTAGCGATAGCCGCAATGGCGAAGATTGATTAGGAAAGGTGATAAAAGGTATTTTTTTATGAATTCGCCAACTGCTATTAACCAAAACCAGGAGCAAATCCTGATCAGGATTATGCGTACTTTGCCGGTTTCCAGAGTAGATGAATTATTAGACTTTGCACGTTTTCTGGAATCACAAATCCTCACGGAGAAATTAGCTCAGGGAGAAGGTCTGACTGAAATTGAGGCTGATAATGATCGATGGGATAAACTGCTTACAACTGATGAGTCGCAAAAAATTCTTGAACGTTTGGCAGAAGAAGCACTCAATGAACACCGATCAGGTAAAACAAAGCCAATGAGATTGAGTGATAAAGGAAGGATGATGAATACAAACGAACATTGAAGCACTTATAGCCAAATGATCATAAGGCCATTTCCTGAAAAGAGGATACCCACATTGATCCTCACTCCAGCCAAACATGATAATTTTAGCCACGGAAAAACAAAGAAATTTTCGTGTTTTTTCGTGTTTTTCGTGGTTAATCTCTGGAATGATGATCGATACCCGATATCTTCATTATGAGAAATGACCTAAGTAAGCCCACTTTCCGCGCCACGGTCTGTGGTGAGTCACCAAACAGACGCCAGGCACGGTCAGACAGCAGATAATTACCGCTTTACGCCGCCGGTTTTCGCAATTTAAGCACCGGTTTTTGCGCGTTGATTGTCGGCACCGTCGTTGAACTTTCCGGTGCGGGAGCAGCCACCTTTTTTGTTACCGTCGGTACGGGTTTCGGCGCGACGGTTTCTGTAGGTACTGGTTGCGGCGCAGCCTCCTCCGTGGTTTTGGCTTTCTTCTCGAATATCTGCACGGCCGGATTCTCCAACTGGAATCCCCCTTCGATGGCCTTGCCCATCTTGCCGCTGATCGCCGCGACCCAGACCGGATAGCCTTCCGCGGTGGTCTTTAAGGTATTCCATGCCTTGTTTTTCAATTCCACCACGACATTACGCCCGTCGGCCTGGATGGCAAACGCCACGGTGGTCCCGAGGCTTTTCACCACTGGGAGTTCGTTGATTTTCAGCGTGACATCCAGTTTGCCGGGAATGGCCATGGTCAGAATCTCCGTCAATTGTTCAGGGGTCAGGGGAAGGGTTGGGGCTGGTGCCGGGCGGGGGCCTTTCTTTGCTGGTTGCGGGCGCTTCTGATAGATCGCGTCCAGCTTGCTCTGGGCAAACGCACGATGATCTTCACTCACTGGCTCGACCGGAACCCCTTCAAGGGTATGGCGCATGGAATCCGGAGCAGCCAGCGCCTGTTGGTAGATTTTACGCTGGGTGAGTACCCCCATCGTCTTGGTGATCAAGTGCTTGGCGACGTCGAACTCGGCAGCTACTTCGGGCAAGCGCTGTTTGGTATCCAGCGCCAGGGGTAGACACTGTTGCAGCGCCGGAAACCGGGCTTTCAACGGTTCCAGCAGCGTCTTGATTTTTTCGTGTTGGGCGGCAGTAAATGCCATAGAGATCTCCAAATGAGGTCAGGGGCTTGGTTCGGACATCGGTAATTTTTGGTAAATCAATCATCTGCTCCCGTTTGTGGAACAGCCTTTTTGGATTCAGCCTTACCCTGTTGTTCCAGCAAGCTTTGGGCGAGTGGCGATCCCGTGTATTCGATGATTTCCTGGAGAGTGGGAATGCGAAGCATAGAACCTACTTTTAAATGATCCATGGTCGGTTTGGAGAACGCCTGCGGATTGGCCATGAATAAGGCTTTCATCATAACATCCCGCCCCATATTCAAGTCAGGGCGCACGTTGGTGGCGATGTCCCAGAGTCGTTCGTTATTAGCCACCGGGCCGTATTGTTCACCACCTTTGTAAACTCTGGCGGGTGGCGTGTCTGCGGTAGCCGGTGATTCAGTGGCTGAGGGTTCTTCAACTGCTGTCGGTTCTTCGGCAGGGGCTGGAACAGGCAATTCGGTAACGACCGGTAGCGCGGGTTCAGTAAGGGGTGAAGGTTCTTGAGTAGGTGGTTCAACGCTGACCGGCGGCGAAGGTTCAGTGACTGATGGAGGCGGTTCAGTCAGCGTTTCAGCAGCGACAGGCGGTTCCCGGTGCTCTTCGCTGGAGACGCTCATCGGGATTTTAGCGGCGTCTGCCAGGATTTCCGAGACCGCTAGAAACAGCAGTGGTGTTACTGAAACGGGTTCCTGAAACGGTACTTTCGGCTCTTGGACTTTAGGCGGTTCAGGCGCAGGTTCCGAGACTTTGGGCGGCTCGGGGATTGCGACGGGTTCCGGGACTTTAGGCGGTTCAGGCACAGGTTCCGGGGTCGGCGCTGGCGTGATCGCGACGGGTTCCGGGACTTTAGGCGGTTCAGGCACAGGTTCCGGGGTCGGCGCTGGCGTGGTCGCGACGGGTTCCGGGACCGGCTCTTGGGCCAGTGGGAAGACTTCCAGCGTACCCGGTTTGACTGGAGCGCTATCCACGATGGGCACTGGCGGACGCTGTTCTGCAATCGCCCGCTGCCGGGCTAATTCTGAGCCGCTGGCGTCGGCAATTTCCCGGTAGGTTGGAATTCGCAGCATAGAGCCAATCTTTAGACCCTCGATCCCGGCGCTGGAAAACGCTTGTGGATTGATCTTGAACAGGGCTTGCATCATCTGTTCACGAGTAATTCCCTCGGGCCGGATCTTGAGCGCGATGCCCCATAATCCTTCACCGGTCGCCACGGGTCCATAGACATCGCCGGGTTTGTAGGCGGGTGCCGCTGCTGGCGTTTCCATGGGCAGGGGTAGGGGTAGAGGTTCGCGGAAGGACGGAGCTGCCGCTGGTGTGGTCACGGGTTGAGTGGCAGACGTATCCGGGGTATTTAACACCGTTTTGGTGCGATTGCTGGGGCGTTCGACGAGCCGCCGGACGGGATCGAGCAGTACAGTAAATTCACGGAAGGTCTTGCCGCGTGGCCAGCCGAACTCCAGCAGCAGCCCCAGCGACGGTTCGCGGATCGGTTGCGTGGAGACGACTTTCACATAAACCCGCCCTTCCGCATCGTATTGAATGGAAAAGATCAGATTCGCCAGGGTCGGGGTCTGATCCAGGCCAAATTCCTCAAACATAGTGGGCGAGGCGATTTTGACCGAGACTTGGTTCAGGGCTTCGGGCGTGAGCGTTGGCAGGGGAATCGTCGCGTCGAATAACTGGTTCAAGGCCGATTGCACCCGAATCTCGCCAACTTCCAGCGCCAGTGCGCAAGCGGGTCCCAACAGCAGCGAAGCAAGCCAGTAGCGAAGTGATGGATGGGGCATGGCGCGGAATCCTCGGAGTCAGTCAACAGCCGGCAGGGTAGCAGAGGCGCGTTCCCGATTCAGCACCAACAGACGGCGCAGAATCTCGGCCTCGGTTAAATCCGCTGACCAGCCATAAGCGGCGGCGACGGCTTCATCCAGAGCGCGATGGGCATGAATCAGCCAGGCCGGACGCTGGTTGTAGAGATTGGTCAGGGTGCGTTGTTTGAGCGTCGCCGCATGAGCCGGTTTCGGCATCAGCCGGTCAGGATAGCCGGGGACGACTTCGGGAATGCGATCCACCCAGTCCGGGGGATTGAGCCAGTTCTCGCGCAGGGTGTCGAGTTGGCGGGCGGCAGTAGCAATCGCCTGGGCGTGGGGATGGTTGGCGTAATCAGCGGCAGGGCTGTTTGGGGTCAGACCGGTAGGGAAGGGGAAAGTCTCAAAGCAGGTGGTTGGGGTGTAGCGGGGCGTCGCTCCCAAACTGGTACAGGTACGCAATGCCCATAATTCATGAAAACGCGAATGCAGAATGCCGAAGGCAGTATCGTCAGAACGGGCAATAAGATAGGTGCCATCATCAATTAAAAATGAGTTATTCAACCCTATAAAAATACGATATTTGGCAACTCTTGGGGTAGCAATATATCGGGTTAGCGGGGCAATTGCCGATCGCATCCCGGTGCAAACTTCAGAATGCAGCCACCAGCGATCTCTGCGAGAAGGCCGATTATTCTTCTCTCTTTGTAGCTTGACATTTAATTGTAAGTATTGGAAAGGAGCCTCATATAAGGCAGCATCAATGAGTTTTTTTTCTGTGCCAAAATCAATAATCCATAAATCAGAGGATCGTTGTACAATAGCCCGTCCATTGATCCAGGGACGCAATACTTTAGAGTTGGGTCTATGATGTGGATTTGGGATTAAAAGCCATTGACGGGCGATATCTCCCCCTATCTCAAAAGCCCCCCCTTTTTTAGCGCCACTAAATGATAGTTCACTATTTTCTGGTAATTTTTTAGCTTGAGTTAGGTCGGTTCCAGATCCAGTATTGATCGCGTATCCGGTCAAATCAGCATAAATTTCCGCCACCGACTGGCCGTTCAAAATCCCCCCGACTTCGCCACCCCCCTTTTTCAAAGGGGGGTCAGAGGCGGTATGACTCCCCTCTTTGAAAAAGGGGGGTTGGGGGGGATTTCCGAACCCCACTAGAGACACTCTGACCGCCGCCCCTTCATTGACCCAGGGTTCATCACTCCACGCATGAAAAATCGTGCCGGTTTCCCGGATACGTTCCAGAACCTTGCGATTAGCCCCGCCGCGAATGGAATTGGTGGCGACCAGACCGGCGCGTTGCGTCTGCCCGGATGCAATCTGCGCCCGCGCCTTCTCGAACCAGTAGCAGACCAGATCAGCCCTGCCCGGTACTTGCCCGGCATAGACCCGGCGCAGGGTCGCCATATAGTTGTCGCCCAGTTCGCGTAATAGCTTGGACCCGCCCAGAAACGGCGGATTGCCCACGATCACATCGGCTTTGGGCCAAGCGGTTTCCTGATCACGATCCAGCAACGCATCCCGACACTCAATCGCGTTCAACGATTTTAGAATCGGCTGATCGTTCAGGCTGTAGCCATTGCCCAGCATCCACTGAATCTCGCCAATCCACACCGTCAACCGCGCCAGTTCTGCCGCGTAGGCGTTGATCTCAATGCCCAGCACCGCCTCTGGCCCGACTGCCGGAAACCCGCGTTGCAGACCCAGCGCTTCCGCTTCCAGCATGACCTGATGTTCCAGATCCTTCAGCATCCGCAGCGCCAGATACAGGAAATTACCGGATCCACAAGCCGGATCCAGCACCCGGAAGATTCGCAGTCGCTCCAAAAAACCATGCCACAGATCGGTAGCCTGTTGCCAAGCCCTGGCGCTGGCTTTGCGCAAACGATCCGCGATTTCCGCTTTGACGGTCGCCCATTCCGCCAGCAACGGGTCACGAATCACCGGTTCAATCAGACGGCGGATAGCGTCGGCATCGGTATAGTGTGCACCCAGTTGCGACCGCTTGTCCGGGTCCAAACCGCGTTCAAACAGCGTCCCGAAAATGGCTGGTTCAATCGCCGACCAATCCAAAGCTGTCGCTGAGTGCAGGGTTTCCAAATCGGCTTTTTCCAGCGGCAGGCAGTGATCATCATCGAGATGCATGGCGCGGAACAAATCACGGATCAGTGCAGGAAAGTCGGCGGGGGTGTGCCGAGCCTTGGTCAACAGGTTGCTGAACAATGGGTCCGGCAACAGGCCGATGTCCTCGGCGAACAGGCAGAACAGCAGCCGGGTTATGAAATGTGCAACCAGTTGCGGGGCATGACCGCGCTGGCGGAGGCGTTGCGCCAACCCGTTCAACAGCCGCGCCGCATCCTGAGTGACCGCCTCCCGCGTTCGGGACGGCTGCAATCGTGCGGGTTCCAGGAACGCCCGGCATTCGGCAAGCTGCGCAGAGGTGGTCATCGGCGCTCGGTGGTGTGCAAGTGTCATCAACGGTCAGGGCGTACCCATTCGTAGAAGTCGCAAAGTAGATTCAGGGGAAAGTGAGGTCTAGTATAAACGACGAACCGGGATTTGTTGGGTAGAGTGTTCCTGGTCGCTGCCCCCGTTTGCCAACTGTTACCCCACGGACTACCGCCATGTCTGCTGATCACGCTCAATTGTCGCCCCCTCCTGAAACCGCGCCAACGTTGGAAGACGCCGCGCCGCGTTTGCTCGACCTGTTGCGGGAGTTGCTGCGGGAAATTCGCCAGTCGGAACGTGCGGTAGAGGCGCTGTCGCTGGACAGCCATCTGGATCGCGATCTGGCGCTGGACAGCCTGGCGCGTACTGAACTGTTGCGGCGCGTGGAACAGGCGTTTCAGGTGCGGCTGGATGAGCAGGTGCTCGTGGTCGAAACGCTGCGCGATTTGCTGCAATTGATTCTGAAAGCGCGGGGTGCGCCGCTACTGCCGGAGCAGGTCGCGGAACCGCTGACGCCGGTGGGTGAACCTTCCAAAGTCGGAACCCCGACCCGCGCCGCGACCCTGAATGAAATGCTGGACTGGCATACCGACGCCCATCCTGACCGGGTTGCCATCCAGATTTACGGCAACCAGGATCAGATCGATGCGACCTTCACCTACGCCGGTTTGCAACAAGGCGCGCGGGCGCTGGCGACCGGGTTGCGCGAGGAGGGGCTGCAACCGGGGCAGACGGTGGCCATCATGTTGCCGACCGGCGCGGACTATTTCCTCAGCTTCTTCGGTATTCTGCTCGCTGGCGGCGTTCCGGTGCCGATCTATCCGCCGATGCGGCCTTCACAAATCGAGGAGCATTTACGCCGCCACGCCCGGTTATTGAACAACGCGCAAACCGTCGCGCTAATTACGATCCCGGAAGCGAAGTTGGTGGCGCGGTTGCTCCAGGCGCAAGTGGAATCCCTGCGCCATGTTTTCACCGCTGATGAATTGCAGCAGGAGCCAGCGAGTTGGCGCGATGCGGCGGTGAAAACCCAGGATTTGGCCTTCCTGCAATACACGTCGGGCAGCACCGGCGATCCCAAGGGCGTCATGCTGACCCACGCCAATCTGCTGGCTAATCTGCGAGCGATGGGGGCGAAGGTCGGCGCGACTTCCGAGGATGTCTTCGTGAGCTGGTTGCGCGAGCGATGGGGGCGAAGGTCGGCGCGACTTCCGAGGATGTCTTCGTGAGCTGGTTGCCGCTCTATCACGATATGGGGCTGATCGGAGCCGCGCTGGGCAGCCTGTACTACGCCTTCCCGCTGGTGGTCATGTCGCCACTCAGTTTCCTGGCGCGGCCTGGACGCTGGTTGCGAGCGATGCATCGCCATCGCGGCACGTTGTCCGCTGCGCCCAATTTCGCCTATGAACTCTGCGTGCGCGCCATTCCCGATCATGAACTGGAAGGGCTGGATTTAAGCGCCTGGCGCATCAGCATCAACGGCGCGGAACCGGTCAGTCCGGCCACGCTGGAGCGGTTTATCGCCCGGTTTGCGCCTTACGGATTTCGGCGGGAAACCATGGCTCCGGTGTATGGATTGGCCGAATGTTCGGTCGGACTGGCGCTGCAACCGCCGAATCGGGGACCGGTGATTGATCGGGTCAAGCGCGACACCTTTATGACCGGCGGGCGAGCGGAACCGGCGGCCCCGGATGATCCGGCTATTCTGCCCTTTGTCGCTTGTGGCCAGCCGCTACCCGGTCATCAAATCCGTATTGTCGATGATCAGGGCCGGGAGTTGCCGGATCGGCGGGAAGGGCGGCTGGAATTCCAGGGACCGTCTGCGACCTCTGGCTATTACTGCAATCCCGAAGCCACCCGCCGTTTGTTCCCGCATGGTGATGCCTGGCTGGATTCCGGGGATCGGGGGTATCTGGCCGATGGCGATATTTATCTGACCGGGCGGGTCAAGGACCTGATTATTCGCGGCGGGCGGAATATTTACCCCTACGAACTGGAGCAGGCGGTGGGGGAAATTCCCGGCATCCGCAAGGGCTGTGTTGCGGTCTTCGCCAGTGCTGACCCGGCGACCGGCAGCGAGCGGTTGGTGGTGGTGGCGGAAACCCGCGCCGTTCAACCGGAAGCCCTGGAGCATTTGCGCCAGCGGATTATGAACGCCAGTGTGGACTTGCTGGGCGTGCCGCCGGATGACGTGAAACTGGCCCCGCCGCGTTCGGTGTTGAAAACCTCCAGCGGCAAGATTCGCCGGGCGGCGATTCGGGATTTGTATGAACGCGGCGCATTGGGGCGCAGTGGTCAGGCACTTTGGCTGCAACTGGCGCGGATTGGGCTGACCAGTGGCTGGGCGCAGGTGCGGAAAGTGGGACGCGGGATCAGTGAGCGGCTGTTTGCCGGTTATGCCTGGACCGTGTTCGGCATATTGGCCCCGCTGACCTGGCTGGGGATCATGGTGCTGCCGAAACGGGAGTGGCGCTGGACGTTGAGTCGTCTGGGGACGCGGCTGTTGGCGCAATTCACCGGTACATCGTTGAAAGTGCGCGGGCTGGAGCATCTGCCTGTGGGTTCCTGCGTGCTGGTCGCCAACCATTCCAGCTATCTGGACGCTTATGTGTTAATGGCGGCGATTCCCCGGCATTTTCATTACGTCGCCAAGCGGGAGTTGCTGGACAATCGCTGGATTGGGAAACCGCTGGAACGGATCGGTACGCTGTTCGTGGAGCGCTTTGACGTGCAGCGCAGCGTGGAGGAGGCGCGCAAGGTGGCCGAAGCTGTCCACGCCGGGCAATCACTGGGTTTCTTCCCGGAAGGCACCTTCAAACGGATGCCTGGTTTGCTGTCTTTTCGGCTAGGCGCGTTCGTCGCGGCAGCGCAGGCAGGTGCGCCGGTGGTGCCGGTGACGATTCGCGGGACACGAACGATTTTGCGCGCCGGTTCCTGGTTTCCGCGCCGGGGAGCGCTGGAGGTGA
>JFJP01024569.1_pt1 | contig 20331 bp, 12 predicted proteins | sample 431651 | NCBI WGS metagenome assembly JFJP01 (sample SAMN02602958, study PRJNA72255) | Microbial mat metagenome, whole genome shotgun sequencing project. | biome: fresh water; feature: sink hole; material: water; isolation source: purple microbial (photo- and chemosynthetic) mats found in...
CCCAAACCCCAAACCCCAAACCCCAAACCCCAAACCCCAAACCCCAAACCCCAGCCATCCGCAGATAACAGATGTATGCAGTTTTTTCAAAATGCATAATATCGATGCACATGCACCACCTTCAGAGCCGCTCACCATCGACAGCTATTCATCGAAGACTCTGATCGTGCAGTTCAAGCCTGCAGACCTATTCGCAGAAGTCGTCTGCCATCGGAAAGACCGAGTGAAGAACAATACCTACTTCTTACGAGGCAAACAAACAGAAGCAGCGGTCCACCGAAGCGTCAACCACCCGAACATCCTCAAACTGATCGACACGTGCGAGACAACTGATGACATTCGATTCGCTTATGAGTGGTGCGACACCAAGTCGCTGGAAGAGCTCTTGATGGTCAAGGGAAAGATGCCGCTGGCCTTCTCAGTCTACTGCTGCCTGCAGACACTCGAAGCGCTGCACGCGCTGCACAAGGCTGGCTGGCTGCACTACAACATCAGTCTGAGCAGTCTCTATCTGTGCAGCGACATGGTCAAGGTCGGCCAGCTGCACAACTGCATCCGTATCGAGCAAGCTGAGCTCCTCGAGTGTTCGGGGAGAGTCTTCGCTATCGCACCAGAGCTGCTGGAAGGGGGAGAGTTCACTTCGAAAAGCGTCGTCTGGTCTCTAGGCGTCTGCTTGTATCAGCTGCTGCATGGGAGAGTGCCGTTCGTTGCAGACAACCTAGAGTCGCTCGTTGCAAAATACTCCGATCAAACTGCTGACCTTCTTGAGTCACTTTCCAAGAGCCACTTCTTCGAACAAGTCTTGTCCCAAATGATGCAACCAGTACCTGAGAATAGGATCAGCTTTGAGGAGCTGTTGAAGCTTCGAAGAAAGCTCTCTGCACTGCTCGATCAACTGTCTCCTCTCAAGATCAAGGGCGTCAAACACGTCATCCAAACAATGGTCGACCCTGCTTGGATAGAAATCCCAGACCTTCGATTCACAAAGGAACTCGATCCGCTCAAAAATTTGATCGAGGAAAGCTATGCAGTCAACACAAGCCTATCACTCAGCCCACCAGAGCATCTGATGAGAAAAAAAAGACTCAGCTACATGCTCCTTCTTTCAGTAATCAAGTTTACCTTAACCAACCAAACCCTCTATCGCCTGAAGAACCACTCTCAACTGATCCTCGCTCTCGTCCAAATCGCCAAGAACCTACTAATCAAGATCAGCTCTGCAATCTCTCACCATCAACTCATCACTGACCCAAAACAAAAGTCGATCTTAAGCAATTTTGAGCAAGAGACTGCCGCTCTGCTAAAAGTATCAACGAAAATCAGCAAAGACATTGGTGCAGACAGCTGTGAAATGTCACAAGAGACGGCGATAGCGACCACTAACAAGTACAACTATATCACACAGTGCGATCGACTCGATAACCGAAGAAGTCATTGCAGTAGAGTCTCAAGAACGCACTCTACGGCAAGCAGCAGTCCACGCGAACTTACTGCTTGACGTGCTGGACTGTGAAAGAGTAGTATCGACCTACTTCAGATTCGATCAGCCATTCGCTCTCCAGCGCTACCTCGATACCCTGCAACAGCTTGAGTTCTCAATACTTGTGACGCTGATCAACTGCAAGGTCGAACACCTCCAAAATAAAATCTCGTACTAATTAATTCGACCACAACCTAATGAGACAGATGTCAAAAGCTTCTGGCAGCAGAGGTCGTAAAGTCACAGACCCCCGAGAGGAAGGCTTCAGCACCTGCTTCTCCGGTGCCAACAAAGACAGAGCCATAGAAAAGGACAGGATGAACAGAGAGAGAAGCAAATCGAAAAACACAACAAACCGCAGAGAGAGGAAAGGATGGAACGACCATCGCGACTCATTCGACCACAACAGCGACCAAAAACCACCCAATCGAGTTAGTAGAGATCGCTACCAGCCAGAGTCCAGCGACGAAGAAGCACAAGCACACAACCAAGACCAGCACAACCCCAAAACGAACCACTGGGCAACTCGAAGGAATGAGCAGAAGAAAGTAGCAAACACCTTGCCCTCGATCCCCAGACCCGGCAGCTTCCGTGACAAACATGAAGACTTCTCAGGAGGCTACACGATGAACCTCGAAGACCACAAACAGTCGCCTGTACAAAAGTTCATGACCACCAAAGAGATCGACGAGATCAAACACAGCATCCTCGAACTGGACGACCACGAGGTCGAGCAGCTCCAAAGAAGCATGCTGGGCAAGACCACCAGCAACGACAGCAACACCAAAGAAAAGATCAAACACATCGTCGAGATGCTCAAGAAGAACGCAGACAACGAAGAGTTCATCGGCACACTCTACGAACTCATGAGCCATCAACACTCAGACAAGAAAAAAACCAAGCCTTTCCATATCAGGCAATCCAACTCCAGCAGCGCATCCAGAGAACAGCAATCCGCCACAGAGCACCGAGGATACAATGACTACCCAGACAAGAACGATTCTCTGCTCAATAAAGATCAGCTCTCACTAAACAAAAAACCTAACTTCAGAATCAACTCCGCAAACTCCAGCTCTGGAGTCGAATCCAACAAACAATCTCATCAACACATCTCTAACCAGTCACTAAAGAAAGAACCGCTGAAGGAGTCTTTCGATACATCACAAAACCTAAAACCAGAACATGCAGACTTTAAGAAAAAGCCTCCATTAGTAAAACCCATCCATGAGTCATCAAGCAACAACGCATCAAACAGAGTCTCTTCAGCGAGAGAACAACCTATCGTAGATGACTATGCGGATCTAAGTCTGCCGGACGACTTCGACCTGGGCTCTAATTTAGACCATAAGCCCCAAAAAGATTCCAGCGACAAAAAGCAGGTTTCAAACCAAACGAAAAAACCAGAAGCGAAAGAAACCAAGAGTTCAGAGAAGCCTAAAGTATCGCATTCTCTCTTCGATAGTGCTTTGCACCAAGACGAGCAAGCGGATCAACTGATCTTATCGCAGAACTCCGTAGTCGTTCGACTGTGGGGCTCCATCGGAGGAGCGTCCAGCGAAGTGGGCATCGCGTCTCTCCAGGTATTCAACGAGAACGGCAAGCAGATAGATCTGAAGGAGAAAGAAGTCACCGTCGCAGGTTTTCCTGCAAACACTGGCAAGAAGCTGCTGGCAGATCCTACGGCTTCACTCAAAGAAGACCTCAAGCTGGAGTTCCCGATGCTGTCTTCTTTCGTAGACATCCGCATCAAGTACTACGGACCAGACCCTGCAACAGTCCGACTCTGGTCTAAACCACAGCCGATCCCCATCAGATCAGAAGTCGAGATCATCATCAACGATAAGAAATCAACCAAGATAGTCGTCACCGGCAATGCACAGACGCTTACTTCACACGACTTCCCCATTGTACCCAACTGCACTCCTCCTCCTGTCATCCACCAGACCGAAAAAAGCTCCAAAAAAGAGACCACCCAGCCCACAAAAACCCAAGACCTCTTCGCAAGCAACGTGTATCAGAACCTGTTCGGAGATGACACCGACTTGTTCGCGAAACCAGACCCAAACCCCCAGGCACAAACCCTCAAGCACTCAACGCGACGAAGAAAAGAAAACAACGTCGTCATCGGACAGAAGAAAAAACCTGCAGAAGACATCAACACCGAAGAGCTGGCTCAGCTGCTCATCAGCGACGACAAAAAAGAGCGCGTCGTCTATCCCACCACCGACCTCAGACAAGACTCAGGAGCGAGTGGCAGCCACGCCTCTCAGCCATCAGCCTCGAACAAACAGCTTTCGACAGACTACCGAAGCAGGAGAGACCAGCTCAAGCAGAGGAACGCCAAAGAACAACAGCCGCTCCAAGACAACCTCTCTCAGTTCATCGCTCAACTGGACACCAGACCCATCGCTCATCAACACAAACCACTCACCGAATACAAACTGCAACCACCAGTCGCTATCGGCTCGAGCCAACTGCTCAACCTCGACATCGAAGACAGCCTCGTCATCAACACCAACCCTCAACAACCTCCAGTCTTCCAAAAACAACGAGCTGCCAATCCACATCCGAAAGACGCTCTGGATGAACTCAACAGCAAGATAGATATCGTCAGAAGATTCGAGAAAAGAAACCTCAGCAAGATAGAGATCAGCGGACTAGACATCGCGACCAGCATCATCCAGCCAGATGTCAAGAACAACCAAAACCACCAGATCAAAAGGACTGCCAACGATCTCGGAGAAAGGTACACCTACTTAAGCTTCGCAGACCTGCTGAGAGAAAACGAATACTTCTCGCTTCCCGAGCTTCCCAGGGGACAGGTCCTCGACTTCGACCTCTACTCCACCTGGGGAGACAAGTTCTACATCGGACTGACAGGCATCGAGGTCTTCGACGACAAAGGCAAGCCTGTGCGCATCGCTCCCAGCAGCATCACGGCAGAACCTTCCTCTCTGAACACTCTGCCAGACGTGCAAGGTGATCCGAGGACAGTCGACCGCCTTATCGACGGCGAGTACTCAACGAAGGACGACCTGCACTGCTGGCTGGCTCCTTTCCGAGGCTCTCCGCCGAACCGAGTGACTGTCGACTTGCGGACGAGGACCTGCATCTCGATGATCCGCATCTGGAACTACAACAAAGACAGAGTGCACGCTGGCAGAGGAGCCCGAGAAATCGCTATCAAAATAGACGGCATGCTCATGTTCTTCGGAGAGATAGTCAGAGGTAACGGCGAGCAGTCCGATGAAGGACTCAACTCTGAGTGGATCTTCTTCAGCCAAGACTCCGCCATCATCAAGAACATCGAAACAAACGACTGGTTCGCCTCGAAAGAAAAGACACTCGACGACCAAGCCGCCTCTGCAGTCGAGAGGCCATCGACCGGCAGCAGACTCGACAGAGACTGCTTCAACGGAAACAAGGACCTGACCGACATCCGCAGACAGCTGCAGATACAGAAGCAGAAGATGGAGCAGCTCGAGCAGGAGCACAAAGAAAGAGCACGGAGGAAAGAAGAATCGCTCAAAGCCACACCGAAGTACATTGAATGCCAGAAGCTCTCGATTCAAATCACAGAAAACTGGGGCAATCCCTTGATCGTGGGTCTCAGAAGGATCGAGTTCTACGACGAGACAGGCAGGCCCATCCCTCTCAAGCCAGAACAGCTGAGAGGCATCCCCCGAGACATCCGCACCGAAGACCCCGGCAGCAGCCAAGACCCGAGAGCCATCGAAAACCTGCTGAAGCAAGACGACAGCCCCTGCGACGTGAGGTCGCACTGGGCAGCGCCTCTGCAGCCCCAAGGCAAGAACTACCTCTACATCAACTTCGAGGACAAACAGCGCGTCTCGGGCATGCGCATCTGGAACTACAACGCGAGCCCCGAAGAAGCCTGGGCTGGAGTCAAGAAACTCGAGATCACCGCAGACCTCAACAAGATCACCAACCAGTTCGTCTTCGTCAAGCGAGCGCCTGGCACCAGCTACCAGAACTACAGCCAGTTCGTCCCCTTTCCTCCACCCAAAAGCAGAGAGCTGCTCAAACAGGCAGCTGCAGACATGAAGCTCAACCAGCTCAGTCTGCCGCCCAAACTGCCCACTGGCTTCAGCCTCAAGTTCGTCTTCAGGTCCACCTGGGGAGACCACCACTACATCGGCCTGAACGGCCTCGAAGTCTTCGACAAGAAGGCTCGAGCTCTCCTGTCCTCCAAGTCCATCGGCTTCTCGCTCAGCGCCGATCCGCAAGACCTGAAAGAGATCCCCAGCATGGAGTCTGACCTCCGCCAGCTGGAGAACCTGTTAGACGGATCGAACACGGGAACAGACGACTCGAACAGCTGGCTCGCGCCATACATCCATCCCTACGGAACCACCAGCTCTAACCTCAGGCGAACAAAAAACGAGCTCGTGGTCGACTTCGTGGAGCCGGTGTCGATACTTGCCATCAAGCTCTGGAACTACGCCAAGACTCCCCAGCGAGGCGTCAAAGAGTTCGAGATACAGCTTGACGGCGTGACAGTCTTCGTGGTAGCCTCGCAGTGACCAGGGAGTCCTCCGACCAGCCACTCCAGGCGAAAACCTGACCAGCATCCTCTTCGCAGCGGCCTCAACCCAAACAGAAAAGCTTGGCATCCAGCCGTTCGACCTCACCGACGGCCAGCCGGTCTCTTTCTCGAACGAAGGAGTGGTAGACTCGCTTCACCCAGGCCTCGAAGCGACACGAGCAAGCCCAGCAGCAGCCTTTCTCGCTGGACCGGCCCATGACCGGCAATTAAATAACTGCAGACCTCAACTACTACTACAGCACCTACTAATTAAACACCACGATCAAATCGTTTATTGGAATATCTTTCCACATTTATAAACACGAAGAACGAAATGACAAGCAGCCTATCCACCCACAGCAGCGACGAAAGCACTCACGAGGCATCGGCGTTCCTCAAAAAAACCTACTCCATCCTCCAGGACAAGAACAACCAACACGCAGTCAACTGGTCGCAACACGGAACCGCCTTCACGATCCTCAACCCAGAGTATTTCGCAAAGGAAATCCTTCCGAAATATTTCAAACACAACAACCTCAAGTCTTTCGTTCGCCAGCTCAACATCCACGGATTCAAAAAGTGCAATAGTAGACTATCCAAGAATCGGGAGTACTGTCATGAGTACTTCCTTCATGGAAGTCCAGAGCTAATGAACAGAATATACCGCATCAGCGTCAAGAGCACCAAGTCAGTCGGTGACGAAGAGCACTCGGTCGTCAACAGACTGGCGGAACTAGAAGTCGAAAACTGCGAACTGAAGAATAAAATCAAAGTTCTGCAAGAAGACCTGCAGCCGAAGCCATCGTTTGTGGTTCAAGAGCAATGCGGCCAAGACGGAGACACCTGGGCTGTCCTCCAAGCGCTGCAAGTGTACTCAAAGGTGAGACGACTTCAGGGCGAGGTTGCTCTGACGGAAATCGACCCAACTGAAGAAGACCTCTTCAGAAAAACTCGAGATCTGTTGGAAACCTTCCAGAAAATGTCAAAGTTCAACCAATCGAATCTACAATCGACGGCTGTGGAGAGCTTCTTAGATTTCGACAACAACGAATCCTTAGGAAAGAGATCCAGTCCTGAGCTAAGCCAGGACTCTCAATCCTTCTTCCATCTTGACTTCAGCTCCAGCTCGGACTCATGCGAGACATTCTCGTGTGATGCCGATTTCGAGCTCGGACTCAGCAACTAGGTTGTTGAGGCCACCATGTGACTAACTATTAATTTGACCGTTTTTTTAGTTAAACCTTCCCCCACAGTTTGCTACTTCCTCTGGAACATCCGGTCCAGCATCTGGAAGTACTTCTCGGTCCTCCTTATGTTGCCTGTCATCGCTGCCGCTCTCTTCGGAGGCGGTGGCTGCAGCGGTTCGTCTTCGATGACGGAGAGACTGCTCACTTCTTCTCTGCGGTTGGGGCTGTTCGATGAGAGGTCTTCGGATGTGATCGTTTCTGTGTTCACGACCGTCTTGATCTCTTCGGTGGTGATGTCGGGGGTCGGTTCGCTCGACCGGTTGGCGGCCTTGATGTTCGGAGAGTGGGCTGCGGACTTGGAGGCTGGTTTGGGGTTTGAGGTTGAGGCTTTGGATGAGAGCTCTTCGTGCAGCAGTTGTATTTTGTGGGGGTGAGGTTCGAAGCTCTCGGGTTTCGGGTCTGTGCTGGTGGAGTCGATGACGGTTTCGTTGATGTCCTTTTTGAGCTTCATCTGGTTGATCTTCTGCTTGAATGAACAGGTCTTGATGGCGACCTGTTTCATGCTCGTGAGCTTTTTGTAATTTACAGTAATTTCTTCTTGTACGCTGCTGTCGCGGTTCGGAGAACTTTCGAGCGAGATCTTTTTTGGCTGGAACGTGGAAGTGCTCGAAGAGGGTTGGTCCAGCTTCAGAGCTTTTTGAGAGGTGCTGGTCAGCTCCTGCACAGTCTCTGGGTCGCGCTTTTCCAGGAACTCTTCTTCTTCGTTAGTTTCTTCAACGAATCTAGATTTATTGAGAGCGTGCTGCGAGAGGTTTTCGATGTCTTCCAGGACTTCGCCGATGGTCAGGCTCAATTTCAGGGCAGAGAGGATTTGACAGGCTTCCTGAAAGAGCAGGCCAGCGAACTCAGGATGACTTGCGATCTTTGGAGTCTGACCGAAGGCACTGACAACGGAAGAGAACCCTTCGGTCTCTGCTTTGTATCTGAGGATGAAGATGTCATTGTGGTGGATCCTCTGGATGCAGATCGACAGCGAGATGACCAGAGGAGGGACTTCTTTATCGAAGAACAACAAGTCAGACTTTCTTGTCAGATTCTCCAGCAGGAGAGTCGAGTGTTTTGGGTATTGAGTCAGGTACTCTCTGATCTTTGTTTTCAGTTGAGCTAATGTCATCGTCAGCATCTGGTTGGGATCCACGAGGATTTCCTCGAGCAGCTTTTCGCGGGTGCGGCTGGTGGCAGAGTGATCGTTGTTGCTGTCGTCTTGCTTCTTGCTGCTGCTGAGGTCTGTCTGCAGCGACTTCAAACACTCTGATTTTTCAGGCTTGTAGATTTTGACGGCATCTTCGTACGTCTTCATGTGGTTGAGGTACTTGATGGAGATCTCTCTTTTGATGTTCCAGTAGAGCCTTCCAGAGACTTCTCTCAAGACGAGGATGAAGATGATGGTCAGCAAGTCTGTTTTTTTTGGAATGACTGCTTCGAAGAGCGAGTCTTCTCCTCGGTCTGAAACTTTGACTGCAACGATTTTATAGTGGTCGTGTTTATGGGTTGAAGGTTGGATCTGAGCTTCGACGATTTGTGTGGTCACTCTGCATTTGATGCCGACTCTGTAGAGGATTTCTGTGAAGAGAGATTCTGGTTTGCTGTTCATGATGTGCAGCGAGCTTTGAGATTTTGCCAGCCTGTTCAGTCGGCCGTCGAGTCTCAACAAAGCGGGGAAAATTCGAATGTAGCCTTGCTTCTCGGACTCCGAGAGGTCCACGTGCTCTTTGGGTCTGTCGACCATCTTTTGGCAGATTTTGGAAGAGGCTTCCAAGGCTAATCTTTCAAGGAAAGTCGTAGCAGGCTTCAAATTTTTGACCTCAGGGAAGTTTTTTTCGATGAGTTCGAGTGTGTGGATCGACGAGAGCGCTTTGGTTCGCTTGACCAGGTAGCCTGGGTTGTACTGGTACTTGGGTGGGTTGCTGGACGTGGTTTTGATGAGGTTTTCGAAGGAGTTGACTTCTTCTCTGTTCGACAGGAAGGCGATCTGCGGCATCGGTTGAGCAGCTGAAGTTTTTTCGCTCGCGTCTCTCGGTTTTTCTTCGTGGTTTTCAGGGCTTTGGCTTTGTCTGTTGTCGGAGTCCAACTGCTCATCAAGTAGCCCACCGAATAAGTCTTCAGGCTGGTCGCCAAAAATGTCTTCGATTTCAATTCTGCCTCCTAAAGAATCATCCAGGCATAACGACATTACAATGCAGTGGTGATTATGGTGTTCAAATCAGACCCATCTCTGAAAAAATAAAAAGAGCCTACTGCGGGGCTCGAACCCGCGACCACACGGTTAAGAGCCGTGCGCTCTACCGACTGAGCTAAACAGGCTTTCGAGAGTTTCGAGGCCAGCTGAGACTCGAGTCTTCGACCGGCGACTGACGAGGACATCCAGGGCAAGCAAGCCGAGTTTATAATGCACAATTTTTTAGTAGGGAACGACTCAGAAACCGAGGATGCGTGCACGAGTCTGCAGCTGTTCCTGTCGAGGAGGCCGGAAGACCCGACGATCGTGACCGAGTCGCTGCTGTACGAAGAGCTGGAGAAGCTCGCTCCGGTCAAGTGCGTAGCCGCTGGTGACGCAGCTGACAGTGGTGGACAGGAAAGACGGCAGCATCTCGGAGGTGAAGGTGGTCTTCGAGCCGAGCACGGTCTCGAGTCTCGACCTGAAGAACCTCTTCGACAAGAAGCAGCTCGGCGAGACCGGCGTGTCCGTCCGAGCACTCATCGCTCACGAAGAAGAGAGCGGCTGCGGGACGCCCAGGGCGAGTCCGAAAAGTACTCCCCTCTGACCCAGACGAGAAGAGGCCGCTCAAGATCAGCAAAGACGACTTCGGCCTGGTCTCGGGCACCGGAGTCGACAGCAGCATCCGCTTCCTATCGGACGACCCCAACCAGCTCGGCAGTCTGCTCAGCGAGTTCCGCCAAGACCTCGGCGTGAACCCAGCCCCGAACCCATCTCGCTTCAAACCCACGCTCAGCGGCGACCCGCGGCTGATCGACGGGCCACACGACTACGCCTACAATAAAATAAACTCGCAGCGCGTCTTCGGGCCGCAAGTCCCGCCTGGCTCGAATCCAGCGGCTTCGGGCCTGCACGCCGCCTACGGATACCCGTACGGCCCGCAGCACCCGCTCCAGCCCCACGCAGCCCCCTACTACGGCAGCTACCCGCCCGGCCCGCCGCTGCAGCAGGCCTACCCCCACGCAGGCAGGAAAGAACCCCTCAGCCTCCAAGACAACAAAAGCTGGACCTCCGTCTCGGGCCACTCCCAGTCCTTCCTCTCCGTCGGAAGGCCCCCCGTCGGCCACTACTACCCCTACCCCCTGCCCATGAACTACCTCCAGCCCCAGCCCCCCGCCTACCCCCAGAAGAAGTCGCACGGCTCCGAGCAAGCCTGGGCCAAAAGCCAGAGCGGCGACCACACGACTTCCTCAGGCACCGGCAGCGACCACAAGAAGATTGTCGCCCAGAACCAGATCCGCAGCCTCATCGACCAGCGCAGCTCGCCCGTCGTCCACGTCAAGGGCCTCGAGTCCGACGACATCACCCCCGAGACCGTCGCCAGTCTCTTCGGCAACTTCGGCAACATCTGCAAGCTGCTCTTCCTCAAGAAGAAACACACCGCCCTCATCGAGTACCTCGACGTTGACTCCGCCTCGGTTGCCCGCGAAATGCTCAACAACCTCACCTTCTTCGGCGCGCAGCTCAAAGTCAGCTACTCGACATACGCCTCGGTCGACGAGAACCTGGCTTCGAGCAACAACCCCGAGAAGTACCGAGACGTCTACTCCCCCAGTCCGAAGACCTACCGTTTCAAAGAAACGAAAAAAATCTCGATCAACCCGCCCTCGAAGGTCCTGCACCTCTCGAATATCGCGCGCGAAGTCTACAGCGAGCGAGGCATCGGCGAGATCTTCGCCCCGCACGCAGGCGTCAAGAAGGTCAAGCTCATCAACGGCCCCGAAGAGGAGAAGTGCATGGCCCTCATCGAGCTGGACTCCCTCGAAAACGCGCTCACCTGCATCGCGACGCTCCACAACCACATCTTCTTCTCTCGGTAGGACCCGCTCACCCAGCAACCTTAAAATCTCTTTCACTCGTTCCAAGACCAACTAAGCCAGCGAAGCCTGACGCTTCTCCTTTCTCTGTAAGTTTCTCACCCAGGAGATAATTAATTTCTTGGTCTTGTATCTTCGCTTTTTCGCTCTCAGCCGCTGATTAATAATCTCTGTCTTTTTCGAGGCATCTTGGGTTTGAAGCAGCAACCCACTGGGCCGACAGACTCTCTCCCGTAGCTAGTCCCAGTGTTGTCCGTAACATCAATGTTATCAACTCTCGAAGACAACACTTTTTTGGAGATCTCCTTCGCTCGAACCACTCACTGGGAACGAACACTCCTTAAACTTTGAATCCGACCCTAACCTGCCCTCGGGAAGAACAGCGAACCAGCAGCTCCAACTAATCCGGCCCAGGCCGAGCCAGCCTCGCCCAGCAGCAGCGAGCAGCAGGGCCTCCCCACACAGACTAGACGGATCGGTCGAGGCTATGTTTAAGGCGCGTATCTAACCGGGGTGGTTGTAGACTAAGGCCGAATGGGAGGCAACAAACCTAATGCATGATGCTATAAAAAATCGTATCCTCTCCATTCCCGGAGCGATTACTAATCTCTGCCGGCAGCGATCTAATCAGAAAAGATATAACCATTTATCTAATTTCGCAATCATGCAGTCTCCTCAGAAGAGCGACACAGGCTTCAAGTCCTGCGCGTCGGACTCTGGCGCCAACGAAGGTAGTCTCGGACGAGCCAGACGAAGACGACTACGGAGACTCCAGGAGCGCTTCGGGCAGCGAAGAAGCAGACTGCCACAGAAACCACGAAGAAGGCGATCTCGCGCCCGCCAGGAAGAAGCGAGAGAGACGCTCCAAAGACGACGTCTCCAAACGCAACTACGTCTGCGGCTGCGGAAAGATGTACCTCAGCTACGCCGCGCTCTACACCCACGCCAAAGTCAAACACCACGGCATATTCCCCGAAGGCACCAGCACGCTCCACAAGAAGAAACAAGGCAGGCCCAAGGTACGCGCTCCTCACCCAGAAAGAAGAGAGCGGAGAGTCGCGCCAGCAGACCCTGGCCCAGCGCAAGCGGATCTTCCAAACCGAGTTCCTCGAGTTCCTCGACAAAATGCCCGATGCGCGTCGGTCCGAAGCCTGCGAGAAGTTCGACCCGCTCGAAACGCGGCTGGACGAAAGAGTGGTGGTGGTCGAGCGGTTGAAGCCGATGCAAGAAGCGATCCGTCGCGTGGTGGGCGAGGTGTCGGCCAAGTTCGGCGAGGACTGGCTGCGCAAGATCGAAGAAGCAGTGGTCGACTACTCCAGCAGACAGAACACCTGCGACACGGTCTTCGCGCTCTTCGCCGCCTACTGCGTCAAGTACGTCTCTGCGCGCTTCTTCGCAGAACTCACGCTCTTCCTCGCGCTCTACCGCGAAGCGCTCAACAGCGAGGGCTGGGAAATCGACGCCAAAGGCCCACGCGCACAGTGGAAGCCCTCCGGAGAACTCTACACCAGCGTCCAGTCCGCAGAGTTCGCCCCAGAGCTCTCCAACCCCTTCCTCACCGAGTACTTCCCCGCCATGGCCAACCCCGGAGGCATCGTCAAGGCCCCCGACGAGCTGGTCTACCTCGGCATGGACGACAAGCGGCTCTGCTGGATGATCCTGCTCATCAAGCACTTCTGTTCCTGGCTCCACATAAATAAATTTTCCGAAGGAAAGGTTGAGGTTACCAAAGGCACAGCTTAATCGCGCCTGCTACTTTTATAAAGCCTTTGCAAACCAGATCGCAATTAACAGGGACTCTCCAATCTGATTGGTCCGCGAACGTTAATTAAGCGCTCCCACACAAGTCGTAATCAACTCATGATACCGACCACCTCCAAAGAGCCGACCCCACCCGGCGGCGAGATTATGGAAGAGAAGAAAGTGACCAACTTCGACGACATCCAGCTCGGCCGGAGAGAGAGCAACTCGAACAAGATCGTCGCGGACAACATCCCTGTGAGGATCGCCATCGTCGGCAACGTCGACTCGGGCAAGTCCACCCTGTGTTCTTGCCTCACCAAGGGCCTGCCCGACGACGGCAAAGGCAGCGCACGACTCAGGGTCTTCAACTACCCGCACGAAGCGAGCAACGGCAGGACCTCCAGCGTCGCGCAGGAAATCATGGGCTGGGACGCCAGCGGCGTGCAGCAGTTCGCGGACCGCTTCGTGCAGAACAAGAACAAGTACTGGACCGAAGTCGTCGGGAAGAGCTCCAAGCTCGTCTCGCTGATCGACCTGTGCGGCCACGAGAAGTACCTGAAGACCACGATGCTCGGCATGGTCGGCATGGTCCCCGACTACGCGATGATCATCGTCGGCGCGAACCTCGGCCTCAGCAAGATGACCAAAGAGCACCTGGGCATCTCGCTCGCGCTCAAGCTGCCCTTCTTCATCGTCGTCACCAAGACAGACATGGTCGACAAAGTCGTCCTCGAGAAAACCATCAGCGACCTCAAAACCCTCCTCCGAGCGCCTGCAGTAAACAGAACCCCGATCGTCGTCAAGTCCGACGAGGAAGTCGTGACCGTCGCAGGCACGCTCGCTTCGGACCACATCTGTCCGATCTTCACCGTCTCCTGCGTCTCGAGCTTCAACATCGACAAGCTCACCAAGTTCATGTACCTGCTCAAGACCCGCGCGAAGAGCGACAACCGCATCGGAGGCGTCGACGACCCGACCGAACTCGACATCCACGAGCGCTTCAACGTCCAGGGTATCGGCCTCGTGGTCTCCGGCGTGCTCACTTCGGGCAGCCTCAAGATCGGCCAGGTGCTGCTCTGCGGCCCCGACAAGAACAAGAAGTTCCGGCCCGTGACCATCAAGTCGATCCACGTGAACAGAGTGCCCGTGGAAGACGCCAAGTCCGGCATGTACTGCTGCTGCGCGATCAAGTCGAACAACAAGAAAGAAGAGCTCGAAAAAGACGACTTCCGCAAAGGCATGTGTCTGCTCGACCCCTCGCTCTCGCCCACGCCCAACTGGGAGTTCGAGGCGCAGGTCGTGGTGCTCAACCACGCGACGCTCATCAAGAAAGGCTACCAGGCAGTCGTCCACTGCGGCGTCATCCGCCAGTGCGTCGAGGTGATGGTCATGGACAAAGAAATGCTCCGGTCCAAAGACAACGCGAAGGTGCGCTTCAGGTTCATGTACCACCCCGAGTTCATCAAGAGAGACACCACGATCATCTTGAGAGAAGGACGCACGAAGATCCTCGGCCTCGTCACCGACGTCTTCGCAGGCAGCAGCGACAAGAACCACAAAGACGAGCCACCCCCGACGAACAGCAACGAAGTAATGGAGGAAAGCGGTCCAAAGAAAAACTAAATAACTCTACTTCTTAATAAACTATTAATGCAATTCGAGCCGCTCGACCTCCTCTCCAGCAGGCAGTACGTCCTCTTCCACTCGCCCTTCAGACTCCTCAGCAGGACGCTCGCGGGTAGCAGACCATCACTCGAGGCCTGAACGATCTCGAGAAGTTCGACCAAAGGTCTCCGGAAATCAGGCACGCGGTTCGACTGCACATGCAGAGACACAGGTACATCGTCGGCCAGTCGCAGAACTCCGTCCTCGTCTCAGAAGGCAACCTGCGCGACGGAGAAACCAACACGTACGACGACCACTTCTCGGCCGTCTCCCACAGAGTCGACCACCTGGACCAGCGCATCGAAGCCACTTCGCAGCTCGCCGCGCAGCTCGCTCCTGCGGTCAAGGAAGCCATCGACAAGCTCGGCGTGGCCATCAAGAAGCAAGTGGCAGACAGCCTCACGGACAGCAACTTCCAGATGTACAGTAGCCCCCGGTGACGGCAGTCCTCCACAAGGAAGGCAAGATCCGCTTCGAGTTCACCTCGCAGTGCAGCAACCAGAACAAAAAGCAAGACAAGATCGACTGGTACTCTCGCCTCACCCAGCGACGGATACCTCTTGCGAGACTTCTGCTTCGACCTCGCCTCGAAACAGCTCAGCGGGTCGGTCCGTGCCTACGCCTGGGTGCTCGACGACGGCATCAGCGTCTTCGAAGACACCCGAGAAGCCAGCTGGCTGCTCGAGAGCTCGCTGGAGAGTCCGCAGGCCTTCGCGCAGGAAGCGGTTTCGAAGGTCGTGGGACTCGCTCGCTCGCTGGTCGAGCGTGTGCGGGACTTCTACTCGTCGGAGGCCGGGGAAGTCTTCAAAGCGGTGCGACTGCCTCTGCCGCTCTACTCGGACGCGATCGACTGGGAGCCCGACTACGTGAGCGTCATGCAGTCGCTCGACCAGCTCTAGTGCTCGACCAGCTGCGCAGTCCGCCTCGAACTCTTCTAACTTTATTCCGTTCGAAGCTAATCGTGCTCGTACTTTTTGATCTTGCACAGTAATTATAAAGGGATATTTCATCTAAATGGTAGACAGACCTGATCCAGACCGCGCGAGAAAGAAAGTGCAGAAAGCTGAGAGGTCACGTATCACACGGACACGGTCGAGTCGGAAAACACAGGAAGCATCCAGCCGGTAGAGGAAAGGCCGGAGGTTTGACCCATCAGAGAACCAACATCTTCAAGTACCATCCGGGCCACTTCGGAAAGCAGGGCATCAGAGTCTTCAGATGGCACCTCAACAGAGACTTCTGCCCGACCGTCAACGTCGACCGCCTCTGGAGCTTCCTCTCCGAGTCCGCCCAGGCCAAGTACGCACAAGACAAGACGAAGGCTCCCGTCATCGACGTCACCAAGCTCGGATTCCAAAAGGTCCTCGGCAGAGGCAGACTTCCCCAGACCCCCGTCGTCGTGAAGGCTAAATATTTCAGCAGCATTGCCCAGAGACGAATCAAAGCTGCCGGAGGTGCCTGCGTTCTGGTCGCATAAGTAATTGCGTTGCTACAGGAAACTAAAAATGCTGTCTCTCAAAGTGCTCACCATCGAGCTCGCAGGCGAAGACGACACCTGCGCAGCCTACTGCCTGCGGATCTCGAAGGGCAGCGGACTGCACGAGTACGCCACCTCGACGAAGCCAAAAGATAAATCTAAACGGAAGACCGAATTCGACGACGGAGTGGACATCCTCTACGGCGAGCAGGAAGAAGACCCGCTTTTGGTGGTCAGCCTGCTCGGGGCCTGGGAAGACAAGAGCCAGCAAGTCATCTCGGTGCTCTACCTGAGCATCCCGCAGCTGCTCAAGAAACAGGTACGCCTGGCTCACCAGGAACACCTCTTCGAGTTCAAGCGAGGCCACTCGACCTACACCGCGAGGGTCAAGGTCGCTGCTGATGACCGCATGAGGCGCTGCAAGTTCGGCACCATCCAAGTCCGCGACACGAAGGTCTTCGGGGAAGACTTCGGGTACCTCAACTTCTCCGCAGTGACCTTTGAGTTCGTCAAGTGCATCACGCCCCTGAGGATGCTGTACGAGAACGCCATCATCCTGCTCAGCTGGACCGCGCCGTTCAGGACCGTGCTCTTCCTCTGCGCGATCAGCTTCGTGGTCTGCTACCTCGACTGGATCCTCCTGCTGTTCGGCCTGTGTCTCTGGACGCCCGTCAGGCATGCGGTGCTCGGCAGCCTCATCGTGATCGAGATTCCCGAAGACTCCGACCGGCTCGTCGAAGAGTTCAGGAAGAACCTCACGTTCATCCAGCTGCTCGAGGCTTCCTTGGTCGACGCAGTGAACAGTTTGAGGCAGACCTTCTCGGGCGTGCAGCGAAACAGACTGCAGGCCTTCATCAGCTGTCTGAAGATCTTGCCGGTCTTCGGTCTGCTGGTCATGTACCTGGTGCCCGGCTATGTCAAGGTCTTGGCCGTGCTCTCCGTGTGGCTCCTGACGGTCTCGTTCCACCCCTTCGGCACGCAGGTGTGGAAAGAAGTCGCGAACCGGTACATCGAGTACTTCGACGGCAGCCACTGGAAGAAGCCCATGGTCAAGGACGAGGCTCCTGCGACCCCTGCCCAGGAGCCGGGCCTCTTCTCGAAGGTGGTCGAAAAGGTCTCGACGATCACCAGCCAGGCGAGCCAGCCGCGAGTGATCAAAGACCTGTTCGTCTTCGAGAACCAGCGGTGGTGGCTCGGCATGGGCTTCGTGCCGAAGTTCTTCCTCGACGGTAGAGCTGGCTGACGCAGAAGCCTTCCCCTGGACGGACTCGTGGGGCAAGGAGTCTCCGCACAAGGACCTGATCGACCCTGCGGTGGAGGGCCAGAAGTTTGAGTGGTCGACCGAGTGGCAGATCGTCAGAGACGACTCGACGGACAAAGAGGGCTGGACGTACTCGAACCAGTTCGGCGCGAAGAAGTGGACGGCGAGCAAGGGCCTCTTCGACGTGGTGCGCCGACGCCGGTGGATGCGACAGTGCAAGACGAAATCTGAGTAATTATTTAAGCTATCCTAGGCTTGGGTGTTCTGCGCGCTGCTGCCTGCGGTTTTCGAGGCGAACTTCTGGACGATGCCAACCACCTCCACGGCGTCTTTGTGGTCTCGGAGGTTGAAGGTGAATGTGGCGAAGTTGAGCACTGCGTTGCTTTTGAAGGTCAGCGCGTTGTTTTTGTCATCAACTTGAAGAATCAAGTTGTTTACTCTGATGCTGTAGATGGGGTCTTCCATCGGGATCTCTCTCCTGTCCGGCACGGTGTAGACGAAGACGTAGTTCTCGATCGTGCGGAAGATCCGCAGCGGCTTATTCACGTTCTTCACCAGCGTGTGCGGGTTGATGTAGTCCCAGAGCGAGAACTCGACGATGTCCGGCATGTAGTTCTTCAGGTCTTCGATGCTCTGCACGAACTTCTGGATCGAGTCCGTGGGCACGTTGACGCTCTCGAGGACCGGACTCGACAAGAGCGCGCGGTCGCTGTAGATCGAGGCAGCCACTCCTTCGGGGCTGAGCGTCTCGTTCAGCTTGAGCAGCGCCTTGATGTTTTGGGTCGAGGAGGTGAGGCGCTCTTCGATGAGGAAGTACTTGTTCAGCAGGTTCGACAGCGCCTGCACGCGCATCTCTTCGACTCTGCGGACTCGCTTCCAGTAGGCCAGCAGCTTCTTCTGCAGGTCGGAGAGGCCGAGCCACATCTTGCGGACGGAGCGGAGGTAGTGCATGTAGTCGTGGAAGACGTCGGACTTGAACTTCTTGTTCTTCTCGAAGTAGAGCTTGTTCTCGGTCACTTTCTTCAAGATGTCGCTCTTCTCCGTCTCGCACTTTTTGTTCCTCTTGTGGATGTTCGAGAAGGCTTCTTCGATCGCCTTGTGCATCTTCGAAGTGCCTTTCTTGTCGATGCCTTCCTCGAAGAAGCTCTCCTCGACCATCTTCGATTTGTAATCCTGCTGCAGAGTGCGCAGGTCGGCCACTAGCGCCTTGCTGTGCTCTGCGCGCTGGGTCTTCATCAGCTCGAACTTCTCCTGCAGCTGTCTGAAGTTGCCCGGCGGCTGCAGGTGCGACATGTCCTTGCGCTCCTCCGAAATGCTCCAGGCCGGCTTCAATGGGTACAGGCCGGCCAGCGTCTCAGCTCGAGGCAGGAAGTTTTGGAAGAACTTCTTGAACTTGTTCGTGGACTCCTCTGCGGAGATGTTCATGCGCTTGATGTTCGCGAAGATCTGCTCGAAGCCTGTGACGATCTTCTGGTACTTCGCTCGCACATCGTCGTCGTAGCGCAGCAGACTGGCTTCGGCTTTGCCTGCGCGTCCGATGTAGTCGATGTCTGGTGGTGCGAGGATCGACATGCCGCCTTCGTCTTTGATGTACTTCTGGAAGTCGTTGTTCATCTTGCTCTGCGTCTCGATCTTCCTGTCCTGTTCTTTCATCTGGTTGTCTTCCAGCGAGTCGTTCAAGTTGGCCATGTTGCTGTCGTTGAGTTCGTTGGACTTGATCTCGGAGAGCATGATGGTGTCTGGTCTTTGAGGTGGGTGCTGTTCGATCAGTTGTGGCTGTATCGGTGCAGGTGCTTCTGGGTTTGGCTGTTTGTTTTGTGGCTGTTGGAACGCTTCTGGTTCTTGCTCTGGGAGTGACTGCACTGGCTGCATCTTGACGGGGTCAGTTTGTGGCTGAGGTGGATAGTTGTTGATGATGTGGACTTGAGGTTGACCTTGAGGAGAGGTCGCTGCTGGCTTTTGAGGCGTCGAGTTAGGATTCACCACGCTTTGTTCTTTGTCGGAGATAACCTTCGTGGATTTGTCGCCTTCAGGTTTTTCTGCATACTTCGAGACGCTTTGTTCTTTCTGATGATCGATTGGGTTCTGCTGGTGGACTTGCTCTGGGAGAGTCAGCTGAGGGTTGGTGACTGGTGGTTTGGAGTTCTTGTCTTTCTCAGCTTGCTGGTCAAATTTGTAGTCGAGCAGATTTTTGTTGCCTGAAACGGCATAATCAGTTGGCTGGTAAGAGCTTTTGGGACCAACAGGTGGCTTTTTGTCTGCCGAAGTGATCGGCTGTCCCTGGTAGACAGTCATGGCTCCTGAGGGCTTGGACTTGCGGTCAGGGTTCTCTGCCTTGAAGACGAGACTGTCTCCTTCTTTTATGAGACTGTACTCTTCTTCCTGTTTGATCGTCGGTGGCTTTGGTGCAGGCTCTTTTTGGATATACGACCGTTCAGGTGCTCTCGACTGTACTCTCTCGATTAGAGCTGCACCGGTGCCTCTGTACTTGTTCGGGTTGAAGCCGCTTATTCCGATTCCTTCGTCCATGTCGTCGTCAGCCGGTTGGGGTGCATGCAGGACTTGAGCATCCATTCTTGCGTTGTGATTTGAAGCGGCCGGATTCGCACCTGTCGGGTCGACGAACTGGCTGGCGAACTGCTGCTGTCTGGACTCGAGGAGAGGAGCTGCTTTGTTCAGGTCGACTTCTCTCTTCGATGCCATGTCGAGGGCTTCTTGTTCCTTCTGTTCTGCATCGACTGCGATTTTCTCCGCAGCCTGAGGCTGGCCTTTCTGGCTGGTGGCTGGGTTTGGGTCTCTGCCTTCTACCGATCTCGTTGCCATCGACTGGTCGCTTTGTTTATATATTTCTCTCGACATCTTGATAATCGGGGTTTG
>JFJP01029711.1_pt1 | contig 20331 bp, 13 predicted proteins | sample 431651 | NCBI WGS metagenome assembly JFJP01 (sample SAMN02602958, study PRJNA72255) | Microbial mat metagenome, whole genome shotgun sequencing project. | biome: fresh water; feature: sink hole; material: water; isolation source: purple microbial (photo- and chemosynthetic) mats found in...
CATGTGCATGTCGATGAAACCCGCCGCGAACATGAAGAATCCCTGCAGAAGTATGGCCGGACACCGACCGCGCATTGCGACGCACTCGGCCTGTTCGATGTTCCATCCATTGCCGCGCATTGTGTCCATGTCACAGAGGCCGACCTTGGGATTCTGGCGGCGAAGAACGTGACCATCGCGCACAATCCGCGCAGCAACCTGAAACTGGCAAGCGGCATTGCGCCTGTTCAGGCAGCCAGAAAAGCCGGCATCCGTGTCGCACTTGGTACGGATGGCGCATCGAGCAACAACACGCTGGACATGTGGGCTGAAATGAATCTGGCCGCCCTTCTTCACAAAGGCGCCACGCTGGATCCGCTGGCAGTCCGTGCGGCCGATGCATTGGAAATGGCATCCCGTGCCGGTGCCGAGGCGATGGGGTTCGAACTGTCCGGAACGCTGGCGGTCGGCATGAAGGCGGACATCCAGATGACAGACATGTCCGGGATGCACTGGCAGCCTCTGCACGACCCGCTTTCCGCACTGGTCTATTCCGGCCGGTCCGCGGATGTCAGGCTGACCATGGTGGATGGCCGCGTTCTGTACCGGAATGGAGAATACCTGACGATTGACGCGGAAAAAGTCCGGGCAAGTGTTGCGTCAACCATTGCGAAAGTGTTCGGCAGGTAAGGTGCCGGAAAGAAATTCATAGAGCAGGTTATAGCTTTCCAAGCCCTATTTCCTTCGGGACTGCCACGATTGTCTTGTAGTTTACGTAAATTACCATTCCGGGTTTGCCGCCCGCCGGCTTCTTCACGTTTCGGACGGCCGTGCAGTCCACTTCCGCTTTCGGGGCCTGACGCGCTTTGCTGTACCAGGCAGCATAGGAGGCTGCTTCCTCCATTGTCGCATCCGGCACCGGTTTCCCGCCTGTCCGGACCACGACATGAGAACCGGAGAAGTTCTTGATATGAAACCACATATCCTCGGCCCGTGCCATTTTGAGTGTGAGCCGATCGTTCTGGCGGTTGTTGCGGCCGATGAAGATTTCCAGACCGTCCGTGGAAAGAACGCGCAGGGGTTCTGCCGGCAGAGGGTTCCCGGCCTTTCCGACAGGCTTTGGACGGCCACCTTTGCCCAGTTTCCGCACAGGTGGCTTCAGATATGCCTGCGAAATCATCTCCTCGCGAATCTCCTGAAAGTCCTGGTTTTCGACGGCATTGTCCAGTGCATACAGCAGGCTTTCCAGATAGGCCGCCTCGGCCATGAGCCCGTCAAGCTGGCTTTCCGCATACCGGCAGGCCGCTTTCGCCTTCTGATACCGCCGGAAAAAGCGCTGGGCATTCTTTTGGGGATTCAGGTTCACATCCAGCGGGATATCTATGGTTTCTCCTGTTGCCGAGTAATAATCCTGAACGGTTGCTTTTTCCATTCCCTCTTTCAGGGCATAAATGTTTGCCGTGACGAGTTCCCCGTATTTCTGCCATTTCGCGTTGTCCGCGTTTTCATCAAGGGTTGCGTGCTGTTGGGCTAGCCTGCGCTGAACCTTGTCCAGATTGGAAGAAACCGTCTTGGCGAGTTCCGCCCGTCTGCCGGAGAGTCTGGCCAGCCTGTCCCTGTTTCCGTGAAACGCGTCCAGTGCCTGTCCCAGCAGCGGATACGCTGTGACCGTACCAGCCGAGGCAAGTGTCCAGGCATGGTAGTCGATGATTTTGCCTGAATCCGGCGCGGAAAGGGTGCAGGGAGAGAAGGCGTCCGCGTTCAGCTGGTCGCGCAGGCTGGAAAGGGCGATTTGCAGATGCCGCATGGCTTCGGGCGGCAAACTGTCGGCTGCGGAATCACTGTCCAGACCGGCCATATGGCAGACTTCACGGCATAAGACAGGAGAAAATCCGCGAAGCTGGTCCAAGAGGGCAGCCGATAGCTTCTTTCCGGAGCCTGAGATGGCTGCGATTGCCTGTGCCGGCGTTTCGACCCCGGAAGGATCGAGCTTGTTCTGTGCAGGCGGGAGTTCATAGGGGTGCGCGGGCAGCACTTCGCGCACGCGGCTGATCTCGTTGCCGACATGACGCGCCGCATCCAGGATGATGTCGTTCCGATTGAGCAGGATGATGTTGCTTTGCCGCCCCATGATCTCCACAACGAGTTTTTTCAGGCTGCGATCCCCCAACTCGTCCTCCACTTCGATTTCCATCTGGAGGATGCGTTCGAAGCCGGGGCAGACGACACTGCGGATGAGGCCGCCGGACAGATGCTTGCGCAGGAACATGCAGAACATGGGGGGGGATGCGGGATTGTCCGGGGCATCATCCGCTGTGATTTGGATGCGCGCGTCCGAGCCCCCGCAGCATATCAGGAGCCGATGGTTCTCCCCGCCGGCTCTGACCTGAAGGAGGATGGTTTCCCGGGAGGGTTGCTGTATTTTTCCGATGCGCCCGCCCAGGAGCAATCGGTTCAGTTCCTTTGCCATGGCATGGGCAGTGATTCCGTCGAATGGCATGTTGGGCCGCCTTTCAGTTTGTCTGCGTTTGCATTGTCCGGCTGCTTCATTGTACCCGCGCGGGGAAAGGGCGTCAAATCCAGCCGATGCGCCCCGGTTTCCGCTGCGGATTCTGGGCGGAATCGTTGAGGAAAAAGCGCGGATTCCGCGTCCCGTTGCACTTCACGCCTGTAAAACGGTATGATATAATGCGTTTGCACGGGCAAACCGCTCGAAACACACACAGTGGAAGAATTTCCGAAACCGGGTCTCCGCAGCGGCCTCATGGCTGTTGTCCGTGCGCCCGAAGGAAAGGGGTAACCATGTCCCGGAGCATGCGACGATCCAAGGTCATCCGAGCCAACGTCCGGCGCACACCTGCCGTTCTCCTGCTTATCGCACTCGCCGTCGTCATCGCGGCAGACCGGTTCATCGGTCTGGGCATGAATGGATTCGATTATGCGGCACTCATCCTTGTGACCCTCTTTGCGCTGAAGGGATATCTGCAGGGACTTGTCAATACGGTGTTCAGCCTGCTCGGATACATCCTGGGCGCAATCGGCGCAAGCCTTCTTTCTCCATCCGCCGCAGCCTGGGCCATGAACCATACGGGAATCGGAAAAGGACTTTCCGAACGGCTGGACAAACTTCTCCCCATTCTCTCGGACCTTCCGGTCGGTGCCCCGGGAACCACGACAGGCATCGCTTCGGCCCTTTCCTTTCTGGAGAAAAATCCGAATGCCCAAAAAGCCCTGCAGGAGCAGCCATTGCTGCTTCAGGCATTTCAGACGGCCAATCCCTCCTTCATGGCGAATGGCAGTCTGATGAAAGCGCCGGTTGAAAACCTAAACGATTGGCTGGTTTATTCCCTACTCCGCATCATGGCTGTCTTCATCCTGTTCCTCCTCCTGAAACTGCTGTTTGTTCTGGTCGGCAAGCTCATCACAAGTCTGATGAATCTCAGCGTGGTGATGGGGACTGCCAACCGTACGGCCGGCATGGCACTGGGTCTGCTGGTCGGGTTCATTGTGCTGTATATGCTGGCCGGTACCATCATCCCGTTTCTTGGTTCATTGGAATTCATCAAAGTGCCGCCTGCTTTTGCCGAATCGAAAGTGCTGGTCTGGTTCAATGCCCTGGTCGCATTCTTGGGAAGTTTGAGGTGAAGTATGCCCACATCTGCAGGACTCATGGTTCGCAGCTCGGGACGTTTTCCGGGCAAGTTCTACATCGATCTCGAAGGGCAGTACGCCCTGGGGGACATCGCGGAAACCACCGGCTTTGCGAAAGAACAGCTTGATGCGTTGTATCGGAAAAACGGTGCGGTCAACGAGGAGAGCCTTGGCGTATATTTCTTCGCTTCGCGGGAGTCGGCACTTGATGCGTTGCACGAAATCGAAGCACTTCTGGCCGGTGCATCCGGGAAAAATGTCTTTCTCACCCATGAGGAAATCGATTATATCCGGCAGACCCTCATCAACGAGGGGAGCAACGTCATCAGTGTCCGGAACGAACTGAAGCGCCGCATCTTCGACAAGTTCAACCGCTGAAGGCGACAGGACGCCGACAGGTTGATGCCGTTGCCCGAGGTCGCTGTTCGATGCGCATCGAAAGCACGACTCGTGGCTGCGACACTTGTCCGCTCACCCCGACGGAAGCCTGCATGCGGCAAACATGCCCGATAGCTCCGTCAGACTGACGGGTACCGGTGTATTCGACATATTCTTCGCCTTGGCCGCAATGGCCGCGTATGCGTCGATATCCGATTCAGGCAGTGCCTCCATCATAACGAACAGGGTCTTCAAAAAGCTTGTGAACGCTTCCGCCGAAGAAAAACCAAGGTGCCCGAACAGCAGTTTCATGCGATCGGGCATCTTTTTTTCGAGGAATTCAAAATAGGCGGGCATCAGCAATGCATTTGCCAGCCCGTGATCGATATTCCTGCAATAGGTCAGGCAATACCCCATGGCGTGCAGGAGTGTCGTCCCTGTCTGCGCGATGGTGATGCCGCCGAACATCGAGCCGATCAGGGCGCTTTCCCTGATGACAAACGGGATCTCATCGGCCGGCACGCCCTCTTTCCATAGGACAGCCAACTCCCGCAGGACCTGAATCATCTGCTTCAGACCCGTGACGGCGAATGGTTCCGACAGGGCTGTGCCCCGGATGGCAAGAAACCCTTCCGCGGCATGGGAAAGGGCATCGAGAGCGGTGTTCAGGGTGGTAGACCATGGCAGTCCCATCATATAGGAGGCATCCAGAAATGCAATCCGCGGAAAAAGTTCGCTTCCGCCCATGTTGCGTTTTGTCTGCATGGCATGATCCGTCAGGATGGCATAGGGGGTGGCTTCACTGCCCGTGCCTGCAGTTGTCGGAATGCAGACGATGGGAGGGACCGGGTTTGGATAAAATCCCGCGAACAAGGCATCTCCTTCCAGCGGATTGGTCAGCAGGGCGGCAACTGCTTTGGCTGCATCCATGGGAGAACCGCCGCCAATGCCGATTACCATGTCCGAAGCCTGCGCCCGGCCCAACGCAGCCGCTTCCCTGATGGTCTCGATGCTTGGGTTCGCTTCGATGCGGTCGAAAAGAGACCAGGACACATTTTCTTTTTCCAATGCCGCGACAGTATCCGCAAGAGCGCCATTGGCACGGGCGGAAGTCCTTCCGGTGACGATCAGTGCATGCCGGCCCATGCCGGCCAACAGGGATGCATGTTCCTTCACGCATCCTTTTCCGGATAAAATGCGTGCGGGCATGAAATAACTCGTCGGCATGCGATCCTCCTTCTGGCGCAGGAACGCGTCCGGGACGAATGAACGGCATGTCCGGACGTCCTGGTTCCCTTTGCAATGCGTATGAATTCCGATTTGATTTCAGTATCCGCTCTGACAGACAGCTTGTCAATCCGGTGCCACTGTTCCTGCGGACGTGCAAATTCATGCTGATTTCTTTACGGAAGTCATCAGTTCTTTATTTTTGGATCGTCTTCTCCAGTAAGCATCATGCATTTGTTGTGTATCTTCATACAAATGCAAGGAAAAAGCGAGCAACTTGCATATATTCGACGAAAGACGCCTTTTTCCCTTGACGCCTTGGCCTGGTGTTCAATATAATCATAGAAAAAAAGAAAGAACGGAACCCGCATGACAAAGTACGTGCGGTGAATCCGGGAGAAGAGGGGACCATGAAGAAAAACCGTCTGCTGTTGACCGCCCTGCTGCTTCTTTCCGTCGCCATCCTGTTTGCAGGCTGCGGAACCTCGCCTGCCGCAAAATCCCTCACCATCAAGGAAGGCGTTCTCATGGTCGGAATCGACGACAACTATCCTCCGATGGAATTTCATGACGAAAACAACGATCTGGTCGGTTTCGACATCGACATGACGAACGCGCTTGCGGAAAAGCTCGGTCTGAAGGTCGAATATCAGCCCATCGCCTGGGAAGGCATCTTCGAGGCGCTGAAGACGGACCGCTACGATGTCATCATCTCATCCGTCAGCATGACAACCGAACGCCTCCAGAACTTCGAATTCACGAAACCTTATCTCGCCAATGGCCAGGTCATCGTGGCCAAGCCCGGCGACACGACCATCAAGAGCCCGAAGGATCTGGCCGGATTCAAGGTAGGCGTCCAGACAAACACCACTGCGGACACCGCTTGCGTCAAGTATGTCGAAACCGAGAAAATCAATTTCGAACTGACCCGGTATGATGACATCATCCAGACCTTCGAAGCCATGAACGTGGGCCGCATCGATTACATCGTCGTCGATTATGCCGTCGCAATCGACTATCAGACAAAACATCCGGACAAGTATTACATCACCGGTGCCCAGCTGACCAACGAGCCCATTGCCGTCTGCCTCAAGAAAGGCAACACGGCATTGCGCGATGAAATCCAGAAGGCCATCGACGGAATCCGCAAGGACGGAAAACTCTCCGAGTTCTCGAAGAAGTGGTTCCAGGCCGATTACACCAACAACATCGACGAGAAGCTATACTAAGGGCTTGGAAGAAAATAACCTGCTCCATGAATTCCCGAAAACAATGGCCAAACCTGCCATTGTTTTTCAAGTAAGCATGGCGAGTCGACATCCGAAAAAGCCATCATGCCGGGCCCTGCCGATCTCCCTGCAAGAGAAATCGGCAGGGTGAAGCAGTTTGAGGAGATGAAACCGATGGAACGTATCCTGGCCACAATGCCCGATATCTTCATGGCGACCGGCATGACGCTGGCCCTCACCATTGTCAGCATTGTCGTCGGCATGCTGCTCGGTCTCGTGCTCGCACTCGGCCGCATCTCGAAGAATCCCGTTCTGAAGGGTCTCACCTGGACCTATATCTGGGTATTCCGCGGCACGCCGATGCTCATGCAGATATTCTTTCTGTTCTTTGTCATGCCGAAAATCCTGCCGGCGCTGACCACCAATGCCTTCAACACGGCCTGCATCGCACTTGGGCTGAATTCCGCGGCTTATCTGGCTGAAATCATCCGTGCCGCCATCCAGTCGATAGACAAGGGGCAACTGGAGGCATCGAAGGCACTCGGCATGAACACCAGCCTCGCCATGCGTCGCATCATCATCCCCCAGTCCATCCGTCGCATGCTGCCGCCCGTCGGCAATGAGTTCATCATGCTGCTGAAGGATACGTCTCTGGTTTCCGCCATCGGCCTGACAGAACTGCTGAAAATCGCGAAGCAGATGACGAGTTCCACAGGCGACGCCATCTTCTATTTGCCGATTGCTGTCATCTATCTGATTCTGACAACGATTTTCACGTTTGTGTTCGACAAATTGGAAAAGAAGTATTCCATTTATGAGTGAACCGATTTCCGGAACCTGTTTTTCCTGGAAGAGACTTCGGGCGCATGAGCGATGAGCTGAGGTGAAAACAATGATCGTATTGGAAAACATCCACAAGGCCTTCGGCTCCCTGCAGGTGCTCAAGGGTATCGATCTGCAGGTGGTGAAAGGCGAAGTGGTTTGCGTCATCGGTCCCAGCGGATCGGGCAAGAGCACGCTGCTGCGCTGCATCAATCATCTGGAGCGCATCACAACAGGAAAAATCATGATTGACGGCGAAATCATGGATGAGCGCCGCGACAACCGCGATCTCCTGAAGATCAGCGGCCACAAGGTGCTATCCCTGTGCGCGGAAGTCGGTATGGTGTTTCAGCGGTTCAACCTGTTTCCGCATATGACCGCCCTCGAAAATGTCATGGAGGCGCCGGTTCAGGTCCGAAAAGTTCCAAAGAACCAGGCAGCGGCCGAAGCGCGGGAGCTGCTTGTCAACGTGGGATTGGGCGACAAGATCGACCAGTTTCCTTCCCGTCTTTCCGGTGGACAGCAGCAGCGTGTGGCGATTGCCCGCGCCCTGGCGATGAAGCCGAAGGTCATGCTGTTCGACGAACCGACCTCCGCGCTGGATCCGGAACTGGTCGGCGAAGTGCTGGAGGTCATGAAAGGTCTCGCTCAGAACCACATGACCATGATCGTTGTGACGCATGAAATGGGCTTTGCCCGCGACGTCGCAAACCGCGTCATCTTCATGGACGAAGGCCGCATCATCGAGGAATCCTCCCCGGAAGCCATCTTCTCCAATCCGAAGCACGAAAGGACCAAGGCTTTCCTAAGCCGTGTATTGTAACGATGAGAACATCCCTCAAGGCAGATCTGGCCATTCTCAGCATCACCGTCATCTGGGGTTCCTCCTTCATCCTGATGAAAAACATCGTCGGCGTCATGGGCGTTTATGCGTACCTGACGATGCGTTTTACCGTTGCGGCAGTCCTGCTCGCGGTTCTTTTCAGGAAACCGCTGAAAACCGCAAAGACTGTTGATTGGCTGCATGGCGGGGTGATCGGTCTTCTCTTGTTTCTCGGCATGGCCCTGCAGGTTACAGGTCTCAAATTCACGGCGGCATCGACATCCGCGTTTGTCACGGGGTTGAATGTGGTTCTTGTGCCGATCGCTTCCGCACTGATTCTGCGCAAGCAACCGCCGCTGAAGGCAATCCTCGGCGTAGCGATGGCGACGGCCGGTCTGTTCGTGCTGACAGGCGGGTTCTCCGACAAATGGAACAGGGGGGATACGCTGACCCTGTTCTGTGCCTGCTGTTTCGCACTGCAGATCATCTTCATCGATAAATTCAACGCCTCGACGGACCCAAGGCAGACAGCGGTGATTCAGATGATCACCGCGGCCGTTCTGTATGCGGGTGTTTGGATGCTTTTTGAACCCGGTCCCGTCCGTATCACCTGGCCCGTCATTCTGACCGTGCTGTATACCGGTGCACTGGGGACCGCCTTTGCGTTCGGCGTGCAGACCATTGCACAGAAATATACGTCTCCCACGCGCACGGCACTCATCATTTCCTGCGAACCGGTTTTCGGCGCCATTTTCGCGCTGATCGTTCCCGGGACGGACGGGAAGACCGAAGTTCTGACCCTTGCGATGGCAGCCGGGTCCCTGCTGATTCTTGGCGGCATGATCATGGCGGAGTTGAAAGGCAAGGAACCCGATGAACCCGATGAACCCGATGAACCCGATGAACCCGATGAACCTGTCATCCAATTGAAACCTGAAAATCCTCAACCGGCCGAAGGATCCTGCCGATATCCTGAATGAGGCATGTCGGGCCGGTTTTGCGTTTCTTCTGCAGCCTGCGGTTCCGATTCCGGCATGACAATCAAATCGGAGGTCCCTTCTTGAAAAAACAGATGAAACACGCAGTTTCCTTGCTGCTGGCAATCATCCTGACCCTGACGGCCCCTTCCTGGCGGATTCAGGCGGCCATCACACCCGAATTGCCTGTGATGACTTTCACCGGCACAGAGAAGGCCACGGCTGTGCTGGCCAATCTGGACTATTCGGATGTCCGGGCGTCCACTTCCTTTGCGAAGGAAGCCATCTGGGAAACCGGCGCTCTGGAGCTGATGAAGGGGTATGCTTCCGATACGGGAACCACGAAGCGATTCGGATTGAATGATACCCTTTCTGTCGAACAAGCGCTGGCCGTTGCGTACATTGCGGCCGGTCGGGAAGCGGAGGCCCAGGCGGCGGCCGAGACACTGGACAAGGCCCGCGCAGCGGATGCCCGCTTGTATCCGACCCCGAAAATGTGGTCCGATGGATACATCCAGCTTGCCCTGAACGATGGACTCCTTACGCAGAATCAATTTGCGGATGCTCTGCAGACCGATCAGCTGGCACTCACCGGCGAAAATTTCCTTCGAAAATCATCCGTCACCCGGGAAGATTTTGCCTATTATCTCGGGGGTGTGTTGAAGCTTGCCCTGCAATATCCGCAGACCCGTGTCTTCAACTCGTATTCGGATTGGCTGCAGGCCGATCCGTATCGTGTTCCCGCCATTGAAGCCATGCTGCAGAACAGGATCATGCATGGAGACACTTCCGGACGGTTTCGTCCGAAAGGTTTCCTGACGCGCGCCGAGGCAGCACAGATGCTGCAGAATGCCGAGCCGGTCATTTTTCCACTCCTGGGCCTGACAAAAAACAAAGGCAGGGTGGAAGGGGTCGATCTCCAGGATGACTGGACAGCAGGGGTTCAGACGAAAGTGCGGACGGTCCGCATCCGCAACAGCGATGGAACCCTTCATGCGCTCATCCTCCGGGAACCTGTTTCCGCTGTGATGCCCGACCGGAATGAATTGACCGGAACGGCTGTGAACAGGCCACGCAACACGGTTGTTGCCCTTGACGGCAAACCGGCGGCAGGTGGCGTGCTGGCAGCCGGGCAGCAGATTGTGTATGTATCGGATACGAACCAGGAAGTCCCCTATGTCCAGGTTCAGACCGGCACGCCCAAAACCATCTATCTCGGGCGCGTGGAAGCGGTCGATCCGGCAACACGGGCTATGACATTCCTTCCCTACCGGGAGATTCCGTTCGCCGATATCCGCCTGCTGGATCCCAAGTCCATCCGAAACATGACCATTGGAACCAAAACCATTCGACACATTGTCAGCGCCGGTGCCAAGATCTTCACGGGGGAAGTCCAGCAGATGCTGGACGCCATCGAACCGGAAACCCATGCGATTGTTGTGGTGGAAGGCGGCATGATAACCTCCTTTGAAATGGTGGATCTCGATCTGCTGGCCGAAGATGGTGTTGTGGCAGGGATTGTGGCGGAAAACAATGCCTCTCTCGGTTATGTCACGCTATACCGGGCGGATGGGTCCGGTGTCTCATCCGGATTGGACGATGGGTTTTCCGGTTTGCGCACCTACTCGTATGCCGATCCGATTTCCGTACGTCGGGATCAGCGCCTGGCCGTGCCGGAGGAAGTCATTCCCGGAGACAGCGTCTTTTTGAAACTTGATGATGAAAACCAGGTGCTGGATATGTCAGCCGCCCATGATTACACGCCTGTTTTCGGCACAGTGCTGAAAGCAGGACCGGCCACCGTCATGCTCCGTCTTCCGGATGGAAAGACAGTACAGTATCCGGTGCCCGCCGGTATCCCTGTCTTGCGTGACGGACGGACTGCGGCACGGTCCGAAATGGCTGTCGGGGACAACATCCGCCTGTTGGCCCAGATAAATGGGGACAGCGTGCAGGTTGCGGAAGTGAGGCTCGAAAAAATGCCGAATCCCGTGACTGCTGTTTATCGGGGTAAATATGTCTGGTATGATCCGCTTCGCGAGGAAGTGGTGGTATCCGGTCAACAGCAATTCATCGGGGGCAGATGGGAACCGACGGAAAACATCGGGTCCGTTTCCATCCCGCTGGATGAATCATTTGCGGGTACATTGCCGGAAACCGGTTCCGGGATAGCCTTCATCGCTGTCCGCAAGGATGCGGGAGGCATGGAACGACTGGTCGGATTCGTCCTGCGTGAAGGCGACCGGTATGATCAGGTATTCGACGACACGGTTGCTTCAGCCTCCGTCGATGGCACACGCATCGCGCTCGAAGGCACTTCAGCCACCTTGGTCAATGACAGCGGCACACTGGTGGTGCGTGACGGAAAACTTGTCGCACCTACAGCCCTTTCCCCTTCGGAGCACGCCATGCTGTCCGCCGGCCGGGACAGTGCGACGGGTCAGCTGCGCACCGATGTGATCGTATCGGATACCGTGAACCGTGCCGGGGAGCTTTCCGTATATCGCGGCCGAATCGCCGCGGTCACAACCAATACTGCGTTTACACTGGAATCCTTTGCCCGCCTCGATGGCACAAACTGGTCCTTCTTCAACACCCCGAAAACCTTCACGACAAGGCTTGAGACAACCCGTCTGCTCACCGGAGGCGGAGTCGGGAATCTGCGTGAGTTCACGGAAGAAGCCTGGAAGGGAAAGAGCGTGTACATTCTTTCCGACGGGTCCCTCTCCTACACCATCAGTGATGCGACTTATGGCGAATCCGTGTTGAAGGGCCGCTTGAAATCGCTGGACGGCAGCATACAGGATGAGTTCGGGATGACGGTGACAGAACCGACCGGACTGACCGTCACGGAAGGAAGACGTTACAGCCCGCTCACCTATCAGTGGGTGTCGGAAACGGTATCACCCGTTACCGTTCCGGGCGATGCGATCCTCATCCGCAAAGGTTTGCAGGCGAACCTCTCGGAACTTGTACCGGGAGAAACCGTTATCCTGCTGCAATCGCAGGCAGCCGGCGAGGCAAAGGTCGTTATTGTGAAATGACGTTGCAGTCAGGCATTCGTCAACGAACAGGGAGGCACATAGAAACAAGTTGCCTTGAACGGTACAAAGCAGAAACTCACGCTGCCTGGAACAGGCATGTACAGGAAAACAGGAGGCAAATCCATGCGGGAAACAAAGTGCGCGACAGGAATCACAGTTGAAAGGCGGCACCCCGCTGTCTTCAGGACTGGGTGGAAAATGCTGCAGTCTGTTGTTCTGATGATTCTCGTGCTTACCCTGCCGGTACAGGCGTCGGAAGGCACAATGGGTTACGAGGGCGGCATATCCGTGACGGACAGGATGGTGAAGGATACCTACCGGTATCGGGAGGTCGTTTTTGTGACCGGGAAGCCGGTTGTTCTCGATGGAACCGTTGTCATCAAGAAAAGCATGAAGGTCGGTCTTGAAACCGCCACCTATACCTATAACCTCGCCAATGTGCAGCAGCAGGCGACACTGACCCGCGTCCTCCTGTTCGATACGGCTGTTGACACAAAGAACAACGGCCAACTGACCCGATCCACCACATTGGCAAGAATTCCGACGGAAGTGCTGAAAATTGGTTCAGTCACATATACGTTGTCATCCGCCACCTTTACGCGTTCCGATCTGACGGATCCCAAGCCATCCATCGGATACCATGCCGGAGAATTCAGCGGAAAAAAAGTCTACAGGGTTGGGACCGGTGCCGATGTGCCTTCTGTAACCGTCCTGTCGTCCGGCAAGGTATATGCCTATGATCAGTACTGGAGCAATACGCAGACGCAAAAGGTGAAACTTCAGGTTTCCTACGCCAAAAAGGGTGAAGTGAAATGGGGTGGAACCGCTGAAGTGAATGTTTCCGCATCGAGCCGACAGAACATGCAGTACAGGGAGAACGAACCCTCGCAGATCAGTTTTGACGGCGGATATATCCGGACAACCTGGGATGAATCCGTTCTTTCCTATTCGGCAACCTTCCCGGAATTCGACAAGGGCGGCATCGCGACCGATTATATGGTCACCGTGTCCAACCGGCTGGAACTCACCACGGAACCGGTCAACGAACGGCTGATGGTGCCTGATATCCGTCATCTGAAGGGCCATTGGGCGGAAAAGGCCATTCATATCCTGTATGGACTGGAAGTGGTGCCCGGTTCGGGCGAGGATTTCAATCCGGAGAAATTCCTGACCCGTGCGGAGTTTGTCGCGCAGGCCGTGAATGTTTTCAAGGCTGTTCCGCCAGACCCGAATGTCAGGGCCACGACGACTGCCAAGACGACGGCATCAAAAACCGGTGACACGCTTCCGTTTGTCGACCTGAAGGAGGGTGACACATATCTGGCGGAAATTGTGGATGCAAGCGACCGTCAAATCGTGGTTGGCAGGGGAATGGCGTACTTCCGTCCGGATGAATACATCACCCGGGCCGAAGTCATGACGATTGCCATCCGTGCACTGGGCCTTGGCAACCTTGCCGCCTGGCCGTACGCGGTCAGCCCATTTGCAGATAATGACAAGATTCCGGCATTTGCCCGCAACGCCGTGTCGGTTTGTGCCGAGATCGGGGTACTGGAGGCGGATGCGGATGGCCGGTTCCGACCGAACGACTTCATGACGGCCGGCGACGCGGCTGAACTGCTGTATCGGCTCATCAACTACATGGGAGATGACCTGGTGACCGATTACAGGGAGCATACGACACAATACTGATTGCTGCCCGTTGTATGGCGGGAGGTATGTTTCGGGATTGGGAACCGTCTGGCCATCCGCTTCGGCGGATGGCTTTTCATTTCCCATGCATGATATAATAACCGGGTCATGATCTGGCCCCGTTTGGCAGCGGATTCGATCGGAACATGATCCGGCTCCGTTCAGGACCGATTGGTCCGGATGCGATGCCGCATTGGAAAGGAGCTTCCATGACGAAACCGAAAAGGAATCCTGACAGCCGTGCACTGCGCATCTGTGCCGCTTTCCTCCTGTCTGCGGCTCTGCTTGCTTCTCCCTTGAGGACATCTGCCTCCTGGCCAGGTGATTATGTCGAATCCGTGAAGAGTTTCATACAGGAGATGCATATCGAAGGGAAAACAGACGAACAGCTCACCGTAGATGCCTTGAAGGGCATGTTTTCCGGGTTGGACGACTATTCCGCATTCATGGACAGAGAAGAGACGAAGGCTTATGAAGAAAGCCTTTCCGGTCAGTTCAGCGGAATCGGGGTTTCGTTGGATTCCACACTTTCCAAAGAAGGAATCGTCATCAGCTCGGTATTCTCTGAATCTCCGGCCGAGGCTGCCGGACTGCAGGACGGCGATATTCTGACAAAGGCGGATGAAAAATCGCTGGTCGGTTTGAGTGGCGCGGATGCCGCCAAACTGATCAGGGGAGTCGCGGGAACCGCGGTGACCCTTCAGGTGAAAAGAGGAGTCAGAGTATTCCCGGTTGTCGTGGTCAGAGGTGAGATCCGGATCGACACCGTCACATCGCGGCGGGACGGACAAGTCGGTTATCTGCGCATCACCCAGTTCAGCGATTCCACTGTCGCCGGTGTTGAAACTGCCTTGGAGGCATTCCGAAAAGCAGGGGTTAAAAAGATCATTCTGGATCTGCGTGACAATCCTGGCGGTTATGTCGGTTCTGCCGTGGATGTTGCCAGAAAGCTGCTGCCTCCAGGCCGGATCGTCTCGCTCGATTATCGTTCGGAACAGATGCAGGATGTGCATTACAGCACCTCGTCCCCTGATCCCGGTTGGCTGATTGCCGTTCTTGTGAACGAGAATACGGCCTCAGCAGCGGAAATTCTGGCCGGTGCCATCCAGGACGCCGAAAATGGCTATCTCATCGGTAAAAAAACATTCGGCAAGGGTGTCGTGCAGAGCATGTTCATGCTGCTTACGCCGGAAGCATATAAGAAATACGGAGATCAGTATCAGGACACTCTCGTGACGGACCTGGAATGGTCCTCCTACCACGGCGTTGCGGTTCGGACGGATGAGTTGCTGGGATTGGCTAAAATCACCTCAGGCAGTTACCTGACAAGAAATGGACGTGCCATCCACAAGGTTGGCCTGATTCCGACTTCAGCTGCAGAGAACAGGGTCAGCGTGAATGATGTGGACATTTCCCTCGTGGACCCGGTATCCTTCACCACAGTACTGAAAGAAGGCGAATATGCGCAGGCAGTCCGCCAGGCGGAGTCCATCCTGAAGGCGGGCGGCTATTTCAAGGGGATTCCGGATCGGCAGTTCGGCAAGGATACATCCGATGCTTTGAAAATGTATCAGAAGGCTTTGAAAATAAAGGTGTCGGGCTTGCTGGACAGCAGGACGGACGATGCCCTGAACGGGACGCTTGCTTCCCTGAGACTGAGAAATGACCCGCAGTACAAGCTGGCCCAATCCACACTCGGTTTTTTCGGGAACCGCTGACACAGCGTGGAGGCAACGACAGAAAATCCGCTGAGGCAAAGCTGAGGAAGTGACTGCACATCCGCTGACATAACGACTGCATATCCGTTGACACAACGTGGATACGATGAGGATGAGAATGGAAGAACAGATGAAAAAAAGGGGTGTCCCGCCCCTGCTCCGGGGACTGCTGTTCCTGCTTCTGCTGGCCGGTATTGCAGCGGTGCTGCTGGCCGTGCTTTCGGGTATGGATGCGGGTTCCTTGGGGAAAACAGGATTGTCGGAACTTCTGGAAAGGGCAGGTAAGGCGTTTGAAGAGGAAATGCCTTCCCAGCAGGCCATTGTGGCGCTTTCTGCGGAAGAGCCCCTTCCGGCCATGTCGGTGCAGGGGGAAAATCTTGTCCTGTGCTCCAATGGGGAGCTTCGCTGTCTGGATTCCGAGGGGTTGGAGCGATGGATCAAGCCTGTCCAGCTCCAAACCCCGTTCGTGACAGCGGACGGTCGGGATGTGCTGTATGCGGACCTGACCGGCGGTACCTATGGCGTTGTCCGCGATGGCGCGGCGTTCTTCGAAAAAACCGGCGAGGAACGGATTTTCAATGCCTCCATGTCCCGGGACTACATCCTTTTGCTGCTGAAAAGCGCGGATTCCGGTTATTCTGCGGTTCTTGAAGGCTTGTCGCGTGAAGGCGCACCTGTTTTCAAATCCTTTCTCACGGAATATACACCGTTCCTTGTCCGTCAGAATCCGGATTCGGGTCAGGACAGTGTGATCCTTTCCGGAATCTCGGCTACGCGTCTGGAAGCAGGGGCCGTTGTTGAATTTCTGGCTCCGGATATGACACGCCTTGGGGGAGTATCGGCGGAGGATGATTTATACCCGGTCATTCTGCAGATGAATGATGGAACAACCTGTCTGGCAGGCGAGAAATCGCTCCGGCTGGTGGACCGGGATCTGGCCGTCGTGGGGGAGTATCGACCCGAAGGTGACGATATTACGGCAGCAGTCCTGCTGGACGGTACCTACCCCGTGGTGGCAGTTCTGGACGGGAAACGATTCGAGACCACCCGGCAGGAGAAAACCTGGGTTCGCATGCTCAACCGGGATGGAACCCTCCTGCGGGAATCCGTGCAGGACGGCCGGGTCATCCGGATGCTCTCCGGTCCCGGGTGCATTGCGCTCCAGATGGAAACACGTGTCGTCTTTCTGAATGCGGACGGGTCGGAGCTGCTTTCATTCGACGCGCGCAATTCCGTTCAGGATGTTGTGCTGACAGAAAAGGGAATCGCTTATGTCATGGCGGACAGCCAGGTGACCACACTGCGGCTGAAGGTTCGGAAAAAATTCCTGGGCATCTTCTGACATCGGCTTCGGGCATCAGCCGGCTTCGGGCATCAGGCGGCAAGCATAGCATCAGCCGGAAACTGCAGAAATCAGGTGTCTTTCCAGAAGTCGGCCAGAATAACACCAAGATCCGGGCTTCTGCTCAGGAACGGCAGCGGGAACCATTCTGCGGGCAGGAGCTGCTGATACTGCCTGCCCGCGAAACGGGCATCGACCAGCAGCAGCCCGCCCCGGTCCGTCGAGGTGCGGATGAGCCTTCCGGCAGCCTGCAGAACGCGGTTCAACCCGGGATACGTGTACGCAAAATCGAAGCCCTCGCCAAACCGTTCCTCGAAATAGGAACGGGAGATCTCCTGCTCGGGGTTCACCTGTGGCAGACCCACGCCGACAACCGCTACCCCGGTGAGGCGTTCGCCCACAAGGTCTATGCCTTCTCCGAATGCACCGCCCAGCACGCAGAAGCCTGCCCGCACGACGTCTCCGTAATATTCGAATCGCGCCAGCCAGGCTTCCCGGTCTGATTCCGTCATTCCACCTTCCTGCACAAGAATATCCCATTCGCCTTCATCAGGCTTTTTTTTGCGTTCTTCCAGATACATTCGTTCCAACAGAGGCAATACCTGGTTCATGTATCCGTAGGACGGAAAGAAAATCAGATAATTACCCCTGCGGGCCGACAGGAATGCATATAGGGAGGCCGCGACTGCCGGCAGATGCCTTTCCCGCATCTTGAAACGGGTTTCTGCGCGATCCTCGATGACGGCGCACAGATTCTCACGGGGGAACGGGGAGGGAAGCCGCAGTGTCGGGTCATCGGCCCTGCCGCCCAGCATCTTCCGGAAATAAGACAAGGGAGAGAGCGTGGCAGAAAACAGGATGCTTGAACGGGCTGAATCCATGCGTCGTCCGAGCATCTCCGAAGGGTCCAGGCACATCAGACGGATGGCGAAGGTGCGGCTTCGACCGATCTGAAGCAGGCGGTATTCCTCTCCGAACAACTCGAGTGTGTTCCTGAAATGAAGCAGATCAAAAAAACGGCCGACAAATTCATCCTGCCAGGGGGGCGCATCCTGACCTTCTTCATCCTTGTCGGTCAGGAGGTGTTCCGACCTCAGGAGGAAGGCGTTGATTGGCTGCAGCAGATCGGAAGGCGCATCCGCACTGACCCGGTAGCCCTGCCCGCCGGCTTCGGCCGATGAGGCGGTGGGACGGACCTGCATGAGGGTCATGACGCGCAGGATGTCCCCCAGGGCATGGGCAATGTCCGGCTCCGGTTTGGAGAGGATCCGCCGGAGCGCCATCAGCGGCTCGCGGACGAGGGTGGCGCTGAACATTTCACGTGCCCTGTCCACGAGATTGTGTGCCTCGTCGACCAGAAATACGTTGTTGTCCTTGCCCTTCTGCTGGAAGAAGCGCTTCAGGTAGACCCGCGGGTCGAAGACATAGTTGTAGTCCGCAATAATCAGGTCGCAGCCGAGGGATATTTCAAGGCTCAGCTCGAACGGGCAGACCTCATGCTTGAGGCCGGTTTCATAGATCAGATCCCGCGTGAAGACGTCATGTGATTTCAGCAGGGTTTTTCCCACGCGCTGCATGCGGGTGATGATGCCTTCCGCATACGGACATTTTGCCGGGTCGCAGTTTTTCACAGACATCAGGCACATCTTGTCCTTGGCGGTGAGGGTCAGCGCCTTCAGCCTCAAGCCTTTGGTGCGGAGCAGCGAAACAGCATTTTCCGCAATGCCTTTCGTCGTGGTTTTTGCCGTGACATAGAATATCCGATCCACCAGACCTTCGCCCATCGATTTCAGCACGGGGTAGAGCGCGCCCATTGTCTTGCCGGTTCCCGTGGGGGCCTGCGCATACAACCGCCTGCTGTCTCCGATGCATCGGAACACATTGTAGGCGAGCAGTTTCTGTCCTTTTCGGAACCCGCCCGCGAACGGGAGTTCCATGGCCTGAATGGAAAGATTCCGCTTCTTGCGCCAATCCGCCTGGTCCTTCTCGCGCTTCACATAGGGCTTCAGCAAATCCAGCATGGAACGGGCAAGTTCTGTTCTCGTGAAAACCTGGTCGAAGTTCCGCACCGCGCCGGAGGCCCTGTCCACGTAAGTAAGCCTGGCAGGAACGATGTTTGCATCGGTTTCCTCGCTGTGCATGGCGGCATAGCACTGCAGCTGCGCCCAATGGGACGGAATGCCGGCAAGCGGGATATCGGAAAGGGGGACGGATGTGCTTTTGATTTCATGCAGCATGGGCAAGGTTTCCGCATTCAGGATGCCGTCCAGTCTGCCGCTGACTTCAATATGCCTGTCCAGCACCTCGTAGGTGTGTGAAATCGGAACTTCCGCCTGATAGGAGCCGGTTGCAGACAATTCGGCCTGAAGTTTCTGGTGTGTCCTGCTGCCTTCCCGCATGTCCGCATAGGAAACATAAGCCCATGCTGTATCGTCCTGCATGGAGAAGGCGACAAGCCCGCGAACGGAAACCCTCAGCAGCGGCAGGTCCGCGGCTGCAATCGGTACAGCGGCCGCAACGGCCTCTTCCGCGTCGGATAGGGCTTCAGCCAGTTCATCGGCGACCAGGTCCAAAAGCGTGGCCTTGGATTTTTCCTTACGTCCGGCCTTTTTTTTACCGGTTTTTTTACCGATTTTTTTTCCGGATTCCTTCCCGGGTTCCTTCTCTCGTTCCTTCTCGGATTCCGTTCCGGGTTCTGTCCTGGATTCCTTCCCGGGTTTTGGAACAGGATTCAGGCTGATCCGACCTTCCTGTTCCGTAGTGTTCTGACCTTCCGGGTCCGTAGTGTTCTGTGATGCCACGGCATGCTCCTTTTCGGAACATATGTTCCTTGTTCATTGTACTGGAAGGACAGTGCCGTGACAACCGAAGGATATGTCGAAAAACAGTCAAGAAACACGAGATTTTCACCAATCCTCGCCAAGAAACATGTCATTCATTCGTGTAGCATGATAGGATGGTTGCAAGGTGCAAAGAGACCCCGCTGGAGGAACATCATGTACATGACATTCAGATGGTATGGCGAATCCGATCCCGTCCCGCTTGCGCATATCCGCCAGATTCCCGGCATGAAGGGGATCGTTTCGGCCATTTACGATGTGCCGGTTGGCGAAGCCTGGCCGATGGCACGTATCCTGGTGCTCAAAAAGACTGTGGAGGACAGTGGTCTGTCACTGTCCGTCATCGAGAGTGTCCCCGTGCATGAGGACATCAAGCTCGGAAAACCGGACAGGGACAGGCTGATAGAAAATTACTGCACGACTGTCCGCCGGTTGGGGGAAGCCGGCATCCATACGATCTGCTACAACTTCATGCCAGTATTCGACTGGACGCGGTCAGCACTGGCGCATGAACTGCCGGATGGCTCCACCAGCCTCATCTACGAGCAGGAGGTCGTCGACCGGATGAATCCGGCTTCCGGCGAACTGTCCCTGCCCGGCTGGGATGCC
>JFJP01038013.1_pt1 | contig 20331 bp, 13 predicted proteins | sample 431651 | NCBI WGS metagenome assembly JFJP01 (sample SAMN02602958, study PRJNA72255) | Microbial mat metagenome, whole genome shotgun sequencing project. | biome: fresh water; feature: sink hole; material: water; isolation source: purple microbial (photo- and chemosynthetic) mats found in...
TCCTAAAAAATGCAGCTAAGGGTTCAACAGTTGAAATTTTCTCTGCATTAGGCTCTAAAGTTCAATCTTCAAAACTTGAAAATGGTTCAGTATCTTTGAATAATTTATCAAAAGGATTGTACATTGTACGCGTTGGTAAAGACACTCAAAAAATTATGTTATAAAAAAAGACACATTATAAAAATTAAAAAAGCCGCTTCCTTTTCCGGAGCGGCTTTTTTATTCAGTTGTAATCTGATATTATTAAATCACTTTCGTCATGGCAGTCATCGCTTCACGAAGTTGTGCTCCAATAATTTCGATAGAGTGACTACGTAGCTCTTCATTTATTTTCACCAATTCAAAATTATCTACATGGCCATCTTTACCAGCATTGAAGTTTTTGCCTATTAAATTTGTATCTATTTTGGACATAAAGTCAGCCAACAGTGGTTTACAAGCATGATCGAACAAATAACAACCGTACTCAGCAGTATCTGAAATTACACGATTCATTTCGAAAAGTTTTTTGCGGGCAATAGTATTTGCAATAAGTGGAGTTTCGTGCAACGATTCGTAATAAGCCGACTCAGGTTTGATACCGGCGTTTACCATTGTTTCGTATGCTAATTCTACACCCGATTTGATAAATGCCACCATTAAAGTTGCATTGTCAAAATACTCCTGCTCGGTTATTTCCATGCTTCCTGCAGGTGTTTTTTCGAAAGCAGTTTCGCCGGTAGCAGCACGCCATGTCAACAAGTTTTTATCACCGGCAGCCCAGTCTTCCATCATGGTTCTTGAAAATTCGCCTGATAAAATATCATCCATATGTTTATTGAACAATGGAGTCATAATTTGTTTTAATTCTTCAGCTAATTTGAATGCTTCAATTTTTGCAGGGTTCGAAAGACGATCCATCATGTGTGTAATACCACCGATTTTTAATGCTTCTGTAATAACTTCCCATCCATATTGAACTAATTTTGATGCATAACCTGCTTCAATTCCTTTTTCAATCATTTTATTGAACGAAAGGATAGAACCTGTCTGCAATAAACCGCAAAGAATAGTTTGTTCACCCATCAAATCGGATTTCACTTCAGCTACAAACGACGAATTCAACACACCCGCTTTGTGACCACCAGTTCCCACGCAATAAGCTTTTGCAATTTCAAATCCATCACCGTTGGGGTTATTATCTAAGTGAACTGCAATTAACGTAGGCACACCAAAGCCGCGAAGATATTCAGCACGAACTTCAGACGCAGGTGATTTTGGAGCTACCATGATAACAGTAAGGTCTTTGCGAATCTGTATTCCCTCTTCAACAATATTGAAACCATGAGAATAAGATAAACACGCACCTTTTTTCATTAAAGGCATTACTTGATTTACTACTGAAGTATGATATTTATCAGGGGTAAGGTTAAGAACTAAATCGCCCTTTGGTATCATTTCTTCAAAAGTACCAACTTCAAATTTATTTTCATTTACATTCTGAAACGAAACATGATTTTCATCAATTTCTACTTTGCGCAATGCATAAGCAATATCCAAACCGCTATCGCGCATATTTTGTCCCTGAGCAAGCCCCTGAGCACCACAGCCTACGATAACAATTTTTTTACCTTTCAGTTTATTTACACCATCAGCGAATTCGCTGTCTTGCATAAAATCACATTTGCCTAATTCCTGAACTTTCAGGCGATGAGGAAGTGAATTGAAGTAATTTGCCATTTTTCTAATTGCCATCAAATCCATTGAACAGAATTTTGAAGGACTTTTTTTAAAATTATTAATTTAATTTATTTATTCTATTATTCCTTTAAATTTCGCAATTTACAAGTCAGGAAGCAATCATAACTACTCTTGCTTTACATGAAGTTCTGTTTGAACTTATAATTTCGAAACGAAAATCGTTCTTTTGAATTTCGTTTGCAAAGATAATCACTTCTTGACCAAATAATATTTCGTTCTGAAAATTAATTTCAAAACGAATAATCTTGTTATTTTTATAGGTCTCCAAATTAAAATAATTGCTAATCCATTCTACATAACACGAACTGTTTACATGACCGTTTATGTCGATATGGCTATATTTAACTTGAAAATTTTCAATAGGTTCATTTTCGACCGAAGTAAGTTTGATAGGTTTCTCAATTTTCAATGATTCGCCTGTTGCAAAATAATGTATTCCATCGAGTAAAAATAAATCCTGTGGCTTCCGTGTATTGATATTTATCATTGCCCAATATGAAATAGATTCTCCAATAATTTCATTGTCAGAATTTCTGATTCTGAAATTTCGTATTGTACTTGCTCTGTCTACTCTGTCAATCCAGGTTTCGACTTCAATTTTTTGGTATTGAAGTGGAAATTCCTTCATTTCAACAACAAGTCGAAGCAAAACCCACGAACAATCATTTTTATTCAAATTACGAATTCCAAAACCGTTTTCGTCAGCATTGAACCCAGCAGTTGTAAGTAAAATATTTGTCAAGGCTGCCAAAGTTGTCTGATATTGAAAATCAACATCCTGAGGCTGAATTTGAAAGGAATAAAGCCCCTTAGCCCCCTTGGGAGGAACTTTAGCTGTTTTATTATTCAGTAAATATTCACTCATTTTGCCTTTTTCAAAAACCCATTGATTTTTAATTACCGCCAAATAGTATCAGAGGTCTTCAGCTTCAACGAAAATTCAGGGTACTTACTGCTCAAACTTCTTCAAGCTATCCAGCATATCGCTCAATCGCTCTACTTTTGATTTGGTAATTGCTACGCGACCAGAACGGATAAATTGCAAAACACCAATTGTTTCACTTAATTCTTCGAACATTTGCTGTGTTTCAGCATAATGACCTGCTTTTTGTAGCACAACAAAATCACTGTTTATCTCTAAAATACGAATATGATATTTTCGTATTAATTCTTCAACAGAACCTTGCTGAAGTAATTTATCAGTAGCAACTTTATAAAGTGCAATTTCCTGATGCACTAAATCATCATCGGTATTATAATATGCTTTCAGAATATCGATACGTTTGTCGATTTGTTTTACCACTTTTTCCACTACTTCCTTTGTTGTAAAAACAGTGATTGTGAATTTGTGAATTCCTTTTATTGCCGAAGGTGATACCGAAAGTGTTTCGATATTCAATGCCCTTCGAGTGAAAATAATGGTGATTTGTCCTAGCAAACCAACAGTATTTTCCGAAAAAACGGTTATTGTATATAATGTATTTTCCATAAACCCCAATCCCCAAAAGGGGAAATTTTATTTACCATCAAATTTCTATTTCAAAGTCAAATTAATGGTAATTATTATTGTTGTTTTAAATAATAATATAAATCATTCTTTTTATTCCCCTTTAAGGGTTAGGGGTATCCCCCAACAAAATATTCGAAACGCTTCCACCGGTAGGAATCATTGGATAAACCATACCTTTCATTTCTACATTTGTTACCAACAGATATGGTTTATCGTCTTTGAGCATATCTGCAATAGCACTATCAAGTTCATTTCGTTCCGAAACTTCCATACCATCAATTCCATATGCTTTCGCAATGGCAATAAAATCAGGATTTTTCATTTTGGTAAATGAATACCGTTCCTCGAAAAACATTTCCTGCCATTGACGAACCATTCCGAGGAAATGATTATTCAAAATAATCATTTTTACACCAATTTGTTCCTGCATTATAGTTCCAAGTTCCTGAATAGTCATCTGAAAGCCTCCATCGCCTGAATACATCAAAACAGTTCTTTCAGGTGCACCAATTTTGGCCCCCATAGCAGCCGGAAGTCCAAATCCCATTGTTCCAAGTCCACCTGAAGTTATCAGGCTTCGTGTTTGAGTGTAATTTGAATAGCGTGCAGCCATCATTTGGTTTTGACCTACATCGGTAACTACTACTGCTTTGTTATTGGTAGCTTCTGATATTTTGTGAATTACTTCGCCCATAGTAAGTTCACCCGATGTGGGATAAACTTCGCGTTGTATCACCTTTTCAAATTCCTGATCATCAAAAACTTTAAATGAATCAATCCATTCGGTATGTTTAGCAGGTTTTAATTTTGCAGTTAATGCTGGTAAAGTATCTTTGGCAGAGCCTAATACCGGAGCATCAGCTTTTACATTTTTATTAATTTCCGCAATATCAATATCCAAATGTATGATTTTAGCCTGTTTTGCATATTTGTTTAAGTCACCTGTTACCCGGTCATCGAAACGCATACCAATGGCAATCAGCAAATCACATTCATTTGTTTTCATGTTGGGAGATACATTTCCGTGCATTCCCAGAAAACCTTTATTCAACCTGAAATCGTACGACATAGCCGATGCACCAAGTAAAGTCCATGCAGCAGGGATGTCAGCTTTTTCAAGGAATTCTTTCAATTCTGCTTCAGCATTTGAAAGAACAACGCCCTGTCCAACCAATGCATAAGGTTTTTTGGCTGAATTTATGAGTTTTGCAGCTTCTTCAATTTGGGTTGGATTTACTTCAGGGATGGGAATATAACTTCGTATAAAAGTACAAGGTTTATAATCAAATTCGAACTCCTGGAATTGAGCGTTTTTTGTTAAATCCAATACAACCGGACCCGGACGACCACTACGTGCAATATAAAAAGCACGTGCAATTGCCCATGGAATATCTTCAGCACGTCGAACCTGGTATGACCATTTGGTAATCGGTTGTGAAATACCAACCACATCAATTTCCTGAAAAGCATCAGTACCAAGTAAAGCGGCTCCTACCTGACCGGTAATTACCAACAAAGGCGTACTATCAAGCATAGCATCCGCAATACCGGTGATAGCATTAGTAGCAGCAGGTCCGGAAGTTACCAGACAAACGCCAACTTTTCCTGAAACACGGGCGTAGCCCTGCGCCGCGTGAGTTGCACCCTGTTCGTGACGGGTGAGAATATGATTTATTTTATCATCATAATCGTATAGTGCATCGAAAGTGGGCATTATAGCGCCACCGGGATACCCGAAAATCGTATCTACACCTTCGTATATCATCGATTCTATGATTGCTTTTGCTCCTGTTATTTTCATGTTATAAATGACCCCTAACCCCTTAAAGGGGAATAGAGTACGTTTTTATTGTTATTAAATACTATTTCTGTCTTTAAGCCCCTTTAGGGGTTTGGGGTTTTCTTTTAATCAATCATTCTTACTGCCCCTTTATCTGCTGAACTTACCATTGATGCATATGCTCGTAGTGCTTTTGATACAACGCGATTTCTGTCAAATGGTTTAAAAGCCTCTGTTCCTTTTAACAATTCTGCTTCGCGGCGAGCATTCAGTTCTTCGTCACTAAGTTTCACATTTATCGAACGGTTTGGTATATCTATTTCGATAATATCACCATCCTGAATCAAACCGATATTACCCCCCGATGCTGCTTCAGGTGAAATATGTCCGATAGATAAACCAGATGTTCCTCCCGAAAAACGTCCATCAGTAATCAAAGCACATTCTTTTCCTAAATGCTTTGATTTAATATATGAAGTAGGATAAAGCATTTCCTGCATACCAGGCCCACCTTTTGGTCCTTCGTGTGTGATAACAACCACATCGCCGGCTACGACATCGCCTTTCAAAATTCCGGTACAAGCAGTATCTTGCGATGTAAAAACCTTAGCTGGTCCAATGAATTTCCATATACTTTCGTCAACACCTGCTGTTTTTATAACACATCCGTCCACTGCAATGTTTCCTTTGAGAATAGCTAAACCACCATCTTTTGTGTAAGCATGTTCCATATCGCGGATACAACCCTTTGCTCTATCGGTATCAAGCTCCTGATAAAGAGTGGTTTGAGAGCCCATTACAAGATTGAATTTTCGTCCTGGAGCACTTTTGTAAATGGCTTCAATTTCAGAAGAAATATTTTCTGAAGTAATATCATACTTTTCCAATGCTTCTCCCAATGTGTACCCATCTACTCGGCTTACCGAAGGATTAAGTAACCCTCCTTTATTTAGTTCTGCTAAAATTCCAAGAATTCCACCGGCACGATTCACATCTTCAATATGGTATTTTGGCGAGTTTGGTGCAACCTTACATAAGCAAGGCGTTACTCGCGAAAGTTGATCCATATCTTCCATTGTAAAATCAACTTCTGCTTCATGAGCAATACCAAGTATATGCAAAACCGTATTTGTAGAACCTCCCATGGCAATATCAAGAGTCATGGCGTTCATAAATGCTTCACGAGTAGCAATAGACCGAGGTAAAACGGTTTTGTCACCATCGCGGTAATATTTATACGAATTTTCGACAATTAATTTAGCAGCATTAATAAACAATTGCATACGATTGGCATGCGTTGCTACGATTGTGCCATTTCCGGGAAGTGCTAAACCTATTGCTTCATTCAGACAATTCATAGAATTCGCAGTAAACATACCAGAACATGATCCACAGGTTGGGCAAGCAGCGTTTTCTACTTTAGCGATTTGTTCGTCAGAAATACTATCATCAGCCGCCTGTACCATGGCATCAACAAGGTCAAGATGTTTACCATCCAACTCTCCTGCTTCCATAGGTCCGCCCGAAACAAAAACAGTTGGAATATTAAGTCTCATTGTAGCCATTAACATTCCCGGCGTAATTTTATCACAATTGCTAATGCAAACCATTGCATCTGCTTTGTGAGCATTTACCATATATTCCACGCTGTCGGCAATAAGGTCGCGAGAAGGAAGTGAATACAACATTCCATCGTGTCCCATAGCAATGCCATCGTCGATGGCAATGGTATTAAATTCTGCAGCAAAGCATCCTAGTTTTTCTATTTCGGCTTTTACTTTCTGACCAATATCATGTAAATGTGCGTGACCCGGAACAAACTGAGTAAATGAATTAACAATGGCGATCAATGGTTTACCCATTTGTTCATTTGTCATTCCATTTGCTTTCCATAATGCCCGTGCTCCTGCCATGCGGCGACCACCTGTACTTGTTTTGCTTCTTAATTCGTTTTTCATAACCTTAATCCGTCAGCTGACGGATATATTTTAGTTAGTAATAATAATTAATTTAATTGTCCATAAACCTTTCAACCTATAAGGAATTAGGGTTTATAAAAAAACCTTTCTCAGTTATGGTGAGAAAGGTTCTAATGCTTTTATAATACATTTTGTTTATACAACGTAACCTCTCACCTCTGATTTTTGACCAAAAGTAGTGTGACATTTACGAGAAGAGTATAAACAGGTTTTAAAATCATAATTGTATCATTATTTCGGGAACAAAGATAAATCATTTTTTTTTAACAACAAATAGTTTCTCAAAAATAAATTGAAATATTTTATAATTTGAAATAAATAACTTCATTATGCTTAATAAAACACACCAATTAAACCCAATAAGTATTATTTTTTTATTTACAACTTTTTAAAACTTCCCTTCATAATGAAATTCACAGCAGAGAAGACTACGTTTCTATTTAGAGCCATACCAAAATGTGGTGCTTTTATATAAATATATTCCTTTTCAACGCCCAAAGTCGTATTCTTAGCTGGGATAACACCGTCGTTATCACCTTTTAAAAAATGATTGTATCCTTTTTTATCCCCTTTTACGCCAATTATCAAACCAACTTCACAAGTTGGGAAAGGATATTTAAGCGCACCTTTTTGTGGGTCGGTGGTAAGATTGTTTATATTAGGGCCAAGAATAAATTTCAAAAAATCGTATTGACCCCAATAGTCAGCTATAGGAGTGCCTTTGTTAGGTGAAGCAATCATTACAAAGCGAAATATATGAGGAAAATGAGTAGCAGTGTCGATGTACTGATAAAGCGATCTTACCACAAGAGCACCCATTGAATGTGTTATAAATGAAATACTGTCGTAATTATCACTAATAATTTTATAATAAAGGTTTTTACTGACTGAATCAACTTCCAGTTTAAAACTATTGTAACCAAAAATTTCACTCACAAAACCCTCTTTGTAAAGTGCTTTTTCAATTCTCTTAAATTCGAAATTTTGACCGGCATAACCATGAATCAGATAAACTTTGTGAGTGGATTGAGCCATATTAATTAATAAAAGATGAATTAAAAAAATTAAGAAAGTGGTTTTATTCATTTAACATAGAGGTTTAAAGTTAAATATAAGGGATCTTTAGTTTACAAATATAATTTTTTAGTTTATGAAGCGCATAAAACAATAATTAATTGTACAAAAATACAAACAAAATTAATAGTTTAAAACCTGATTTGAAGTTTAAAAAACATGTTTGATAAAAAACTCCTGAAACAATTAGAACTTATTCTGAAAATATCTGTTGTATATGGCAATTACAACCGTAATTTTAATTATTTTTGTATTCAATTTTTTATCATAGAAATGACAAAAGAATCCTTCAAATATCTCTATAACATTGATTCTCCTGTTGATTTAAAAACTGTTCCAAAAAACGAACTAAAAATTGTTTGTGAAGAATTAAGACAGTTTATTATTGATGAAGTATCAAAAAATCCGGGACATCTCGGTTCAAGTTTGGGTGTTGTTGAGCTTACCGTAGCACTTCATTATGTTTTTAACACTCCTTACGACCGCCTTGTGTGGGATGTAGGACATCAGGCCTACGGACATAAAATACTTACCGGTCGGCGGAACTTGTTTCATACAAACCGCCAGTTCAAAGGTCTCTGTGGCTTTCCTAATCCAAAAGAAAGTGAATATGATGCTTTTGGCGTTGGACATTCATCTACTTCCATATCGGCTGCTTTGGGTATGTCAATTGCATCGTTATTTAAAGAAGAACCAGATAGAAAAGTTGTGGCTATAATTGGAGACGGAGCAATGACAGGTGGTTTGGCTTTTGAAGGATTGAATAACACTTCGATGAATAAAAACAATCTACTGATTATCCTCAACGATAACCAAATGGCTATTGATCCTGTTCAGGGAGGTATCACTCAATACTTAATTGACATTACCACATCGCGAACCTACAACAAAATCCGATTTAAAACCTATAATTTTTTGAGAAATTTAGGTTTGATCAGCGAACAGGGTAAAAATAGGATTATTAGTTTCAACAACACATTGAAAGCTGCAATTTCGAAACAACATAATATTTTCGAAGGACTAAATATTCGTTATTTCGGTCCGGTAGATGGCCATGATATTGATGGTTTGGTTAGAATTCTTAATGATATCAAAGATTTTAAAGGACCAAAAGTACTTCATCTTATAACCAAAAAAGGAAAAGGTTATCAACCGGCAGAAAATTCAGCAACTGAATGGCATGCACCTGGAAAATTTTGTGTAGAAACCGGAGAAAGAGTCATTTCTCCTTCAGCCTTACCGACTCCTCCACTTTTTCAAGATGTTTTTGGTGAAACATTACTAGAAATGGCAAAAAACAACGACAAAATTGTTGCTGTTACTCCAGCTATGCCCTCAGGTTGCTCAATGATTATTATGCAAAAAGAGATGCCTAACCGGGTTTTTGATGTCGGAATTGCGGAAGGACATGCTGTAACTTTTTCGGCCGGATTGGCCAAAGAAGGGATGATTACGTTTTGCAATATCTACTCTTCGTTTATGCAAAGAGCTTATGACAATGTAATTCACGATGTTGCATTACAGGAATTACCTGTCATTTTTTGCCTTGATCGTGCCGGAATTGTAGGTTCGGATGGTGCCACCCATCATGGCCTTTTCGATTTGGTTTACATGCGTTGTATCCCAAACATGATTATAGCTGCTCCACGCAACGAGACTGAACTCCGCAACCTAATGCAGACTGCCATTGAATATAGAAAAGGACCTTTTGTAATCCGTTATCCAAGGGGCAAAGGCAGCATTATTGACTGGAAAAATGAGATGAAAACCCTTGAAATAGGAAAGGGCGAAAGGTTAAAAACTGGTGATGATTTAGCTGTTCTGACGATAGGAACCATGTCGATTCCGGCATCTGATGCAATTGCGAAAGTAGAAAAAGAAACCGGTGTTTCTATTGCTCATTACGATTTGCGTTTTTTAAAACCCCTTGACGAAGAAATGTTGCATGAAATTGCCAAAAAATTCAAAAAGTTGATAACTATAGAAGATGGTGTAATAAACGGCGGTTTTGGAAGTGCTGTACTTGAATTTTTGTCTGACAATCAATATAACGTTGCTGTCAAACGTCTAGGAATTCAGGACACTTTTGTTGAACATGGAAGTCCTGAAGAACTGTATGATATGCTTGGATTAAACGCGGAAGGGATTGTTGCCTCTATCAAAAAGTTTATCTATTAGATTTAAAATATACGAATGAATTGTTTCATGTTTCGCGTTCCGTGTTTCGTGTTCATAGATAATTTTATTATTTATTTTTATATTTCAATTTTTATTCTTTCCCCGATAGCTATCGGGGTTGTTCTTTATCCTTAAATAAAAAAAGAAAATGAAAAATGGTTTTGTACGAGTAGCTGCAGCTATTCCTGAAATCAGGGTAGCTGATTCCGCTTTTAATGTTTCGAGAATTTCGGTACTGATAGAGAAAGCTGAAACAGAAAAAGTACAGGTTGTGTGCTTTCCCGAATTATCAATCACAGGATATACTTGTGCCGATTTGTTTTTTCAACAACGATTAATTGCAGATGCCGAAGAAGCATTGAATCAAATACAACTAATCACATTTTCAACTACAGCTATTGTAATTGTTGGAGTTCCATTAAAAATTCAGAATCAATTATTCAATACTGCTGCAGTAATTCAGGGCGGTAAAATATTGGGAATTGTTCCTAAAACACATTTGCCCAACACCAACGAATTTTACGAAAAAAGGTGGTTCTCACCATCATCAGCCACCAATATTCAAACAATTACAGTTGCCGGACAACAAGTTCCATTCGGAACAAATCTGCTCTTTAGTGATGAAATGTTTTCCTTTGCCATAGAATTGTGTGAGGATTTGTGGGTGCCTTCACCACCAAGTTCGCAACATGCCATGCATGGTGCTGAAATAATTTTCAACCTATCGGCCACCAATGAATTGATCGGAAAAAACAATTATTTACGACAACTTATCGAACAACAATCAGCAAGATGCAATGCCGGTTATGTATATTCATCAGCCGGATTTGGAGAATCGACAACCGATGTTGTATTCGCAGGGAATGCATTAATTGCCGAAAACGGAAAAATGCTTGCTTCTTCTGAACGTTTTACGTTTGAAGAACAACTTATTGTATCTGAAATTGATATTGAAAGACTACAAGCAGACCGCATCAGGAATACAAACTTTTGTAATGATAAATCTGACACCGGTTATCGGATTATTAAAATTGAAGACGCTCATTTTACCGATTTCAAATTAAAAAGAACATTTGAAAAACATCCGTTCGTGCCTTCATTAGCAAATAGAGAAAAAAGTTGTGAAGAGATATTTTCGATCCAGGTTGGTGGTTTAGCAAAACGCTGGAAACACACCAAATCAGACTCTTTAGTATTAGGAATTTCAGGCGGATTAGATTCGACACTTGCTTTGCTTGTGTGTGTAAAAACGGCTGACAAACTTGGTTACGACCGAAAAAGAATAACCGGAATAACCATGCCGGGGTTCGGAACTACAGACCGAACGTATTCAAATGCGGTAAATTTAATGCAATCATTAGGCATTAATTCAATGGAAATTTCGATAAAAGATGCTTGCATACAACATTTCAAAGACATTGATCACAATCCTGCGATTCATAACACAACATATGAAAACACGCAAGCACGTGAACGCACACAGATTTTAATGGACATGGCCAATAAGCAAAACGGGATGGTTATTGGCACCGGTGATTTATCTGAACTCGCACTTGGTTGGGCAACTTACAATGGAGATCACATGTCGATGTACGGAGTGAACAGTGGAATTCCCAAAACATTGGTGCGTTATCTTGTTGATTGGGCTGCACTTAGCTTAGACAGCGATTCAAGTAAAATATTGCTGGATGTACTCAATACTCCGGTAAGTCCGGAACTGCTTCCGGCAGGTAAAGATGGTACCATATTACAAAAAACCGAAGATGTAATTGGACCCTATGAATTACATGATTTTTTTCTTTATTATTTTATTCGTTTCGGCTTTACGCCAGAAAAAATACTTTTTTTGGCCACAAATTCTTTCGAAGATATTTACACGAAGGATATAATAGAAAAATGGCTTAAAGTATTTATTCGGAGGTTTTTTTCACAACAATTTAAACGATCGTGTATGCCTGATGGTCCAAAAGTTGGTTCAATAAACCTTTCACCACGCGGCGACTGGCGCATGCCAAGCGATGCTATAGCGTTTAATCTTTAGAGTTTCAGGTTTGAAAAGTTTGAAATTTGAAGTTTACTTTCTTTAATATTTTCCCGTAGGCAAACGGAGTTATTTTAAAATCTTTGTTCACTATTCAATTAAAATGTTAGACAAAATTTATTTCGGAAATTCTCTTGAATCATGGGGTATATCTCTTTTGATAATTATTGGAGCAATTATTCTTAACAGAATTATTATTTTTCTTAATAAAAGCGTTATTCGTAAAATTACAAAAAAAACGGCAAACCGTCTTGATGATATTTTATTTAGAATGTTGGAAGCTCCTGTATTATTTGGAGTAATATTGGTAGCAATTTGGTTTGCTACAGTTCGTTTAAACCTACATATTGATATAAAAAATATTATTTCAAAATCATACAGTATTCTTATTGTTGTAAACATTACCTGGTTTATTGCAAGGTTTGTAAATGCGTTGATTGAAGAATATCTGATTCCTGCTGCTATTGATAACAACCATAAATATTTAGATAATACACTGGTACCAATCATCCGACGCACTTTTTTAGGAATAATCTGGACATTTGGAATAGTGATGGCACTAAATAATATAGGTGTTGATGTTGCTACTTTAATTGCCGGACTTGGAATCGGGGGATTGGCTTTTGCATTGGCAGCTCAGGATACAATAAAAAACATATTTGGTGGTTTCACTATATTTACTGACCGACCATTTCGGATTGGTGATAGAATAAAAGTTGATGGATTTGATGGATTTGTGGAGGATATAGGTATCAGAAGTACCCGACTTAGAACACTTGAAAAGAGATTAGTTACTATCCCTAATTACAAAATTGTAGAAGCTTCGGTTGAGAATATTTCTGATGAGCCCATGCGTCGTGTGTTGATGAATATTAATTTAACATACAACACAACCCCCGGAAAGATGGAAGAGGCCATACAAATTTTGAAAAACTTACCCAATGTTATAAAAAACATCGACAAGAAAGAAATCAATGTAACTTTTTCTGAATTTAATGATTTTGCAATGGTAATAAAACTTATTTACTTTGTAAACAATGCCGGAGATGTAATGGAAACACCTTCGGAAGTAAATTTTGAAATTTTACGTTCGTTTACTAACGCCGGACTCGAATTTGCTTATCCAACTCAAACAATTTATTTAGAAAAAGAAAAAGCTAAAAAATAAAATTGCTCAATAGTTTAAAAATTAAAGACTTCCTTTCCTTCGTAATAATTTATAAAAGCTTTATTAACTAGCCTGTTACCTCCGAATGTAGGATAATTACCGGTAAAATACCAGTCGCCTTTATGATTAGGGCAAGCTTCGTGTAACCCTTCAATAGTCTGATAAACCAATTCAACAGGACAATTTACTCCGGACGGTGTAAGCATTTTAGCAATTTGCACAGAAACTTCATCCTGAGTAAAAGGCTTGTAAATTTCAGTTACATAATTTACTATCTCTTCTTTAGGTAAATTTTCCTGCTCTTTCGATTTTTTATAAACCTCGTCGATAACCGATTGCCTACCTGTATCTTTTAACAACTGAATTGCAGCCCTGAAAGCACAAAACTCGCTCATACGGGGCATATCAATTCCATAATAATCAGGAAAACGAACCTGAGGCGATGAAGAAACGATAACAATTTTTTTAGGCTCCAGACGGTTAAGAATAGTCAAAATGCTTTGTTTGAGGGTTGTTCCTCTCACAATCGAGTCATCAATTGCCACAAGATTATCTAATTTACCTCTTCGAATAGAGCCATAAGTTACATCATAAACATGCGTTGCCAAATCATCTCTCTCGTTGTTTTGCGAAATAAATGTACGAAGTTTAATATCTTTAATCAGCACTTTTTCGACACGAATATATTGCTGTGTTTGCTCTTTTATTCCATCAATCATTCCATAAAAAGCAACTTCGGCAGTATTTGGAATAAATGAGAACACTGTATTCTCAACATCATTATTTATGGCTTTTAATATGGGTTTACTTAATGACTCACCCAGAATCTTCCTTTCTTTATATATGTCAATATCACTACCGCGCGAAAAATATATTCGTTCGAAAGAACACATGGCTAACTGATTGGCTGCGGGACGAATTGTTTCGAAGTTTATAGTGCCGTTTTTTTTAATAATCATAGCCTGACCTGGTAACAATTCATGCACATCCTCTTCTTTGATGTTCATTGCAGTTTGAATAACCGGTCGTTCGGATGCAGTTACTACTATTTCATCATCAGCATAATAAAACGCAGGGCGAATGCCTTTTGGATCGCGGAAAACAAATGAATCACCATGGCCAAGCATCCCACAAATTGCATATCCACCATCCCACATTTTTTCGGATTTTCGGATAAACGAGGCGATATCCAAATTTTCTTCAATTTTTCTGGTTATTACCAAATCATTTGTATATCGTTGCTTCAATTTATCATATTCTTTCTGAACTTCTTTATCTAACATAAATCCCAGAGATTCAAGCATTAAAAAAGTATCACCTTTATCACGTGGATGTTGACCTTTGAGTGTAAGAAAATCGAACAATTCATCTACATTAGTAAGATTAAAATTGCCGGAAAGTAACAAAGTTCTGTTCTTCCAATTATGTCGACGTAGAAATGGATGCACATAAGATAAACCACTTCGTCCGGTTGTACTGTATCGCAAGTGCCCCATGTAAAGTTCACCGGCAAATGGGAAGGTTTGTTTTGCCAAATCCGCATTGCAAATAGCATTACAGTCAGCGGATGACATGGTTTTATTAATACCTGCAAATATTTCTTGTATTGCATTTTTGCCTTCTATTCTATCGCGCCAAATATACTCTTCTCCCGAAGGCATATCCAGTTTTACGGTGGCTATACCTGCACCTTCCTGACCACGGTTGTGTTGCTTTTCCATAAGCAGATACATTTTCTGCAAACCATACTGCCAAGTACCATACTTATTTTGATAATAATCCAAAGGCTTTAGCAGCCTTACCATTGCTATTCCGCACATAAGAAAAGTTTGAAAAGTTTGAAAAGTTTGAAAGTTTGAAAGTTTGAAAGTTTTCCCAGATAACTATCGGGATTGAGAGTTTAAGAGTTTGAGGGTTATGTTACCTCTCTTTTATAATTTTCAAACTCTCAAACTTTTCTAACTTTCAAACAATTATTTTAATTAAAAAACCCCACCGTACAAATACGAAGGGGCATTTTTACATACATTATTCCACTGTAACCGATTTTGCAAGATTACGGGGTTGATCCACATCGCAACCTTTAACTACAGCTATGTGATATGCCATCAACTGTAAAGGTATTGCAGCCAGTAACGGAACCAGACACTCCTCCGTATCAGGAATACTTATGGTATAATCTGACAGATTTTTAACCACAACATCGCCTTCAGTAATTACTGAGATTATTTTACCTCTACGGGCTTTGATTTCCTGAATATTACTAACTACTTTTTCGTACATTCCGGCACTTGTAGCTATTACCACTACAGGCATTTCCTGACTTATTAACGCAATTGGACCGTGTTTCATTTCGGCCGCAGGATAACCCTCAGCATGAATATAGGAAATTTCTTTCAGTTTTAATGCACCTTCCAATGCCACCGGAAAATTATATCCACGGCCTAAATAAATGAAATTCTGAGCATAAGTAAATGTCTTGGCAAATTGTGCAATGGCCTCATTCTGCAACAGTATAGTTTTAATTTTATCAGGAATTTTTCCTAATTCATGAACTGTTTTCAGATATTGATCCATAGAAATAGTCCCTTTTTCTTTACCTATCATTAAAGCCAACATGGTGAGCACCGTAACCTGAGCAGTAAAAGCTTTAGTTGATGCCACTCCAATTTCTGGTCCGGCATGTGTATAACATCCCGAGTTTGTATTGCGGGGAATAGATGATCCCACTACATTACAAATTCCGAAAATGAATGCTCCTTTTGATTTTGCCAGTTCAACCGCTGCAAGTGTATCAGCAGTTTCACCAGATTGCGAAATGGCGATTACGATATCATCTTTATTAATCACGGGTTTACGATATCTAAATTCAGATGAATATTCTACTTCAACAGGAATTCGTGCAAATTCTTCGATGGCATATTTTCCAATCAAACCTGCATGCCATGAAGTACCACAAGCGGTAATTATTATTCTTTTGGCATTCAGGAACTTTTCTTTATTATCTATAAAACCTGAAAGTGTAATATTATTTTCTTCAATATTAACACGACCCCTCATGCTGTCGCTGAGGGTTTTAGGTTGCTCAAAGATTTCTTTTATCATGAAATGAGGATAACCTCCTTTTTCAAGTTGAGTTAAAGTCATCTCAAGTTTTGTAATTTCAGGTGTTTTCGTTACATTAGAAATTGTTTTGATTTTCAGTTCTTTTCCACGTCGAAGTGTAACTATTTCTTCTTCACCCACATAAACAACCTGATCGGTAAATTCAACAATAGGAGTAGCATCTGATGCCAGAAAAAATTCATCTTCACCAATTCCCACTACTAATGGACTTCCCTTGCGTGCAGCAACTATGGTATCAGGTTCTCCTTTTTCAATTACAGCTATGGCGTATGCACCAACTACCTGATTAAGGGCCAACTGCACAGCTTCTGTTAAGTTTACTTTGTTTGATTTTTTTACGTATTCAATCAACTGAATTAAAACTTCGGTATCAGTATCGCTAGTGAAAGAATACCCCTGTTCTTTTAATCCTTCTTTCAAAACAGCGTAATTTTCGATAATTCCATTATGAATTAATGCAAGTTCCTCCGACTGTGAATAATGGGGATGCGCATTCACTTGATTTGGTTCCCCATGTGTTGCCCAACGGGTATGTGCAATACCAATAGTTCCCTGAATATCTTGTTGCTCGGCAAACCTTATTAAATCAGCCACCTTTCCTTTGGCTTTGTAAACGTTAAGATTATCGTTATGTATTAATGCAATTCCCGCACTGTCGTACCCACGGTATTCAAGTCGTTGAAGACCCCGAATTAAAATAGGATAAGCTTGTTGCTTCCCAATATAACCAACTATTCCACACATATATTATTTGAAATTTTATTTAAAAGTTTGAGAGTTGTTTGTTGTTTAAAGTTAAGTATATATTTTTTATACTTGATTTTCAAATTACTATTCCTGATAACTATCTTGACCTATTTTTTTCATTTTCACAATTTAGACCTCAACCTGTCCATTGCCTCTATCGTTCCTTCACGGCTACTAAAACCGGTAAATCGCATGAAACCTTCGCCCGAATTACCAAAAACAACTCCGGGTGTTCCTACAATCTGAAATTCGTATAGCAATTGTTGAAAGAATTTCCACGAAGGTTGATTATCGGGAGTTTTAAACCAAATATACGGAGAACTGACTCCTCCAAAAACTTTGAGACCACCTGCAATCAATTCTTTTCTGATTAAAGAAGCATTAAACAAATAATAATTTATTAATTCCTGAACTTCTGATTTTCCTTTTGGGGAATAAATAGCCTCTGCTCCGCGCTGAACAATATATGACACACCATTTGTATAATTGGCATTTCGGCGACTCCACAGTTTTATGAGCTGAACATTTTCACCCATTTTGGAATAAACCATCAATTCTGGCGGGAAAACCGAAAATCCACAACGAAGTCCTGTAAATCCTGCCGTTTTAGAATAAGTTCTTATTTCAATGGCTACTTTTTTTGCTCCTTTTATTTCGTAGATACTATGCGGAACATCCGGTTCGGTAACATAAGCCTGATAAGCAGCATCGTAAATTATAATACTATCATGTGCAATTGCATAATCAACCCAAAGTTTCAGGTCTGATTTTGTCATGGTAGTTCCTGTTGGATTATTTGGATTACAGAGATAAATTACATCCACCTTTTCTTCAGGTAATTCAGGAATAAAAGCCGTTTCTTCGGTGCATTTTAGATATACGATATTGCTCCATTTCATATCTTCGTTCAGCACTCCGGCTCTTCCGCTCATTATTGTAGCATTTTCGTAAACCGGATAAACCGGATCGGAAATAGCAATTATATTATCTCTTCCAAGTATATGACCAATATTTCCGATATCGGATTTAGCACCATCATTTACAAAAACACTTTCTTTGTTAAGATTAACACCTATTCTCCTGTAATCTTTAATTATTTTCTCAATTAAAAAGTCATAACCCTGTGGAGGACTGTAGCCTCGAAAAGTTTCAGGTTGACTCATTTCATCTAATGCAATATGCATTGCCTTTATAACTTCGTTAGGTAATGGACGTGTAACATCACCAACACCAAGACGTATTATTTTAGATTTTGAGTGAAGTATTTTGTAGGCATTAACACGTTTCTCTATTTCGTCGAAACAGTAGATTTCAGGTGTTTTTAAATAATTCTCATTCGCTAATGCCATAATTTGAAATGCTAATTCAAAAAAGATTTCTTTTTAGTAAGTAACAGACTGCAAAATTGCGCTTTTTTTTTGAAAAATGAAAATTTATTTTTTCAAAAACCAATAAAAACTGTTACAGTTTTTGATTTTGTAATCTGAGAAATTGAATAATAATAAAAAAAATATCAATGGAGATTTTACAAATCAAGATTAACAATAGTTCGACCTTTCAATTTTCCCTGCAAAATATTTTTTAAAACTTCATCCACCTCAAATAATGATATTTCATTATAAATATCCATTAAGTTTTTTGGTTTCCAGTTATCAGATAACAATTTCCATAATGTTTCACGCAAAAACATTGGGTAATTCTGAGCTGAAATTCCTATCAATGATATTCCTCTTAAAATAAAGGGAAAAACAGAAAGGTTTAACTGTATTGACGAAACACTACCACAAGTGGTTACAGCGCCAAGTGGTGATAGTGATTTAATAATATTTTCTAATATTGGGCCACCAACTGTATCAATTCCACCTGCGTAACGGGCTGTGGAAAGGGGCTTGTGATCTGTAATCTGAAAATCACTTCTTGAAATTATTTCTACAACTCCAAGATTTTTCAAAAAATCAAATTCTGATTCCTTTCCTGAAACTGCAACCACCTGATAACCCAATTGAGATAAAATAGATAAAGCCATCGAACCCACGCCGCCTGTTGCACCTGTTACAACAACTTTACCATCGGCAGGCTTAACCAGTTCAGAAAGTCGACGAACAGAAATACCTGCTGTGAAGCCAGCAGTTCCAATTATCATGGATTCTTTAAGTGAAAGATTCTTAGGGAGAGGAATTACCCACTCAGCAGGAACACTAATATACTGTCCAAATCCACCTGGTGTGTTCATCCCCAAATCGTAACCTGTAACTATTACTTCATCCCCCTTTTTGTATTTTTCTACGTACGAATTGACAACAATTCCTGCTGCATCAATACCCGGAGTATGTGGATATTTTTTTGTTACCCCTTTATTTCCGGTGGCTGATAGAGCATCTTTGTAATTTATTGAAGAATATTTTACATTAATCAACACTTCATTAACCGTTAAATCCTTTGTATTTAGTATTTTTATTTCAGAAAAAAATTTACTATCAATTTCTTCTGTTACAAACGATTTATATTCAATATTTTGCATATAAAAAAGTATATAAAAACAAAAACGTTGAAGCTGATAGCATCAACGATTTATGTTATTTTAATTAACAATTGATTGAAAAAACGTCATCATCAAATTCAAAAAGCTATTCACCTTTCACTTCAATGTTTTGTTTCATTGAACAAGTACCATTAAAAGTAGCATTTGGCTCTACAATAAGGACTTTTGTTTTTACATCACCAGCTAAATTTGCAGAATTTTTCAATGACAATGTGTCAGCAACAACAATATCACCTTGTATAGTGCCAAAAATTTCTGCATTTACACAAGAGATTGTCCCTTTTAAAACTCCATTTTGACCGATAATTAATTTTCCATTACAAATAATATCTCCTTCAACTTCTCCGTCAATTCTGAAATCGCTGTCAGCAATAATTTTACCTACAATTTTACTTCCATAAGTCAATGCATTGAATGATGCACCTGAATTTGAAGCCACATCTTTT
>JFJP01022255.1_pt1 | contig 20327 bp, 20 predicted proteins | sample 431651 | NCBI WGS metagenome assembly JFJP01 (sample SAMN02602958, study PRJNA72255) | Microbial mat metagenome, whole genome shotgun sequencing project. | biome: fresh water; feature: sink hole; material: water; isolation source: purple microbial (photo- and chemosynthetic) mats found in...
AGCAGTTCCGGAGTGCAAAAATTGTATTTTTGCAGTTCATATATTGCAGTTCAGCAGTTCCGGAGTGCAAAAATTGTATTTTTGCAGTTCAGGGTGCAAAAATACAATTTTTGCACTCCTCCGTAAACTTTTCGATCTACTGATATTATTTTAAGACCAGCACCGTTGCATCGTCATGACTTTTGGCATAATGCGTAAAAATGAAATTGCCGATCTCCTGCGGTGTCTTTCTCAGCAACGAAGCAAGTTCGAATTTGCCGGAAATGCCGTCTGAAAACATCACGATACAGGCTCCGCGCGTATAAGGATATTCGTCTATGCGAATGTTTTCTATGACGTTGCCGAGTGTTCCGTTGATACAGCTCGGTCTCAGGGCTGAAGGGGTCATATAGATTCTTGTTTCCACATTTCCGATACTGATATGCTGAAATTTCCGCGTCTTGAAATCTATTCTCCCGAATGCTGCCGCGGCTCCTCTGGTCTTTTTCAATTGTTGATGACACTGTCCGACAATGACAGAAAGAGATTTATTATAATTGTTTTCAAGGACTTTGATTGCCTGAACAGCAACTTCGTGAGCATGGAAACCATGTCCCAGTGCGTCAATCACAGCGAAAACTGCAACTGACGGAAGATGTTTGAAAAAATAAGCGTCCCCTGATACCGTTTCTCCGAATTTCGGTTTGGAAAGAACAGAATAGCGGATTTGGGAACGATAATCCTCTGTCATCCATTTTCTTGTACGGATAACTGTACCACTGCTTTCTCCGGTTTGCAAATCAAATTCGTCGGTCAGCCTTCTGATGCCGGAAAGACCGATTCCCAGCGTGCCTGTTCCGGAGTATCCGCCTCTTATAGCGGATTCAAAATCTTTTATACCGGGTCCGTTATCGCGCGCAGTGATCTCAATTCCTCTTGCTTCGTTATCGCTAAGGATTTTGAAAAAAATACTTCCCTTTGATCCGGCATGTTTGACAATATTGGTACCCAGTTCCGAAATGACAATCTCAATTTCAGCCAGACCGATTTCGGCGAAACCGATGTCGGCTGCCATTTTTTTTCCGATAATCCGGGCTTTGAATACATCGAATTCGCCGGTAATGATAATTTCCTGTGTGCTTATCTCAGCCATTCGCTGATTGACACCGTTGTTCCTTTCCCCGGAGCAGAATCAATATGAAATTCATTACAGAGTTTTTTTGCGCCGCCTAACCCCAGACCCAGAGATTTTAAGGTGCTGAATCCTTCTTTCAAGGCTTGTTCAATATCCTGAATGCCCGGTCCCTGATCTTCGAAAATACATTTTATCCCTTTGGTGTTATTTGTTTTAATCATTTCATAGACAGACATTGTTCCCCTGCCCGCATGAATAACGACATTTCTTGCAAGTTCGGACACCGCGGTCACAATGCGGGTCTGAGCAAGCAGGGAAAATCCCATTGCCTGCATCAGCGATTTGACCTTCTGTCGGGCAAGGATGATATCTTCATAACTTGAGAGCGAGACTTCGAAACTTTTATTCTTTTCTGTTGGTTTCATCTCTTTTTCCTGTCAGGCATTCCAAAATGGACAGAGCGTCTTCAATATTCAAAGCAGTATGAAGCGTTTTCATGGTCAGTCCCAGTGAAATCAAAGTGAGAACCACCTCTTTTTTCATGCCCGCGAGGACGGTTTCCGCTCCCATCAGTTTTGCCATTTTTGCAGTTTCCACAAGGAGTCTTCCCAGAAAACTGTCAATGATACTCACCGCGGACACATCTATAATGAGTCCTTTGGCTCCGGTTTTCTCAATTTTCTCAAGAATTTCTGTCTGGAGTTTTCTTGCAGTATTATCATGCAATTCAACCTGAATGGGAACAATAATATTACTTCCTATACTGAGGATGGTGACTTCCCCCATAGTCCTCCTTATATCCTTTTTCATTTAAATCCGTTCCAGTTTGAATATATCTTCGAAATCCAATGTTGAGATCGGAATATGAAATTCCGACAGCATTGTTTCAAACTCGAAACGGGTCATTTCAGCCAGTTTTGCCGCTTTTCCCAGAGTCAGCTTTTTCATCTGATAGAATCGGATCGCTGTGAACAGTTTCACGGTTTCACACGCCGATGATTTTCTGTCCTGTCAATTCAAGGGCAAGCTCAAGACCGTCTGCCATTGAAGTCCGGGTGACAAAATCGCCGAGGTCCACGCCCAACTGCACGAGTGTCTGGGCAATCCTTGAACGGACGCCTGTGATTATACATTCCGCACCCATTAGTCTGGCTGCCGAGGCTGCGGTTATGAGATGCCTTGCGACCAGTGTATCCACTACCGGAATTCCCGAAATGTCCAGAATCGCCACTTTTGACTGAGTATCTTCCAATGCGGTCAGCAAACTTTCCATCATCAACTGAGTTCTTTCGCTGTCTAACATACCGATGAGCGGAATCATAATAATCTTATGCCAGACTCTGACTACGGGAACCGATATTTCCATGAATGCCCGCTGCTGATCCGAAATAAGGCTTTCCCGGATATTCACATAAATTTCAAAAGCATTGATACCGAGATGGTCAATAAACTGATTAACCTGCATAATCGCGTCGGCAAGGTCTCTGTCTGCAAAATGTTTCTGAATAACAGGGAACACGGCATCTTTCATGGAAAATATAAAGACCGATATTTCTGCCGGATTGATGTTTTGCGAAGTCATCTGACTGCTTATTTCGGTAATCAGCTTGCTTATTTCCTTATAAAATTGGTTTTCCTCATCTTCTTTTACCGGCAGAACGCTGATAAAATGATCCAGCATGTTCCGGGTGATGGTTCTCATTTCATCCACACCGGTAATTTCTACTAAAGATTTTGCTCTGAGGATAAGCTGTTTGTTCCACAGATCAAAAATATCATCCCGATTTTTCGATAAAAGTGCTGCCAAGTCTTTGACCGTTACTGCCATTGTTATGTTTCTCCTTATAAATAAATCTGTACTCCGGGTTCATCATTCACCTGCTTTTTTCAAAAATTCCTCGACTATTTTTTCACTTAACCGAAAACCTTCTTGAAGCAGTCTTTCGATATATGGTTTAACTGCTGGAATAAGTCCGACATTTCTGGCGACCAGAAGCAAACCTAATATGCCTATTACTTCGAATCCGGACCTTCGTCCTATTTTCCTCGCTTTTTTTTCATCAATCAAAATAAGGTCTGCCTTTAATTCTTTTGATAAAACCAATACTTCGGCTTCTCCTTTTCCCAGATATCCCAAAAGAAATGTCACCAAATCTTCATCTTTGATTTTTCTGAGTCTCAGATATTCTGCTTTTTTAATATGTTCAGAATCCCGTTGAAACTTACAAACCACCTCATCATATACGGATTGCGGAATATTGACTTCATCATAAAGGTCACGCAGGATATGAAGCTTTCCTATCTTTGATAGACCGATCAAGCTGGAAGCATCAGCGACAACCGTCTTTTTCTCAGATATCATCAGATTTTCGTTACCCTCAAAGCGGTTTTGAATTCGGCATCCAGTTCATCTTCTTCATAATCAATGACCGGAATTTTTAATTCATTGAGAAAATTGATAAAATCTTCCAGTTTCCGATCTGATAATTCGGCAGCCTTCCCCAGACTTAAAATATTTTGCTGAAAAAGACGGGCTGCCAGAAGACTTTTAGCCTCTGCTGAAATACGCTGCTCGTTGTATCCCATGCTTGCAAGAGCGAGATACGCATCTTCAGCTATTTCCATTTTTGCGCTGACCTTATTCATCTATTTGTACTCCTTTTTCTCCTCGTTCCCAAGCCCCGGCTTTCCAAACTATTTATCCGGAGTGCCAAAATTCCTTTTTGGCACTTTTCGCAGTTCGGACATCCGTGCCAAAAAGGAATTTTGGCACTCCGGATGAACGAGAAAAAGCTTTATTTGGAATAAACAATATATCCGCCCATGCGTTTGATTATGAATGCAGTGCTGATTCTTCCTATGGATTCGCTGGAACCGAGAAAGATATAGCCTCCGGGATTCAGCGCGACATAAAACTGATCCACCAGCCGTTTCCTCGACATATCATCGAAATATATCAGGACATTCCGGCAGAATATAAAATCAAATCCCTTCTTTTTCCTGATCGCCTCTTTTTCGGAAAGATTGATATGCTCGAATTCCACCATTTTTCTTATTTTTTCAGAAATTTTATATGACTCATCGCCGATTTCGTTAAAATGGCGGCGAAGATATTCAGGCGGCACATCCCGCAGACTTCTTGCCCCGTAAATCCCTTTTCTGGCTTTTTCCAATGCAGTAAGGTCAATATCGCCGGCAGAAATAACGATTTTCCATTTTTCAGCCTCCTCAAGCATTTCAAGGAAAATAATTGCCAAAGTATATGGTTCTTCCCCTGTGGAACAGCCCGCGGACCAGATACGGAGCGTCCTGTCCCCGGCAGCAGTTTTCTTTTCCGCAACTTCTGAAAGACAATGTTCGCCGAAAGCCTGCAATTGAGGAAAGTCACGGAAAAAATAGGTCTCATTGATAGTGAGAAGATCGGTAAGTTTCTGAAATTCCGAATTATTCGGATCAGAAAACCTAAGAATCCGGATATATTCGGACACCGTCTCGACGCTCAGGGCATCCATCCGCTTCTGAATACGTTTTGAAATAAAATAAAGCTTCCGCCACTCAAACCGTATTCCTGTTTTGCGGTAAATAAACTCACTCAGGGCTTCAAATTCGCCGGGGTTAATTTCTGTCACCGTCACTCCTTAAATTCCGTAGGGTGGGTGGAACCCACCATATCCGACCATTCGGACACTGATATTGCAGATACGGCGGGTTTCACCCACCCTACGAATTCGATCCGACAAGCTCTCTGCATAAGGCATGGAGTTCTTTGTCTGTTGTCTTTTCCATAATTTTTTCTATGATGTTCAGAATATCCGCGTGTCTGCAAAGCCCTTTGAATTTCCGTTCAGCCTGATCAAGCGCATGGATAATATCCTCTGAATATATACCGATATCCGGTATGGTGTCAAGGACTTTGCATATTATTATTGCATCGCCGGTTTTTACGGCAAGATTTATGATCTGAGGCAGATACAGAGGTTCGGTCTTTGTGAAATCGCCGTCTGGGGCAGTAATCGAAAAAAAGTTTATAATATCCTGCAATTCTCCGATCAGAAGCAGAGAATCAAGAACAGATGTGCGTAACATCGGCTCGCTTTCTTTTTGAAACATCCGAATCAGTTCATTCACGCTGTCCCTGTCCCCCATCCGTCCGAGATACTCCGCGGCGGTGATTCGGACATTCACGGACGGATCATGCAGACTCTGCCGGATCACCTCTACAATGCCCGAATCTCCGGTTGCAAACAGTGCATCCAGAATGAGTTTTCTGACTTCGCCGTCAGCATGATTCAGATGCGAACTCAGAAAGGAAAGCGCTTCTCCCTTTTCTGAACCGAATATTCCGATGGCTGCATTCCGCAGGTATGGTTCCGGAGAGCGAAACAATTTGAAAAGCATATCATAGTTTCCGGAACAAGACAAATTTTTCAATGCAAAAACAATGGCGTCATTTGCCGCCTGTGATTTTTCCACAGACAGTCTTTCGAGCAGATGAACAACATGCCCGGAATTTTTCGTTTCCGCAATATCCTGAGCCGCATAAATCCTGTCAACCTCATCAGGGCTGTTTAATGCTTTTATCAAATCTTCCATTGTGGTATTTCCTCCATGCAGTAAAACGGTTTTTCAAATCGTTTCGGGCATAAAACGACTTGCAAAGTCGTTTTACCTGTGCCTCTGTGTAAAACGATTTTTCAAATCGTTTCGGCATAAAACGACTTGCAAAGTCGTTTTACCTGTGCCATTTTTCAAATCGTTTCGGGCATAAAAACGACTTGCAAAGTCGTTTTACGGCGGAACCCTCAATTCTCACTTCTCACTTCTCACTTCTCACTTCTCACTTCAAGAACTTCCCGAATAGCTTTCGCAAGCTCGCGGATACGGATCGGTTTGAAAATAAATTTTCTGATACCGATAGCCTCGGCAGCTTCCATTGAGATTTTTTCACTGTATCCGGTACAGAGAATAATCGGGATATTCGGGCGAATCCGCAGGAGTTCGACAGCAAGACTGTCTCCTGTAAGATGAGGCATGGTCTGATCCGTGATAACCAGATCAAAGCGGTCCGGCTGAGACCGGAAAAGCTCCAATGCCTCGGTACTGCTGTTTTTGGCAATGACTTCATAGCCGAGAAATTTCAGCATTCCCTGTGCCAGCTCAACAAGTTTTTTCTCATCGTCTATGAAAAGAACAGATTCTTTTCCCCGGGGAATAGGATCACTTTTTTCGACTTCATCCTTGTTTCCGTCTTTTTCAGCTACAGGAAAAAACACACTGAAAATACTCCCTGTTCCCGGCTCGCTCTCAACTGTGATCGCTCCGTTGCAAAGAACGACAATGCCCTGAACCACAGCAAGCCCCAGACCGGTCCCCTCGCCTGCTTTTTTGGTAGTAAAATAGGGATCAAAAATTTTCTCCCGTATTTCAGGCGAAATTCCATGCCCGGTATCCTTCACCGTGAGTCTGAGATATTGCCCGGGGGACGGAACCGGAATCCGTACTGCGGTTTCCGAGTCAATTTCCGTTTCGCTCAGTTCCAGTTCGAGAATGCCGCCATTTTCCCTCATGGCATGAGCGGCATTGGTGCAGAGATTCATAAGCATCTGGTGCATATTCACAGGAGATGCCAGAATGCGGGGCGTTTTTTTTTCAATATGCTGACGGATTTCAATGCTTGACGGCAGTGTTGATCTGAGAAAATTAAGCGATTCTTTGACAATCAGGCTGAGTTGCAGGGATTCTTTTTCCTGATCGCCTTTATGACAGAAGGTAAGAATCTGATATACCAATTCTTTTGCACGGTAAGAGGCTTTCAGAATTTCATCTATATTGCAAGATATGGGACTGTCTTCGGTCAGTTGGAACATTTTTATCATTTCGGCATATCCCACGATGATACCGAGGATATTATTGAAATCATGGGCAATACCGCCGGCAAGAGTCCCAAGTGCCTCGTTTTTCTGTGAATGGTAAAGCTGGGACCGAAGTTTTTCTTTGTCTTCTTCTGCCTGAAGCTGTTTCCGGCGGTTTCTCAATGTCTCTACAGAAAAAGAGATATCGGAAACGACTTCTTCAAGCAGATCAAGTTCTTCGATCTGAAAGACATTGCGTTCAACAGCACAGATATTGAAGGTGCCGATAATCCGTCCTTCGACCTTGATCGGCAGAGCGCAGGCAGACTGATAGTTCAGCCTTTCTGCAAGCTCCCACCAGGGTTTCAGAAAAGAATATCTCTGAATACCGTTGGCTGCCTGTTTTTTCCCGGTTTTAATGGCTGTGCCGACTAATCCTCTGCCCCTTTCGGAATCGTCCCATCGGACTCTCATATCATCTAATTCGGGACCGACGCCTGCGGACGCGGCGGGTATGACATCGAAATGCCCTTCTTCGATCAGTCCGATCCATGCAAAACGGTATCCGATATCTCTGACAAATATCTCACAGGCTCCGGCAAAGAGTTCTTCCTCGGAGCCGACTTTGATAATCAACTGATTGACATTTCTGATTCCTTCGAGAATCCGGGTCAGCCTTACCACTTCTTTCTCATAGAAAAGCTGCTCAGTCAGGTCTCTGATGATAATAACGCAGCCTCGTGTTTCTTCGTCATGAATCAGCGGATATATTTTGACATTCTGAAACATCTGCCCTGTTTCGTATCCTTTGACAATATCCAGCGGAACAAGATAGTGATGGATAAGGGGAGACAGCATAAAAGGTCTTGTTTTTAATATACATTCCCTGATATATCGTTCTTTGTTCCGCTCCCGGATGTCCGGATATATGTCAAAGATATTCCTGCCGACAATATCGCTTTCTCTGAGACCGCTGTGCTTTTCCATCCAGTAATTCCATTTGAGAATACGATATTCCCGATCTAATACAATGATTCCGCGGGAAAGCCCGCTTATCAGAATTTCCCCGATGCTTGTCATAAGCTCTCTGTCTGACATCTTTTCCCTCGCAGCGTGGGTGAAACCCACCGTTTTTCAAAGTTTGTAGTACCGCCTTCAGGCGGTCTGTCTTCTCAGACTGACCTCATGATTTCAAAGGAGCCGCCTGAAGGCGGTACTACGAACTTTTTACTTTGACCGTAAAATGAAAAGTGCTGCCTTTCCCCGGCGTGCTTTCCGCCCATAAACGTCCCCCCATCATCTCGATGAGTTGTCTGGAAAGAGTCAGTCCTGTCCCTATTCCCGAATAGCGTCTGGTGGGGGTTCCGTCCGCCTGAGTAAATTTTTCAAAGATGCGATTAATATCTGAAGGAGCAATGCCGATTCCCGTGTCGGCTATGGAAAAATGAAGAATGACTTCTTTCTCGTTTTCGCTTTCTTTTTCCACGGACAGCATCACTTTTCCCTGCTCTGTGAATTTGACGGCATTTCCGACGAGAGTGACCAGAATCCGGCTCAGGCGGTCGGGATCAGCGTGAATGCAAAGCGGAAAATCGAATCCGGTGTGAGAGACCAGATCAAGCCCTTTCCGACGGATATCAGGGCTTACATCCTTTATTACGGATTCCCAAAAGCTCTTCAGATCGAAATCAATTTCTTCCAGTTTCAGCCTGCCCGCGGCTGCGTCGGCAATATCTATAATGTTTATGAAGAGTTTCATCAGGGAATCTGCCGATATTTTGGCAAAATCCATAAAACTGCGCTGCTCCGCGTCTAAAGAAGACATCAGCATCAGATTGATCATGCCGATAATAACATTCATGTGGGTACGAACCTCATGATTCATACCGACAAGAAACTGGTTTTTTGCCAGATTTCCGGCTTCGGCAGCTTTCCGGGCAATGGTCAGTTCTCCGATCATAAACAGCAGATTTTTCCTCGAAGCTCTGAGGTCGCTTTCTGCCTGATGCCGTGCAGCTCTGTCTCTCAGGGTTTTTATTGCAAAAGAAATATCAGATGTCACGTCATCAAGCAGTTCCAATTCCTCTCCCTGAAAAACATACTGTTTTTCAGAGTAAATATTCATCATCCCGATAGAATTGCCGTCAATCCGTATCGGCAGGAGACAAAAGGAATTGGAGCCTGTTTTTTCCGCCAACTGACGGATTTCAGAAACAGAATCTTCCTGTATCCGATTTGTGAGAGGCGCGTCCCCGCTTTTGAATATATTGAGTATCTCTTCAAGATCATTGCGGATACTCTCGGTTTCATGAGCATCGTATCCAGCGACGGCAACAGCCACTGGCTTGACAATCGCTGTTTTTTCCACCAGTCCGATACAGGCAAGCCTGTAGCCGATATCCTCGGTCAGTATGGCGCAGACGCCGTTCAGCAGTTCGCTTTCGGATGCAGTTCTGGCAATCAGACGGTCTATGTTTCGGGTTCCTCTGAGAATCCGGTTAAGACGCTGTATCTCCTTTTCATGGAGAATCTGTTCTGTCAGGTCACTGATGACGATGACTGCACCCTCGGATGTCTCGTTCTTTATCAGCGGATAGATTCTGACATTCTGAATCATCCGGATCATTTCATCGTTTTTCACAATCTCCAGCGGGATAAAATACTCATGAATAATCGGAGATAATAAAAAGGGCCTTGCTTTTTCAACACATTCTGTCAGGAAATGCTCTCTGCCTCTTTCCCGGATATCCGGATATTTCTCAAAGAGGTTTTGCCCGAGAATGTCCTGTTCGCTGATATTGCTGTACTTTTCCATCCAGTAATTCCAGCGGGTGATGCGATAATCCCGGTCCACGGCGATCAGTCCGACAGGAAGTCCGTCGCTCAGGATTCCGCCTAATACCGAGTCATTGTTTGTCTGATTCAACATGGTATTGCTCCGGATGCTTCATTTTTTTTATAAGTATCTCAACGACCGCGTTGAGGTCTTCAAAACTCATCAGAATAAAGAGATAGCCCTTGATATCCGTATCTTTGATGCGGATTTCATTCTTGACCACAATGGCTTTCCCTGACTCTCCCAGTTCCCGAATCAGGTTCTGAAAATATTTTTCGGATATTTCCACTGTAACCTGCGGAAGATCGAAGAAAATCTTCCCTTCTATCATATTGCTGATTTCTGCCATGCACGAGACCATGATGATGTTCCCGATTTCATTGAGGGTAGCAATGCCGCTTTCGGTCAGCGAAGATGTCTTTGCAGTCTGTCCGTAAATGGCATTGAGCAAAGATACGCAGCATTCTCTCGTGTAAAAAAGAATAGTCTTTCCCTTGACCAAATCTTTGAAATTCTGGGATATGTAAACCCCGATAGACGGAACTTCTTTCTGTATATATTCATTAACCTCTGATACATGCAGAATCTGAATCTCCGGAATCCTGATAATGACTCTGGTATTCACAAGATTTGAGAGCGAATTGGCGGCTTCGCCGATGCCTATATTGATGATTTCACATATTATATCAAGAGCTTTTTCATCATACATTTTCAAAATCTCCTCCGGAGTGCAAGGACGCGCCTTGTCTCCTTTTCCGATATTACTCGCCGAGAATATTGTTCAGTATTTCAAGAAGTTTTTCAGGGTCAGCCGGTTTGGGAATAAACGCGGCAGCACCGGCATCTTTTGCTTCTTTTACTCGGAATTTCTGTTTATCCGTTGAACAGACAATGACTTTGGCTTCAGGGTCTGCTTCCAGAATTTTTTTGACAGCATCTATGCCGTCCATATCCGGCATAAGAAGGTCCATCGTCACTGCATCCGGTTTTCCCGTTTTAAATAATGCTATAGCTTCGGATCCGTTGGCAGCTTCTATGACCTGATAGTGTCCTGATTCTATAATTTGTCTCATAATATTGCGGCTGAATGCCGAATCATCTGTAATCATTATTTTCTTCATATCAAAACCCTCCCGTAAAACGATTTTGAAAAAACGGCTTGCAAAGCCGTTTTACTTCGGGTAAAACGATTTTGCAAATCGTTTGGCGGCGGTGAAATCTGCCGTAAAACGCCCCTGCTTAAAATAGACGCAAATCTTTTGGTGTGGTTAAATCTGCCGTAAAGTGATTTTGAAAAAAACGGCTTGCAAAGCCGTTTTACTGTTTATTTTGAAACAAGCCTGCGGGGTCAATTACCAGCGCAATGCTGCCGTCTCCCAGCAGGACGCTCCCGGAAAATTCTTTTATTTTTCCGAGACATTTTTCCAGCGGCTTTATAAGAATACTTTCCCGCCTCAGAACAGCATCCACAGCTACGCCTCGTACCTGATTTCCGAAAGAAAGCAGAATAACTGCTATTTCTTCGCAGGAATCCTGCCTGAGTGTTTTTATCTCTGCAATTCCCAGCATATCTCCGAGATGCCTGAGCGGAAATATTTTTCCGTCGGAAACAATCGCTTCTGTGTGATTCAGATATCGGATTTTATTTCTTCTGATTTTGATGCTTTTCAGAACAGAGGAAAAGGGAAAGGCATATTGCCGCTGAACAGCGATTGTCAGAAGCACATCGCTGACGGACATGGACACTGGTATTTTCAACCTTACAAACGCGCCGACGCCCGGTTCTCCGGAAATAGAAATACTTCCTCTCATTGTCAGAATATTGTTCTTCACAATATCAAGCCCCACGCCTCTTCCGGATATCTTTGTCGTTTCGGACAATGTGCTGAATCCGGGCATAAATACCAGATCAATGATTTCCTTGTCTGTCATGGACATCAGCACAGACTCGGAGACAATCTTTTTTCTGAGAGCGGCTTCCCGGATTTTTTTTGCATCCAAACCTGTTCCGTCATCTGCCACATCAATCACCGCGTAATTTGCCTCCTGATGAGCCTTTACAGTAATTGAGCCAGCCGCGGACTTGCCTTTATGCTTTCTGTCATCAGGCGATTCTATGCCGTGATCCACGGCATTTCGGATAAGGTGAATCAGGGGATCAACAATCTGCTCCGCGGTTTTGCGCTCAAGCTCTGTTTCCCCGCCGGACATATACAGTTCGATCTTTTTTCCGCTTTGATGCGAAAGGTCTCTTACAATTCGGGGAAGCCTTTCAAACAAAGTGCCGATCTTCACCATACGCAGTTTCATCACATCGCTATGAAGATCATTCGTAATCCGGTTAATATCTGCGGATACTTTGCGGAGTTCGCCTCTCCATTTATTTTCCTCTTTTCGGGAACTCCCGTTTTCCGTCAGATAATTCAAGATATTTCTGGCAAGAGTCAGTTCCGAAACACGGCGCATGAATGTATCTATTTTTTCAAGATCAACCTTTATTTCCTGTTCAAGCCCGTCCGCAAAAGATTCCGCCGCGGGGCATTCTCCTTCCGGAGTGCCTAAGTTACACTCCGGCGATTCGAAACATAATGTTTTTGCCTGAGAGATTCGCTCACGGATGGGAGAAATATCTGTTTCCTCATAGTCATTATCCATGATCCGGCGGTTCATATCTCTCAGCAGATCAAGCCCTTCGAATAATACAGCAAGGACATCTTTGCTTACCGGAATCCTGCTGCTCCTCAGATCATCCATGAGGTCTTCCAGTTCATGGGAAAGGATATTGATATCTTTTATCCCCAGATAATCGCTGTTTCCCTTGATGCTGTGAATATCGCGGAACGCTGAACGGAGCGCGTCCTGATGCCCGTGATCTTTCTCAAGAAGCATCAGCATGTTCTCAAAATTATTGAGATGTTCCGCAGCTTCGGAATGAAACTGACGCTTCATCTCCGGCGTTATTTTTATGATATAAGACATTTAAGTAGTAATACCATGTCCTCTACATTACTGCTTTGATAATCTCTTCGGCTATATCCCAGCTCGGAGCGACAATCTCTGCTCCGCCCATGGCAATAGCTTCTCCGGGCATTCCGAAAACAATCGCGCTTTCTTCACTCTCTGCAATGGTTATTCCTCCGGCCTGCCGGATTTTCACCATGCTTTCGGCACCGTCTTTTCCCATGCCGGTCATTAAAACGCCCACAGTATCTGCTCCGAAAACTTCCAGAACCGAATTCATCATAATATCCACAGAAGGAATAAAAGTATGCTCCGGTTTTTTAGGAGTCCGGATCAGAATTTTTCCGCTGGGATTCCGGTATAAAGCCAGATGAAAGCCGCCTTTTGCCAGATAGATTGTTCCCGGCTCCGCAATCATTCCGGGTTCGACTTCAACACAGCGCAGATGACAATGATTGTCTATTCTCCGGGCATAAGAGGAAATAAAAGGACCCGGCATGTGCTGGACCAGAAATATCGCGGCAGGCAAATCCTCGGGCAGAAAAGGAAGCACATCAAAGAGAGTTTTGGGTCCCCCCGTGGAAATGCCGATGGCAACAGCTTTGAATCCGGGACCTCTGACCGAGGCAATTGCCCGCCGGATTCTTTTGTGCCGCTGCCTGATCTGCGAGACTTTTTCTGTAGGAGACAGACACTTACGCGTCAGTTTCCTAAGCACCCCGGGTTGAGCCGCGGCTTTGATTTTTTTAATCATCTCAGGCGCGACCGGTCCCATCTGTACCGTTACCGTACCGCCCGGTTTCGGCACATAGTCAAAAGCCCCGAGCGCCATGGATTCGAATGTTGCTATCGCACCTTCCTGAGTCAGCGAAGAGACCATCAGAACAGGTGCAATCTCTTCATTTACAATGATCTGCAAGGCTGTGATGCCGTCCATTCCCGGCATGTTCACATCCATCGTGACCACATCCGGACGCATTTGCCGGGCTTTGTTCACGGAGTCTTCGCCGTCTCTTGCTGTTCCTACTACTTCAAGCTCAGGGTCAGACTCAATGATCTTTTTCAGAGACCGCCGCATCAGAGCCGAATCATCGCATATCAGAACTTTGATTTTTTTCATGGTTTGCTGTTCGATTCTCAGTTATGCTGCCCACGGGTATATTTTGCGCCGTAAAACGCCAAAACATAAAATAGATGCAAATCGTTTTGTCAACAAAACGATTTGCAAAATCGTCCTACATTACTCCGCGATTTCTAATTTTCTCCGTTTTTCCGGTTCAGGCTCTGCTTTTATTTCTTCCGGGGCATATTCCTGATCCGGCGGCATAACATCTCTGTCTCCTTCGGGCTTCTTGACAATTTCACTCAGCCTTCGGAGTTCATTCTCATCCAGTATCTTTTCCACATTGAGCAGCACCACCATGCGCTTGCCGGCATTTATTTTGCAGACGCCTTCCATGTATCGGTTGACATTTCCTGAGATAACGATACGCGGAGTTTTTTCAATATCCCGCCGGGAAAGGCGCAGAACTTCATTGACCTGATCCACGCGCAGCCCGGTTTTGTTTCCGGCAATATCCACAATGATAATGCGTGTCCGGTCATCTATCGGACGTTCTTCCAGATCAAAGAGCTTGCGGATAGCAGGTTGGTCATTCCGTCAACAAAATAAGGCGCACGGGGAACCGCTGTAATATCCGTTATCCTGTTGATTTCCTGCACCTGCATGATACGGATTCCGTATTCCTCTTTGTTGATGGTGAAAGTGACTAACTGCTCTTCGTCCATAACCTGACGGGACATCTTTTTTTCACTGTCGTCTGCTCCGGTTTCATCCCCTTTTTTTCGGATATGGCCGGAAAGTACCCGGGATGTCTCATGGGAAACCAGCGCGGATTCATCCATAATCATAATCAGACGCTCTCCCTTATCCAATTTTGCCACGCCTTTGATTTCTTTCCGGTCCGAAGAAGCCATGGCAGGGGTTTCGTCAATCACGGACCGTGGAATCCGGATGACTTCATCCACCCAGTCCACAAGATAGCCTATGGTAATGCCGTCGGATGCGACCACAAGAGCGCGCTGATCTTCGAGGATGTAGCGATCCATAGCTTCTTTGAATTCAGCCAGAATGTCAGCGACAATACTCAGCAGCGGCGTGATCGTCCCGCTGAACAGAGACAGAGCCGCTTCTTTGGAGCTTTTCCTCAGCCTCAGAGCCTCGGCAGCCGAAGCATATAACTCCCACCGGTTTTTTTTCAGCCGTTTGATAATAGCTTCCACCTCAATACCGGAGGTCTTGTAGCTTTCTAACCAGACCCCGAACGCGGAGTCCTTTGCCGACACCGAGCCTGTAAAATGAAGGCCCGCCTCAAGAACATGGTGAAGGGTTTCCGTCCATGAGCGGTGTTCGGCAACAGCTCTGTCAATGACTTTGTGACGTTCGGAAACAAGACTCGGCAGTCCGAGCATCTCCCGCAGATCAAGAATGGGCAGCAGATGATTCCGGATGGTGAACAAGCCTCTGACATAGTTCGGGACATTGGGAACAGCCGTAATATCAGACACTTTGATGATCTCGCTGACTTTGGCGATATCAAAGGCATATTCATCTCCGGCAACATTGAAGGAAACAAGATGCTCCTCGGAAATTGTCTCTTCTTCGATACTGCCGGAGGATTCTGTCTGCCGCAGCCCGGTTTCGCTCACAGCACCATCTGTCTGCAAGTCCATGGACAGGACTTCGCCGAGATTAAGCTTCAATATCAGACGTCTGCCTTCATCCGCCTTTACCACGCCGCTAAGAAACTGCCGGTCAATGCCTCTGCACACGGCAGGAGGCGGCTCTTCCTGAACATCCATCATCCGCATGACTTCACGCACGCTGTCAACAATCAGACTGATCTGGATGCCGCCTTCCTCCACCACCAGCAGACGGGTATGATCTGTGGGTTTCTGAGAATCCATGGAAAAGCGGGTACGTGTGTCAATTACCGGCAGCACATTGCCGCGCAGGTTGCATATCCCTGCCACATAAGCAGGACTTCTCGGAATGGGAGTGATATCGGGCAGCCGGACAATTTCTTTGACATTTTCGATTTCCACACCGAATTCTTCCTCGAACAGCCTGAACACCACCAGTTGGCTTTCATCTGTCATGCCGGAAGCAGACAGCGAGGAAAAATTCTCTTTTTCCAGTTTCTGGTATGCTTCTGCCATTTATCACCCCCCCATATTCTGAAGTTCATCAGCCTGACCCGCAATGTCTTCGATTGCTTCGGCAATAAGCTGCATGCCTTTGCTGCCTTCTTCCGCTGCTTTGGATGCCTCATCCGCAACCTTGCTGGCTTCTTCGGCAGCATTGGCGATCTCAAACACCGCCTTGGTGGACTGTTCCAGAGCCAGCTTGATTTCTTCGGCGTTTTTTGCCACATCCTGAATGGAAACCAGAACATCTTCCATATCTTTTTCAATGGTATCCAGATTGTCTGTGGTCTTTTTCGCGCTCAGAACCTCATCCGCGGCAATTCTGCTCTGCATTTCAAGATCTCCTGCAACCAGACTGATCTGCGCCTGCATGGTCCGCACCATGTCCTGAATTTTCTCCGCATTTTCAGATGAGTCATTTGCCAAAGTCCGGATGTCTCCGGCAACCACGGAAAATCCTCTGCCGAATTCACCGGCTCGGGCCGCCTCAATGGAGCCGTTTACTGCCAGCATATTGGTCTGCAACGCGACATTGGCGATTTTGCTGACAATCTTATTGATATTGTTGGTTCTTTCATCTAACAGTCTGACATTGTTCACTGCCTGATTGGAGGATTCCGACGACCTCCCGATATTGCTGATCAGATTATCCACATTCCCCTTGTTTCTGATAACCAGACCCTTCAGCCCGTTGACTTTGTTTTCCGAATTCCGGGAAAGTTCTGCCAGCCCGCGGACCGCCGCATCCAATTTTTCCCCGACCTCCTTGTTCTGTTCCGCGGATTCGCTCTGATTCCGGGAACCTTTGGCAATCTGTTCCAGAGCCGTCATGATCTGACCCGCGGAAGTGGTTGCCTCCTCGATATTGGCTGACAATTGCTCCGCAGCGGCCGCGACTTCTTCCGCAGATTTCGAACTGTCAATGGCATTTCTCAGGGTTTCGGTCAGTTCTGCCAAGGTTTCGGATGCAGTCTGCATTTCCGCAAAAGCCTTATTCTGCTGGGAAACAGCTTTGCTGGCTTCTTCAGCCGCACTGCTTTGTTCCTCGGCATTGCTGGCAATATCTTCCGCGGATTTCATAAAGGCTTCTGTGCCGTTGAGTATATCCGTGAAGTTTTTGGCAATCTCTACGGCACTGCCCACGACATCTTCAAGTTCTTTGACGATCTGATCCAAATCCTGTGTGATGATCTGGGCTTTTTCAACCTCTTCCACGGAATTTTTGGTTGAGGCTTCGATCTCATCCACCACGCGCTGCACCTGCTCCTGAATCTCGTCCACCACATTCCGGATTCCCCTCGCGCTTTCTTCGGAAATCTCGGCAAGATTTCTCACTTCGTCCGCGACCACGGCAAAGCCGCGGCCGTGTTCCCCCGCGCGTGCCGCTTCGATGGCTGCGTTCAGAGCCAGAAGATTGGTCTGATCCGCAATCCGAACCACAGCACCGACAATCTCGCCTATCTGTTCGGAATTTTTCTCCAATTCCCGGATCCGTTTCGAGGATTCCGTGTTGGCACGTGAAGAATTTTTAACTCCTCTTATCAGCGCGTCAATTTCCGAGCCGGTGGTTTTTATGAGCTGCTGCAAGGTTTTTACTTTTTCAAAAGAATCTTTGGATCGCCCGTCTCCGATCTCCGCGGCTTTTACAATCTGCACAATGGCGGCACGTGATTCTTCCGTGGCAGCAGATGTTTCTTCCGCGGCAGTGGCAACGGTTTCCATTGTATTTCCAAGCTCTTCGGAGGAACTGGAAGCTTCCTCAAGGGAAGAAGTCATTTGAGCCACCGCGGAAGCCAGCCTTTCCGCAATAGTCTGCTGACGGGCAACGGTCCGGGCCCTTGCCTTTTCCTGTGCCATTTTCCGGGCTTCCTCACGCTTCTGGGTCAGTTCTTCAGCTTCTTTTACCTTTACGTCAGGTTTGCCGTCTTTTTTGACGTAATCAGGTTTTGCCAATTTTTTTGCCATGTTCTGTTTTCTCCTTATCTGTGAAATTAATAACGCTCAGTCATCATATAGTTTCGTTCAATATTGCAAGATTTCTTTTTGCAATTCCATTGTCCGGTTCCTGTTCTATCACATCCTGAAGCAATATTACTGCCCTGTCATGATAGCCGAGTTCGGAATATGCCACGGCCAGATTGATCATGGCTTTGATATTTTCAGGCTCATGAAGCAGAAAAGCCTGAAGTATTCCCATCGCATCAATATAATTTTCTTTTTTCAATTCCCAAACTGCCCGTTCAAACAGGTTCTGCACCAGTTCTTTCTGACGGGATAATTCCTGTTCAAGAAATTCCTTTTCCTGCTCCGAAATCCTTATTTCCTGCACAAGATATTTTATCCGTGCTTCGTAAGGAGCAATCTCTGCATTCTCAATGCCTTTTTGCAGGAGAAGTTCTCCCAGCCGGGTACCTACCGCGGGTTTGTCTTCATCCATATATTCTCCTTCGGCTCGCCGCTGCCCACCCCTAGTGCGTCAATTCGACAAAGGTGGGTTTCACCCACCCTACAGCGTCAATTTTTTTTGTCAAGTCCGTGTAGTCTGATGCGCCGGTGCTGCCGGGCGCATATTCAAAAATAGTCTTGCCGTGTCCGGGCGCTTCGGTGAGACTGATATTCATCCGTATTCCCGGAAACAGTTTGTCTTCTCCCAGATGTTTTATGATATCTTCTGTGATTTCCTTTGCGATTCGGGTATTTTTATTGAAAAAGGTCGGTATGACACCGGCAAGCCGCAGATTCGGATTCTGTTCGGCACTGACGGTGTAAATCAGCCGGATCATTTCCGCCAGCCCTTCCAGATTCAAAAAGTGCATCTGCATGGGAATGTAAACCTCCCGCGCGGCTGTCAGAGAAGATATTGTGAGCAGACCTGCCGTGGGCGGCGGATCAAATATCAGATAATCGAACGCGCTCATATCTCCGGACAATTTTTTTGAAAGAAGGGTCTCACTTCCTCTTTGTGAAGAAAATTCGCTTTCAAAATCAAGCAGTTCCCGTGAAGACGGAATCAGGCTTACTCCTTGGATATGGGTTTGTATGATGACATTCTTCAGTGCAGCCTCTTCTTTGAGAAGATGAAAAATGCCGGGATGTTTCAGGTCAGAAGGCTTTCCTATGGAAATTGTGGCATGAGCCTGAGAATCAAGGTCAATCAGCAGCACTTTTCTGCCCTTCATTGCCAGCCCATGAGCCACATTCACCGCTGTGGTTGTCTTTCCGCATCCGCCTTTCCGATTCGCAAAGACCAGATATCGCGTCATCATATTCTTTTCCCTTGCCCTGTTTGTAGTCAGCGATCTCCTGCAACTGCCCAATTGCACCGACTTTATCTCTCACCCCTAAACACTGACCTCTGAAACGGTTTGCGTCTGTTTTAAGCAGAGGGTTTACAGTAAAACGGCTTTGCAAGCCGTTTACCCCTCACCCCGAACCCGAAACGATTTGCAAAATCGTTTTACAGTAATTTACAGTAAAACACCCGAAACGATTTGCAAAATCGTTTTACAGTAATTTACAGTAAAACGGCTTTGCAAGCCGTTTACCCCTGACCCCGAACCTCTGACCTCTCACCCGTTTTTTGCAATTTCTCACCGCACTGATTGCAATACCGCGAATCTGCCAGATTTTCGCTGCCGCATTTCGAGCAGAACAGCGGCATCGGTTTTTCTTCTGCCGAATGCCCGCAGCGCGAACAGAATTTTGCATTGGGGGTGAGATTTTTTCCGCAGTTCGTACATCTTTTGAAAACTACCTGCTGATGCCCGCAATGGGGGCAGAATCTGGCATAATCCGGAATTGGGTTCTGACATTCCTGACAGGCTGACGATAATCCTTTGGGAGAGAAATCCCTTTCCTTATCTTCATTTTTATCTTTGTCCGCAGCATACTGGGAAAACATGGCCGGTATCATCAGTCCGAGTCCCAGATCCAGACCCGCGGCTCCGGAATTGCTTTCTGCTGCTTTTTCCATAGCCATTGCCGCTTTCATCTGCATGAGTCTGTTCATGTCTTTATCTGAAAAAATACCCAGACGGCTGCGGTCGTCAATAGCCTGCTGAACTTCGGGGGGCGGGGTTATGGAATTGATGTACAACTGAGTCAGATCAAGACCGAACAGGCTGAAATCGTCTCTCAGTCCTTTGCTGAGTCCGTCGGAAATTTCGTTGTATCTTGCCGGAAGATTCAGGACAGAGTCAATATGCTCTCCCATGTAGTCGTTAAATCGGGATACAATGACTTTGCTAAGATAATCTTCGATTTCTTCGGTCGCATATATGCCCTGAGTTCCGACCAGACTGTTGATAAAAAGCACAGGCTGAAACACCCTGAGATTGAACATGCCGAAAGCTCTCAG
>JFJP01038015.1_pt1 | contig 20322 bp, 14 predicted proteins | sample 431651 | NCBI WGS metagenome assembly JFJP01 (sample SAMN02602958, study PRJNA72255) | Microbial mat metagenome, whole genome shotgun sequencing project. | biome: fresh water; feature: sink hole; material: water; isolation source: purple microbial (photo- and chemosynthetic) mats found in...
TTAGTAACCACATTATTTTTACCACATTATTTTAGTATTTTTACCAAAAACCATCTCAGAAATTAACAAAATATTCTGAGTGTATTACAGTACTCAAAATTTGATGTCGAAAACCACAGAATATACATTTGTACACTTTATTCAAAACAAATGCATAGTGGCATTCAATTGATATAAATACTTACTAATTTGATAATTACATTCAATCATTAAACGTATTACACACATGGAAAAGAACACAACATTATCGGGCAGAGGTCTTGCAAAGAAGTTGGGAACCGACAAAATACTTAAACACAAATCAGAAGAATTTGCACACAAACGCGAAGAGGCTCAAAAATTAGCCCGAGAAAAAGCAAAAGCAAAAACCACCGCCAAACAACAACAATTGGCAGAACGCATAGCCGCCGCCGCCGAGCAATTGGCAAACGGAGTAGAAGACGGCAACACTGCCGCACAGGAGCTAAACCAATCTATGGAGCAAATAGCCGCCGCAGCAACCGAAGCAAGCGAAACTACTGAGAATACTCGCGCCGCCATAGCTCAGATTGAAAAATCATCACTGCAATCGTCGGAGGTAATAAACACGACATTGATGAAAGTACGCAGCCTTCAAAATCTCGCCAACAACACATCGAAAGCCATTACCGAACTGGTGGATGGAGTGAACATTGCCGCCGAATCGTCGGAAGAAACAGCCACCTTGATTGCCCGCCTCGAAAAACAATCGGAAGAAATTGAAGACATTGTGCAAGCTGTGGTACGCATAGCCGACCAAACCAACCTCTTGGCTCTCAATGCTGCCATAGAAGCCGCTCGCGCTGGAGAATACGGAAAAGGCTTTGCCGTAGTTGCCGACGAGGTGCGCAACCTTGCCGAAACATCGGAAAAAAGCGCGCGAGAAATTAAAAACGTGGTGTCCGAAATTCAAGAAGAAGTGCGCAAAGTGGTAGCCGAAATTACAGAAATTGGGGTGAAAGTAAAAGACGAAGTAGTACGTGGCAGGTCAATTACCGAAGGCTTGAATAAAATTTCGTTGCAAATGGTTGATTTTGAAAAAGGCTCATTAGAAATAGATAAGGTTGCTCGCGAATTGCTTGCCGACTCGAAACTGTTTCTTACCAGTGCCGAAAGCATTGCTTCGGCTTCCGAACAACTTGCAGCAGCATCGGAGCAGGCACGCAAAAATGTAGAAGAACAATCCAAAGCATTTAGCGAAATGTCGGGAGCTGCCGATGAACTTTCGGCTACTGCCGATGAAATCAAAAATTCGACAGATAGTGTTAAAGCCTCATCGGAGCTTGCTGCCATGTCGGGCGAACTCTCGGCAAATATTGAAGAAACCCTATCGGCATCGGTACAAATATCCTCAGCCGTTGAACAGATAAACAAAGCAGGCGAAATGCAAACACGCGAATCGATAGAAAGTGCCGAAATTGGCGAACGTCAACTTATTGCCATTCAACAAGTAGAACGCCGCGCAGAATCACTTTTAATTCAAAGTGTTGACATAAAAAAAATACTTACGCAAAATAAAGCAGATACCGATGAACTTATCCGCAACATTGCCGCCGCAGGACAAGAAAACCTCGATGCAGTGGATAGCATTCGTATTTTGGAAGATAAGACTCGGCAAATTGAAAAAACACTCGAAGCCATTACCAACGTTACCATTCAAACCAATATGCTTGCTGTAAACGGTTCTATAGAAGCAGCCAGAGCGGGCGAACATGGCAGAGGTTTTTCGGTGGTAGCAGACGATATTCGCAACCTTGCCAACGAATCGGCTCAAAATGCCGATAAAATTAAAGACCTCGTGCGGGCATTGCAATTGCAAATCACCAAGTCGGGCACAAACGTTGAAATGGCGGGCAAATCGTCAATAGCCGAATCGATAAAGGCAAAAACCTCCAGCCACAGCCTCGACCTCATTGAGCAGGAAGCAAACATTATCGAAAGTTCGATAAAAGGAATTAAATTGGATAATGCCGAATCGCTCAAAGCCATTGAAAGTACCAAAAAAGGCATAGACCAAATAAGCATTGCCGCTCAAGAAGCCTCCAAAACCATAGACCAAGCAGCGGCTGCCATCGAAGAGCAATCGAAAGGATTACAAGAATTGGCTCAAGCCATTGAAGAAATTGCTTCGCTTGCCGAAGAATTACAATCTATGTAAGCTCCACACAATCAACTAACAAGCAATTTATCATGGCAAGTTCAGATATACAATCGAAAACCAATGGGCAGAGCAATCAAATGGCGCTGTTTTTTATTGATAAAGAAACCTACGGTATCAATATAAACACCATCAAGGAGATAGTTCGAGTGCCAGAGCTTACCACCGTTCCCAATGCGCCTCCATTTTTATCGGGTTTAACCAACCTGCGCAACAAGGTGCTACCCGTAATTGACTCAAGAAGGCGTTTGAATCTTAGCGATGCCAAATTGAGCGATAATTCGCGGATTTTGGTGCTCGACACAAAAGGCTCGACCACCGGAATTATTGTGGACAAAGTAAAAGGTGTAGTAAGCATTGACGACAAGCGTACCGAAATGCCTCCCGAAATTCTCAGCTCTGGCATTGACCGCAAGTTTATCAAATCGGTTATTAAACTTTCCGATAGCGATAAAATAATCATGGAATTTGACATCAATACCCTGTGCGATATTAAGTGGGAAGAGGGGAACGAAATTTTTGATACCGATACTCAAATTCAACAAACAGACAATCAGCACCATAATAGCGTTGCCGAAATTCAGATGGTTACTTTTATGCTTTCGGATGAAGAATACAGTTTTCCGATAGACATAGTGCGCGAAGTATTGCGTGTGGGCAACCTCACCAAAGTACCCAACACCCCAAGCTACATTATGGGAATCCTCACCGTTCGAAACACGGTGCTACCTATTTTAGATATGCGCAAACTGTTTGGTATGCAATCGCTTCTCGATGAGCTATATGTGGAATTTGATACCCTCGAACACCAAAAACGCAAATGGTTCGATGCCCTCAAATTATCCATCGAAAGCGGAAGTACGTTCAAAGAAAATACAAAAGCAAATGTTTCGGAGCTGGGGGTGTGGATTGAAAACTTCCGCTCGGTGAGCCAAGACGTGGGCGAGGTGCTGCAAGAACTACGCTACGCCAACATTCGCCTTTTCGACAAAACTCAAAAGCTACTCAACGAGCGCAAAACACTCAACGAAAAAGTGCTGAAAGAGCGTTTGCATAAAGACATTGAGCAGACCTACAACCAATTGTGCGAAAAAATAAAAGACCTCCGACTTGCCCTCAAAAAAGGAATAGTAGAAGACCAACGCATTATGGTAGTGGACATCAACAGTGTTCCCATTGGTTTGCTGGTTGACCGTGTGCAACAAGTACTGAGAGTTCCCGAAAATATCATGGAAAATCCTCCGGCTGTACTCAATTCAAATAAATCGAAAACGCTCAAAAGCATCGCCAAGCTCAACAACGGCAAGCGAATTATCCTTTTGCTCGACGACAATGAATTGATTTCGTTGCAACATATTTCGGCAATAAAAGAAATAAACAAAGGTATGAATCAGGAGAAGAAGCACAACTACACCAACAGTCAAGAAGAAGAAACACAACTGGTTACATTTAGTTTGGGCAATTCGCAATTTGCCATTGGCATTGAGGAAGTAAAAGAAATCAACCGATTGGATACCATTACTGTAGTTCCCCAAACCTCCAGTTTTATTGAAGGGATAATGAACCTCCGTGGCAATGTAATTCCGGTAATCAATTTGCGGAAACGCTTTTCGATGCCCGAAAAAACCTACGATGGCAACACCAAAGTTATCATTGTAAATATGTTGGACAAACTCACCGGATTGATTGTCGACTCCGTATCGGAAGTGCTACGTATGCCCAAAAGGAACATAGAACCCACTCCCGCCATACTCAAATCGGGAATTGATATTGACTTCCTCAAAGGAGTGGTAAAAATAGATAAGACCAATAAAATGCTCATGTTGATTTCGGTAAGCAAAATACTTACGGTGAAGCAACAAGAAGAGCTGCGCGATACGTACGAAACAGAAGAGAACAATTTTTGAATTTGAATTTTTGATGCGAAAATCGGTATGGAAACAAGTTCAATCATAAAAATATTAGTGGTTGACGATTCGGCATTGATGCGAAAAAAAATTATCCAAATGCTCGAATCCGACCGCGAATTGAAAGTCATAGGCACTGCCCGCGATGGCGAAGACGCAATAATAAAAGCAAAAGACCTTCAACCCGACGTAATAACTATGGACGTAAATATGCCGCAAATGGACGGGCTTACAGCCCTACAGCATATTATATCCGAAAACATTTGTCCGGTTATAATGCTTAGTTCGCTCACTCAAGACGGTGCTCTTGTAACTTACGAAGCCATTGAACTTGGCGCATTCGATTTTGTGCCCAAACCCGGAGGCACCATTTCGCTCGGTATCGAAGAAATTCAAAAAGAACTCATTGCAAAAATAAAATTTGCAGCAAAAACAGGCAGCCTAAAAAAAATTCGCAGCTACCGCGAACGCAAACGAGTGCTAATGAACGAAGCGAATGTAAAACGCGACACAAAAAGTTCGTTTCCAATCAATACCGATGCAAGTATTGCTGTTGCCATTGGTGTGTCAACGGGCGGTCCGCGTGTGTTGAGCGAAATAATTGCTATGCTACCTGCCAATTTGAATGCGGCAGTTTTTATTGTACAACACATACCCGCCAATTTTACTTCATCATTTGCCAACAGACTAAATACCATTGCGCAAATGCAGGTAAAAGAGGCAGAAGCAGGCGAAATAATAAAAAATAGTACCATTTACTTGGGCAAAGGTGGCTACCATTTGCTAATCAAGCGCATGGGCAATACACCCATTCGAGTTCGATTGGCAAACCGCCCGCACGCTCTTTTTATTCCATCGGTTGACATTATGATGGAATCGGTACTCGAAACATTTGGCAAACGCACCATTGGCGTACTGCTCACCGGCATGGGCGACGATGGTGCAAATGCCATGGTAAAAATTAAACGCGCAGGTGGCATTACCATTGCCGAAAGTGAGGAAACTGCCGTGGTGTTTGGTATGCCTGCCGAAGCCATTAGCAGAGGCGGAGCCGATATTGTGGCACCAAGCTACAAAATTGCCGAAAACATTATTAGAGCAGTAAATAGTTTATGCTGATACGTTGGAAAAGGAATACGAACACCCCCAATAAGTTGGCGGGCTAACTTTAAAATCATGGAAATAATCATAAACGGAGAAGACAAACGAATGTACGCAATAGAAGATATGAACGAGATGATGAACGATGACATTTTCAACCAATTGCTCGAAAAATTGAAAGTTGAAAAATCATCATTGGTGAAAGAACGGTTGGTTATGGCTCTCGAAAATGCCATAGTGGAAAAAAAAGTGGGCGGTGGTAGCATATATGCCAAAGTGTTTGCCCTCTACCTTTCGCAAGATGCCTTTTTGCGAAGCAGCGCCATTCTTATTTTGAGTGCCGGAAACGACAATGTAGCCCGTTTCCTCTCAGCCAATTACGACAACTCAAACCCCGATATTCGCAAACTGATAATTGACACCCTCTGCGAAATTGCCACACCCCGCTCGGTTGCGCTCATTCGCAAAGCATTGAACGACGAAAACATCAATGTACGCATTACAGCCGTAGAACACCTCGGCAACTTAGCCGATGCCGAAAGTATTGAACTTTTTGTGCAAATGCTTAAAACCGAAACCCGACCAATGCTGATTTATTCATTGCTCAATGCCATTGTACTTTCCGATAACAAAGAAGCAATTGGAAAGGCTATTGACATTGTGGTGCCCAATGGCGATATTGAAAAGGTAAACCGATTGTATTTCAGCATGATACTGGGGTTGATAGGCAAATACTGGGAAAAGGAAAAAATACTTCAAGTATTGCAAACCAATATTATCCGAAGCAACTATGTAAACTATTCGGTTGAAATTGTTGATTTACTCACCGATGCCGTTGGCAGATTCAATCATTTTATTGATGAAGAAGTGGTATTGCACACCCTTGTTGAGCTACTTTCGGCAAAAAACATGAGCGACAAAATGCCTTTCATCGCCCTAAATCTTCTCAGCCAGAGCAAGCAAAGTATTTTGCACAACAAAATAAACGAATATTACAATCTGGAAGATATTGATATTCAGGTATTTTGCACCAAAATTATTGAAACATTGAAAGAAATGCTCACCAAAGCACTTCAGCAATAGATGAAATGTGCCTCTGGCTCGCACGTTGAGCTGATTAATTATTAGTTATCAAACGATTAACCAAATAAAATGGATTTATCAGTGGAACAATTTGAGCAGCTTTCTGCATTAATTTATCAACGTACAGGCTTAAAGTTTGATTTGAGGAAGCATTTTTTTGTATCAAAAAGAGCAGTAAGTAGAATGAGTGTTATTAATATTCAGTCTATTGACCAATACATTCGTTATTTGAAATTCAATGATTACGACAAAAACGAATTTCGTGCTCTGATGAATTTACTAACCACCAACGAATCGTATTTTTTTAGGGATTTTCCTCAGTTAGAAGCATTTGCCGAACACTGCCTGCCCGAAGTGGTGATGGAGAAAAAGGCACGCAACGATAATACGCTCCGAATTTGGTCGGCAGGCTGTTCGAGCGGAGAAGAGCCATATACCATCGCCATCATTCTACACGAAATACTTGGCAATGTAAACGACTGGAACATAGAAATAACTGCCACCGACATAGATACTTCTATACTTACAACGGCAAAAATTGCCGAATACGACACGCGAAGTATAAAAGATGTGCCGGAAGAATATCTGAAAAAATATTTTACCGAAAAACGCGGTAAATATTTGGTAAACACCGAAATAACCCGTATGGTGGACTTTGTACACCAAAACCTCAACGACCAGCGCGATATTAGAAATATGGTAAATTTCGATTTCGTTTTTTGTCGCAACGTATTGATTTATTTCGATGAAAAATCGAGAAAAATGGCAATAGAAAATTTCTACGTGGCACTCAATACCGGAGGATATATTTTTCTGGGGTCGAGCGAATCGGTAGGGAGGGTATCGAATGCCTATGTGCTCAAACGCAAAGGCAACTACCTTGTTTACCGCAAAGAATAAACTTCAATAAAAAAACATTCAAAATAATGGATAAAAATATGAAAGCTCAAGTACTTATAGTTGACGATTCCACATTGGTGCGAAACTACCATTCCAGCATTCTCAAAGAAGCCGGCTTTGAAGTATTTAGTGCCAGCGACGGAACTGAGGCATTGGAAAAATCAATGTCCAAAAATTTCGACATCATTCTCTGCGATATAAACATGATGCACATGGACGGCATTACCTTTGTGCAAAAATACCGAAAAGAGGGATACGAAACCCCCGTGATAATGGTTTCGACCCAAACGGAGGCAGTTGACAAACTCAAAGCCTACGAAGCAGGTGCAAATGTGTATGTTACCAAACCCATAGCTCCCGACCTTTTGGTAGAAAATATTAAAATGCTTATTTCGGACGAAGCAAGCCGTTAAGATTTTTTTGAAACTTAAATTTTTGTAGTATGAAACGACTGGCACTTGTAGTTGACGATGTGGAATGCCATCGTTTAGCCGTTACATCGTATCTTGCGTTGAAAGGATTTGCTGCGGTAATGGCAAAAGATGGAATGGAAGCGTTTGCTGCGCTTCGAGAGAACAAATTTGATATTATAGTTTCGGACATTGAAATGCCCAATATGAATGGTTTTGAGCTTCTTTTGCGTATAAGACGCGAAAGCCAATACAACAGTATTCCGGTAATTATGTGTTCGAGTTTGAACAATATTGTGGACATACAGAGAGCAAAAAAACTGGGTGCCAATGCGTATATGGTAAAACCATACAGTTCCAAAAAATTTAATGATGCTCTGGCTGCCTTAGGGTTTTAATGATTTTTTCATCACCAAATAACATATCGCCATGAAAAAGAAAATAGCATTAGTGGTTGACGATAATCAGGGGCATAGATATTCCATTATGACGTTTTTGCAAATTCGCCGATTTGATGTAGAAACCGCCTCCGACGGATTGCAGGCGTTGCAAATGATGGGAGCCAAAAAGTACGACTTGGTTTTTAGCGATATTGAAATGCCCAATATGAACGGCTTAGAATTGCTGCACCAAATACGGCAAAAAAACAATCAGGTGCCTGTAATTATGATTTCGAGCCTCGGCAGTTTAGACTCAATACGCACTGCCATTGCCGAAGGTGCAAACTCCTATATTACCAAACCGTTTTCGGTAGAAGGCATGAACAATGCCTTGACTAAAGTTGGATTTTGAAGATTGAAAACATTTTAAAATTAACCAGAATGGAATTTGATTTTAATTATTCCGAAATCTACGAAACGCTTGATAAACTGGAACATTCGTTGCTTGAGTACGAAAAAGAGATAGTGAAAGAAGCCCCCGACACCACGCACATTCACATCATTTTTCGCCATGCACACACCCTCAAAGGAATATTAGGTATAATTCAGAAAATGAATTGCTCGCGGTTGATTCATCACGTCGAATCGGCATTCGATGAAATACGGCACGGGCGACAAAGCGGTAACAATCAATTAATTGAAAAAAGTTTGCAAGCCATTGATTGCATTCGGCAAAGCATTGAAACAGATACCGACAACAATGCCGTAACCCAGCCACTGAGTGAGCAGTTTACCAATATTTTTGATACAACGGAGAAAGCAAATTCAAATACCGATTCATTCGCTGAATTTCCGCTTACCCACAAGGAGCAAAATCAATATGCCGACTGCAAAAATGAGGGCTACGATATTTATGTGGTTGAAAAACTGATAAATAACCGAATCCGCCGCGAAGTATATGAAAATTTGCCCATCTACGAAGAACTCCGAAAAATTGGAGTTATTATTTCCATTTACCCCACCTTCGAACAAGTGCAACAAGCAGACGATGAAGCTGTTTTGCGCATTTTATTTGCTTCGAAAGAAAAACACGAAACACTTAATTTTGTCATTTTCGACCCCATTCGAAAAATTTTCTCCAGCGAAACGTTTATCGTTCCCGTTAATAGACAGATGGGTATAGACCCCACTCATATTCAGTCGCTTATATATTGCAAAAATTTCAAGCAAAGGTGGCAAATTAGCGATGTGTTTGCCCAACTGGGCAACTGCCACACCGCAAATTCGGTAACAGAACTGGTGGAGGCTATAACCACTGCCATTGACGAAAACCGTAAGTACGATTTTTTGTACATTGATAGCGAAATACTGCCGCAAATAAAAAATACGATACTCAGGCTACGCTGCCACGAAATGAAACGGCAGGTGCTGGGTTTCAACTCGTGCAAAATTATTACACGGGTGAACAATCTGCACAATCATTTTGCAAATCAGCAGCACTTAGAAGGCTATATTTACACCACCAAAGAAATAAACAAGCAAAACTTGCCCAACCTGCTCAATTGTTTGTACAGTATGAAAAAAAACATATTGACTGGGCAAAAAACCGTGTACGAAATTTTTGAGATGTACTTCCATTCCAAAGAACGGAGCTGCAAAACAGAAGAGGTGAGCACAATAGTGAAACAATATGCCGAAAAGCTGAACGTATTGTTGCTCAAACTGGAGGCAGAAAATACCCACAAGCTGTTGCTCAATAAAATATTTCAAACCATTGGAAATCTGCTGGTTACTTTACTGCATTGTTCCAAAAGTATGGTATGCAACCTTTTGGCATATACCCTCTTTTTGATTGAAACAGAACTGGAGCAAGACGAAATTTCAGACCAAAGCATTGACATACTTTACTCTGTGATTGAATTGCTGTCGGAATTTACATTCACGCCCTCTGAGGAATACGACGACAAAATTATTGAAGTGATGCAACTAATTATTGCACAATTACCTACCGATGAGGAAGATAATGATGTAGTGGTTTTTGATTCGGATTACAATTTGAACGAAATTGAACTCGAAGATGGCATTGTTATTTTTGCCGACTCGTTTCAGGAATTAAGCACCGAAACCAACACAGAGAAGCCTTTGCCCACTCCAACAATAAACGATGCAAAAGAACAAGCATTTGTGGAGCAAATAACCCAATATATGTTTATGCTCGATGAGAGTGTGAAGAAATACCCCGAAAATTCCGACCTAAAACCGCTCATAAAACGTGCATTGAACGGTTTAATAAAAGCCTGTAAGTATAAAAACGAGAAAAAAATTCTGCAATTTGCTTCTCAGGCTTTAGAACTTTTAGAAGAAAACAAAGAGATGGAAGCAATAATTGCGCAGCTACAAAATGCCATACAAAACTACGACCCTGCATCGGCACAGGTTGAAATTGAAACTGCGCCGCAGCCGCTCGAAAGCGCAGCGAAACTGATAGAAATAGAAAAAAAAGACGACAAAGAACACCAAACAGCAAGTGCCGAAAGCAAAACGTTTAGAATCAACGAACAGAAGGTGGACAATTTTTATAACCTTGTAAGCGAATTGCTTATAGCCCGAAATACGTACGATTTTCTTATCAACGAACACATTGGAAAAGAACGACTTAATAGTCTTTTTAAGCCTTTAACCGATAATTTGCATCTGCTTTCGCGGCTTACGTACGATTTGCAAGCGGAGGTACTCCAACTGCGGTTAATTCCTATCAATCAGGTATTTAAAAAATTTTCGCGACTCATTTACGACATTAGCAAGCAGACCAACAAAAAAATTGAAATGACCGTAAACGACGACGACATTGAAATAGATAAAAAAGTGGCTGATATGCTTTCCGACCCGCTTCTACACCTCATTCGCAATGCCTGCGACCATGGGATAGAAAGTGCCGACCAACGCATAAAAGCGGGAAAAACCGAAAGTGGAAATATAAACATAAGTACCTCAAAAACAGGCAGTAACCTACTGATACGGATTACTGACGATGGACGCGGAATAAATAAAGAAGCCATTTGGGAAAAAGCGCGGAAAATGAACTACGACCTCAGTGGCTATACCGATGACAATATTTTGAACATCATTTTTATGCCCGGTTTTTCGACAGCAAAAATTATATCCGATATTTCGGGGCGCGGGGTGGGAATGGACGTAGTAAAAACCACCATTGACAAGCTAAACGGGAAAATATCGGTTGAAACTCAACTCAATGTAGGTACCGAAATTCGTATGCTCATTCCGGTTTCCATAGGTATAAGCAAAGTGCTTCTTGTGGAAGCGGGTCAAAATCAATATGCCATTCCGTTTGAAGCAATTGTAGAAAATGTGCGCATAAATGCAAATTTGATAAAGCAAATGCACCAACGCGCAGCCTTCCACTACCGTCAGGAAATGATTGTAGCTCTGCCACTTTCGCATCTTATCGAACGAAAATTCAAATTCAATGCAAAATCGCTCGACCCAAATTCGGAAGTAAGTATGGTGTTACTAAAAACGCGCTTGGGGAAAATTGCCGTTATGGTGGATAAGTTGAAAAACAACCTCGACCTCGCGGTAAAACCCTTGCCCGATGCCATGAAAAATGTAGAAATTTTTAGCGGAGTAAGCATTTTGGGGAATGGAAAAGTGGTGCTTGTGCTCAATCCCGAAGCACTTGTGGTGCAAAAGGAAGCAGAACATCTGCCATCAACCAATTATTGAAAGCCGTTTAATCATTTCAATATCAACAATTTCAATGCTTTTATCGCTGATTTCGATTAATTTATCGTTCCTCAGTTCGTTGATAAATTTATTGACACTTTCGAGCGAAATGGCGGCAAAATCGGCTATTTCGCGCCGCGAAATAATTTTATAAATATGGTACTTTTGCAAAATGGGTTCGTTTAAATACAACAAAACGGTGGCAAAGCGTCCCAACGCATTTTTTAGCGCAATTTCCGACAAGCGTTTCATGGTATTGCGGTGTTGCAAACTAAATTCTTTCAAAATATATTCGTAAGCTCGCGAATTATTTTTTATGAGTTCCAAAAACTGATGGGCAGAGAGGAAGCAAAGTTCAGAATTTATAAGCGACTGAGCAGTAAACGGATAACTGTTTGAGCCATCGAGCAAGCTGAAGTCGAGAAAAATAGTATCGGTTAAGTATGTTAAAGTGAGATTTCGCATTTTGGATTCTTCAAGTACAATACGTAGCAAGCCACTGCGTAAAAAAACAATGTAAGAAGCAAAACTGTTTTGTTTGAAAATGGTTTCTCCTTTTTGATACGAAAGATGTCGAATATCTAATTCCATTGATAGATTGGGAATATCAATACCTAATTTATCGAAACACTTATTTTTGCACATCAAACAAACTGTATCAGTAATTTTCATACGTTTGCATCAATTTATGGTATTCAGAAAACGACAAAATAAATAAATTTAACGATGAATAAAAAATTTAATCTATTGTTAGTAGAAGACAATGAAGCAGGAAGCGTTCTTATCCGGTCATTTTGGGAGGATTCTGAGGAGTATTCTATTGACTGTGTTGCATCGGTTGAAAAGGCTTTTGTAAGTATAAAAAAGCAAATTCCCGATTTAATTTTGCTTGATATTATGCTCCCCGAAATTGACGGTTTGCAGTTTTTAAAATCTATCAGAGAATCAGAATCCTACCGAAATATTCCTGTAATAGTAATTTCAGCACTCGATAGCGAAATTAAAATTAAAACAGCCTACGCGCTTGGGGCTTTAGACTTCATTCCCAAACCATTGGGGTTAAATAATTTTTATCCAAAAGTGCAAACTGCCATTGACCGTATAAAACAACAATAATCAATCAACCCGCAAATTCATCGGTGCCTCGAACCTAAATACAGGGTAGCGGTTGTGTGTAGGTTCGTAATATACAGAGTGATGGTAGATAAAGCTAAGTTGGGCGTAGGCACTTTTGGCAAATGCAGCATCGTTTTGCTTTCGGTGTTCAAACTCTTGTTTCAGTTTGGCATCTTTCGCCAACAATTCAATGGCTACTTCTTCAAACACATAGGGCGAAAAATATTCTTTCTGCTCTAAAATGGGGTCGAAAAAATTCCACGCAAAAAACGAGTCCCCCCCATCGAGTTCGAGTGTTTGCATCAAATATTTCAGTCCTTTTTGGTGTGGGTTAATAACATAGTCGCCTTTGTAAAAGCGCACATCGCAGTTTTGGGTAGTGTATTGCACATTTTGGTGATAATAATGTCCTTCGTAGGTTTCATCTGTATTTTCAAAATCGCTTATGTATTGAGCATCAACATTTAACACCGTATCGGCAGCCAATCGTTTCATTTCTATATTGCTTATTTTTAGTAAATGAACCACTTCGCGCCACTGCTGCGGAATGATGTATAGCGCGGGCACTTTCACCGAAAGTTGAGCATGAAAAATGTTGTAATACGGAATTGGTTTTTCGTAGGGTAAGTTGCGGTCGTAGTAGTAGCGCGTTTGTCCGGTGAGTTCGCTTTTTTTTGTTTTCACCTCATAGCCTTTAAACATAAGTGTTTCGTGTTCAACAGTATCCATGCGCCATTGCAGTACAAATTCGCTATTGTTGATGGTTTTTTCGTCTGCCTCTTTTTTGTGTTTTCTCAATTCGGTGGCATTGTCCGAAACAAATTTGAGTGTGGCAAGGCAAAACTCGTAAGTTGATTTAACTCTCTGGTTGTAAGGCTTAAACATGTGAGTTTCGGTTACAAATGCAATGGTATTGAAGGTGCTGGTATAGCCCGATGCAAAACGGGGAGTATCCATAAATCCTTCGAAACCATTATCGGGCGAAGTTCCCCACACGTTTACATACGGAATCATGGGGTAGCCCACCTTTTCCATATCGGCGTAGAGGTGCGGCAGCATCTTATCTTTGTAAAACGTTTTCAAACCTCCATCCAGCAAATTGTGATGTGTGGCAATGAGTGTCATTACATACTGATAGTCAGCACCATTTGAAGTATGAGTATCAATAAATACTTCGGGTTGCCAACGGTGAAAAATTTCAATCAATGAGCGGGTTTCTAAGGCATCGGCTTTTACAAAATCGCGATTTAGGTTGTAATTTTTGTCGTTTCCCCTAAAGCCGTATTCTTTAGGTCCATTTTGATTCGACCTAAAATACGGACTACGATTGAGTTGCCCTCCAATATTGTACACAGGCACAATGCAAATTACGGTATTCTGCACATATTTTTGCAGCTTGTTTTTGTTCTCCAATATATCTATTGCCAACTGTATGCTGGCATCAATACCATCGGGTTCGCCCGGATGCGTTCCGTTGTTTATCAGAATGGTACACTTATTTTTTTTCTTTATCGAAACAGGGTCGAAATCCTCATCAACAGAAATTACCAGTAAATGAAGCGGATGCCCCGAATCGCTCAAACCACAGGTAAACAGTTTTGCTTTTGCATAGATACTATCCAGATAGCGGTATGCCTCAATGGTTTGGCTGTAGGTAGGCGATTCGTTTTGTTCGTATCGCAATGGTATCTGCGCTATGGTGCTTGCAGCCCATGTCAGAAAAAATAGAGTGAAAACAATTTTCTGTATCATTAATTGTTGTTTATTAATTTGATATGTGTGTACAAATTTTGTCATTTTAAAAACACTTTTAAGCAGATTCATCGTTTTGAATGTAAAGCTAAAATCAATAGCTGCAAAGTTGGTTTAAATTTCGATAAAAATCTATACCAACGCAAAATATATGTATTAATTTTGTACGTTTTAATATCTATAAAAATGAATTTTATCGTCAGTTTATCGCTGTTTTTTACCTTGCTTGCCCTCCCCCACCCCGTGCATATATCGGTAACAACCGTTGAATTTAAAGGCAAGGAAAAAAAAATAGACATCATGTTTAAGCTCTTTGTTGATGATTTTGAAACCATTGTATCGAAAAAATATCAGGTAGAATTGAATGTAGGAAAACCCAACGAAAACCCCCAGTGCGTCCAATATTTCAGTAGGTACATCAACGAGCAATTTAATATCATGGTGAATGATAATCAGATACCTGCGGAGAATTTTATTTTTATATCGAAAAAAATAAACGAAGGGGCTATTTGGCTCACCTACGAACTGCCCAAAATACCCAAGCTCAAAAAAATATATATTTACAATTCGCTCATGAACGATATGTTTGACGACCAAACCAATTTGCTGATACTCAAGGTGGGCGACACCGAAAATGGTTACTCGCTCACCAAAAAAAAGCGAGATATTGAAGTAGAATTTTAGTTTGAATTTTTAAAAGATAAACAAATGAAACGATATTTACTTATTATTCTGATACTTACAACGGCTATATCTTCTGCATTTTCAACCCACAACCGCGCCGGAGAAATTACCTACGAACAAAAAAGTGGTTTTACCTATTCGTTCAAACTGGTAACATATACCTACACACTGAGTGCCGCCAACGAATCGCGCGATTCGTTGCCCATAAACTGGGGCGATGGCTCTCCTGTTCAATACATTAAGCGCAAACTACAGTTGGAACTTCCCAATCTGATTTTGTACAACGAATATACGGCAGAGCACACCTTTCCCGGAGTGGGCAGGTACGAAGTTTTGATGATGGATCCTAACCGAAACGAAGGCGTAAAAAACATTAACAATTCGGTTGAAGTGGTGTTTGCCATTAAAACTACCTTGCAAATCAGTTCGTTGCTTGGCACAAACAACACGCCCAAACTTACCAACGCTCCGGTGGACAAAGCATTTAAGGGGAAAATTTTTATCCACAATCCGGGTGCCTACGACCCCGATGGCGACAGCATTTCGTATAAACTAACCACCTGCTTGGGCGAAAACGGAGTCTCCATTCCGGGTTATAGCCTTCCGCCTTTTACAAAAGAATTGAGAGTTGACCCCATTTCGGGCGATTTAATTTGGGACAGCCCACCCTATATTGGAGTGTACAACGTGGCAATGATAATAGAAGAATGGCGTAGTGGATTGAAAATTGGCGAAATCATCCGCGATATGCAAATTGAAGTATATGACACCGACGAAAAACCACCACTCATTGACCCCATTGAAGATATTTGCGTACTTGCTGGCGATACTGTAAAATTTGATGTAACCGCACGAAGCCAAAACAACGCCTATGTGTATTTGAATGGCAACGGAGGACCTCTGGAGGTAAGCAGCAGTCCGGCAATTTTTGAGAGCGATACGGCAATGAACATTGCTTCTACGACGTTTTTTTGGGCTACCAACTGTACACACATTGCCAAATTTGCCTATCAATTGGTAATAAAAGCCGAAAGCCCTTCAAAAAAAATTGAGTCGAATCCGTATTTGGGCAACACCGAAATAAAATTGGTATCATACGAAAATGTTAATATTCTGGTAGTTGCACCACCACCTGTAAATCTGGCATCAGATGCTACCACCCGAACTGTGTTGCTTAGTTGGGAAGCCGGAGCGTGCCCGGGAGTAGAAAAATACAAAATTTATCGAAAAATTGGAACCTCAGAATATGAGCCAGATAAATGCGTAACCGGCTTGCCTGATGCTGCGGGATACGAAAAAATTGGCGAAGTGTCTGAACTTTCGTTTCTCGACAACAACAACGGTAAAGGCTTGTGGCAAGGCTTGATATACTGCTACCGTGTGGTGGGAGTTTACCCCGATGGAGCTGAAAGCTACCCTTCGGAAGAATTGTGCGTGCAACTCAAGCGAGGCTTGGTGGTGATAACTCACGTTGACGTAAATAAAACCGATAAACAAACCGGAGAAATTTTCTTGAAATGGCTCACTCCCAAAGACTTTGATACTGAAGCACATCCGGGTCCGTATCGCTACCTCATTTTCCGTTCGTACGATTTGTATGCTGCCAAACTACAGCAAATTGCCACACTCGATGGCATTGAGCACACTCAATATACCGATAAAAACATCAATACCAACGATACGCCCGTATCGTATATCATTGGTTTTTTTAATGTTGAAAATAATGGTAGCCTCGAAGAAATTGGTCCTTCAGATGTTGCTGCTTCGGTTTTTGTGGATATAGAAGAGCAAGGACAAAAACTGAAACTCAACCTGCTGAATTATACGCCTTGGGAAGTGGATTCGTTTAAAATATTCAAAAAAAATCCGACAACATCGGTTTTTGAACAAATTGCAGCCACCGATACTATTTTCTACTACGACACAAATTTGATAAACGGAACCCAATATTGCTATTATGCAGTAAGTTACGGACATTATTTACTCGATGAAATTGAACGTCCTCTCATCAACCGTTCGCAAATTGCCTGCGGCATACCCACCGACACCATTGCGCCATGCCCGCCACCATTAACACTCGAGAGTTTTTGCGACGACCACACCATAAAACTAACATGGAAAAATCCAAACTATATCTGCGCCGACGATGTTGTGTCGTATAATCTTTATTATAAAGAATTTATACAAGATGAATTTTCGCTGCTCAAAACAACCACCGACCTAAAGGATACTACCTTTTTGCATCTGTTTACCGATTTGCCCAAAGGCTGCTACACCGTAACTGCCGTTGATGCCACCGGAAACGAAAGCGAAATGAGCGAAACGTGTACCGACAAGTGTACAGAATTTAATCTACCCAATATTTTTACCCCCAACCAAGACGGGCAAAACGATTTGTACAAACCGACTACGGTATTTGGTGTGGAAAAAATTGAACTGAAAATTTACAATCGTTGGGGAAATGTGGTATATGAAACCACCGACCCAAATATAAACTGGGATGGTAAACTGATGAATACCAACAAAATAGTATCGAGTGGGGTGTATTACTACATTTGCGATGTATATGAAAAACGACTTACTGGAATCGAAATACGCAACCTAACGGGTTTTATTCATGTATATTCGGAAGATGAAAATGGAGGAGAAAAATAGGCATTTTTCATAACTACCTAAAAGTAGTATCAGGGTGCTATTCTAATGAATACCATGAGATTAGCACCCTGATTTATCAGAAATACGAAATAAAATGAGCGTTTAGCAGATGCCGAATTTTTAACCTACTCACTTTTTTACGATTGAAAATGTGTTGATTATCCTATTTTTACTGTAGAGCGATACGAAATACGCACCGTTTGATAGGCTCGAAATATCTATCGTTTGGTTTACCAACCAATAAACGCCCATAAAAACTCCGTTTGCATTTGAAATTTGTGCGTAATCGGCTGAAATACCATCAAAATGCAATTCTCCCTTTGTAGGATTGGGATATGCAATTATCAGATTTTTAATAGTATAATTGTACAAAGCGTTTGTTTTACTTGCCGGAATTTGCACCAAAACATCAATTGTGCTGCTGGTGTTTCCCTTTGTAATTATTATCGAAACGGTTTGACTTACAGCCGATTCACCATAAACCAATGTTCCATCGGTTAATATGTTGGGGTGCTGATTTGCTGCACTACCAATTTGCAAATATACCTCATTGTCAATGACTTGCGCAAAAGCCGTAAGCAAGCTAATCAGATTGCTATGAACACCTTCCTGCACCACTACCACTTGCGGAAAACTACCCGCCACTTCGGCAAGCACTTTCAACGTATGACTTTGTGGCAAAAGTGCAATAATGCTAACATCTTGTTTTGCAATGCCTTTGGAAAGCGAAAATACAATAGTGCATTCCATAGCTTGGCTGTAGGTGATGCCACCATTGAGAGCAATGTTTTCGGGTTTTGTAACAGATTGAATGACTGCATTTACCGTTGTTGAAATTGGCTGAATGTACGTATTGAGCAATGTAAGTATGTTATTATCAACTCCTTCTGTGGGTTTCAAATTGAGGGGAAGAGCGTTGATAACCTTCTGCAATAATTTTTGGTCGTTGCTAAGTGGCACATTTACAGTTAGTTTTACAATCTTTTCGGCATTTTGTTTTGTAAGTCGAATAGATATTTCACCGCTTGCCGCAAAGTTATAAATAATTGTTCCATCAGATTGAATATTAGCATTTTCGCAGTTTACAATGTTGATTTTTACTCCGTTTGAAGCACTGTTTATCAATGCCTCAAGGCTTGTAATAAAGTTATAATCAACACCTTCCTCTGTATTGTATATGTCGGGAATAACAGTTTCGGCATTTTCGACCATTTTTCCGTTGCCCAAAGGCACATCTACCAGAATTTCAACACTTTGCTGCATTCCATCTTTTGAAAGATAGAACTCAACAGAATGACTATTTGTAGCCCAATACGTAATTTGCCCTTCGGAATTGATATTGGGGTGAGTGCTGTTTTTGAGCGACACAGTTATATTCGGTGCAAGACCGTTGGCAATGGTTTGCAGCATAGTAACTACATTAATATCAATGGTTTCCACAGGGTTCAATTTAGTTGGAAGCAAAGGAATTACATTTGTCAAACTAAACTTTTTGGCTTCGGGAAGCGACACATTTACAGTAAAAATTTGCGACTCGCTGTTTACCGAAAAGCGAAACCACACTTCCCCCGTATTTTTATATTGATAAGTAATATCCCCATTTTCAGCTACATTGCCAATTTGCGAAGCCACCACATTCACGGTCAAAGGAGCAATGAGTTCAATGTTATTTACTATGTTCGAAATTTTAGTAAGTACATTAAAATCAACATCTTCAGTTAAAATTAGAGGTTGAGAAATACTTCTGTAGGCTACTATAACTTTTTCGGCATCGGTAATAGGTTTGTGCAGTACATTGCACTGAAATTGCTTGGTAAACAGCTTATTACCTTTTTGAAGGGAGGCAGTGAGTGTTACTGTAATATCTCCCTCAAGATAAGTGCTTTGTGTGAGCTTGCCATTTGAAGTAATATATTGTAAATTAGACGATTGCCATGTTACACTCACATCGTCGGGCAAACCTGTAGGTAAGCCTAAATCAGAATCAGAAGGAATGAATACCGAATTATCGTATTCAATAGTTTTATGCGTGATTTTGAGCAATTTAGCAGCCCGCAAAACTGCAAGTGAGTCGTTCATTGCGGCTTTGCCCATCGTAAAATTATCTAAACAAATTGAACCCAAAAAAGGTGCTGACTTGTCGGGATAAAGACGCAAATAGCGAATTTGAGCAAGTTCCACAATATTAAGTTCTTCAATATCAAATACATAATTACGTATTTGATTATCCAGAGCAGTGGAAATTGCCTCCACTCCTATATCGTTTTTATCAAACACCGAAAGCGAAAAATGTTGAATGACAGAAGAGGCTGATGCATCGAAACTAATGTATGGATATTGTTGTAAATCAATATAATCGGAAAATGAAATAGTGTTAAAATCGTTTTGCGAAATGGTGTGGATATTCATTGACA
>JFJP01039197.1_pt1 | contig 20322 bp, 10 predicted proteins | sample 431651 | NCBI WGS metagenome assembly JFJP01 (sample SAMN02602958, study PRJNA72255) | Microbial mat metagenome, whole genome shotgun sequencing project. | biome: fresh water; feature: sink hole; material: water; isolation source: purple microbial (photo- and chemosynthetic) mats found in...
CGATATATCTCAAGCCTTCCAGCGTTTTCTGATAAATTTTACCGAACAACAATGATATCAGATTATAAATGATGCAATGCCAGCAAGGATATTTTATCTCAATTTGAAAAATTAGTTGTCTCATATTGAGAAAAACACCCGGTACAAAAACGGCTGCTTATCTGCTAAAATAATTTTGTCATTCAAAATACAAAATATTTATAGTATTGATTACCTGATATATAACTAACTATTTTTTATTTTTTTTCACTATTTTCTATTATCCACATTTCCTCGTGGCACGGTTTCTGAATTATATCTTACATCGCTCAGACGATTTAAATCCAACTCATAAACAAACTTAAACAAACTCAAAACAATGAAAAAACGTCAGCCAATATTGTTGGCCCTATTTCAATTTCGAAATCAATTGACCTGAGCTTCGGCAATGTTGCCGTTAGCCCGACTATCGCTGGAACGGTTGTTCTTGATCCTGCAAGTGCCCGCACTCAAACAGGCGGTGTTACACTTCCTGTTATTACCGGTACTGTTAGCGCTGCTAAATTCACTGTTGCCGGCGAATCCGGAACAACCTATGCTATTACTCTTCCTGCTTCTGTTATACTAACAAACGGGGGAAATACAATGACAGTTGATAATTTTACAAGTACACCAACTGCTACCGGTTCACTGGCTTCAGGAACCGAAGATATATTTGTCGGTGGAACTTTGAATGTTGCCGCAGCCCAGGTTTCCGGTCTGTATACCAACGCTTCAGATTTAGTTGTAACAGTTAACTATAACTAAGTTACATTCTCGATATAAAGGGTGTGAAAGGTTTCTCTTACACCCTTTTTTTTTACCCTGTTTTTCCATTACTATTTATTTTCCATTTCAAGACTGCAAAATCATGCTCAGGTATATTCTCCCATTGCTCGTATTTCTGTCCTTTTCTTCCCGCGCTTTCAGCCAGGCCAGCATTACAGCTCAAGCGTTTGCCGAAGTAATTTCAGCCTTAACTGCTACCGAAACATCACAACTTAACTTTGGTAAATTTTCACCTGAAGTACAAGGCGGACAGGTAATTGTTACACCTGATGGAATACGATCAACCAATGGCGCCGTGATTCTTAGCGGGGGAATAGCAAAATCAGGAATATTTTATATTACAGGTACGCCCGAAGCCATGTTCTCCATTCAGTTGCCTAACGGGCCTGCTGTTCTTACCCATCAGAATTCATCAAAAACTATGATGGTGAACAACTGGATCTCCTACCCCAATGCCGGTAACGGAACAGGTGTGCTGGCCAACGGACAACAGTTTGTTTACCTGGGCGCTACACTCAATGTTGGTTCAATACTCGATAACCCGGTAGGGCTTTATTCCGGTGCTTTCAACTTAACCTTTGCTTACAATTAACATCGCGTGAATTTCAGTACAATTTGTAATTCGCCCTGTAGTAAAAAAGCAAGATTCAATGCCCTCTTCCATAAAAATATTTGAAAATCAATTACATACTAAGAAAAATCTTTAATGTATAAATGACACGAATTGAGTTGGAATAATTCGTTGTTTTTGAGCCGTAAAAGCCATCAGGGATTTATACACCTGGTGGTTTTGCGTTTTATTAATCTTCCGGCAAAGAAAATTCAGTTCTTCTGTTTTGTTGTTATCACCTATAATTGCCACATAACTGAATGACCGTTTTTCCGTTTACAGCAAAATCTCATTAAACCCAAACTTTTTTCGTACTTCCAACAGAAAGCCCTGACAAGCAGCATCGGCTGTATACCTGTAACAGTCATTGGAGTTAACTATCTCATTTTGTTTTTCAATTTGTCGCAATTTGAGAATTTTAACCAGCGGCAGATGCATATTTTAAACGCAATCAGTTGTTTTAAACCAATAACTTATAGTTGTATCCTATTGATTTCCTAGTGATTATAACTTATACCAAATTAATTATTATTCACAATAACTTTATACAAACTCAAAACAATGAAAAAAATTACCATCTTAGTTTCGCTTGTTGCTCTCCTTTCAATCGCATCTTTAACGGTTAATGCACAGGTTTCGGCTACTGCCACTACTTCGGCTACTATTATCACCCCGATTGCCATTTCAAAATCTGTTGACATGAACTTTGGCAATGTTGCTGTTAGCCCTACTATTGCAGGAACAGTACAACTAACAACTGCCAATACCCGCAATGCGGGCGGCGGTGTTACACTTCCGGCTACCGCAGGAACAGTTTCGGCTGCTAAATTCACTGTTACAGGTTTGGCGGGTTCAACCTATTCGATTTCGCTTCCCGCTTCCATTACACTTACAAGCGGTGGAAATAATATGGTGGTTAATGCTTTTACCAGTACGCCTACTCCAACCGGAACACTCACCGGAGGAACCCAGGATCTTTTTGTTGGCGCTACTTTGAATGTTGGTGCTGCTCAGCCTGCTGGTTTATATACAAACCTGACCGGTCTGGTTGTTACTGTTAACTACAACTAATTTTAAAACATAAATTTCTCAGGTGTGAAAGAGGGTCCTCTTTCACACCTTTTTTTATGCCCGGAAATTTGCCTGTCGAGCACAACTGAAATAAGTAAAATCCATAGCAGCTGCCTTTTGAATAGCGAACCATTATTCATAAAGCAGATACTGCAATCAGTATAAGATTGACACTTTGTTTTATATGATCGATGGGAATTAAACAGTTAATACCCCTAAAATCAAGCCAAATTATAATCCGAATTACTAAACTAAACATCAACCTAGAGTCACTCTGTAAAAAGGTATTTTTTCAAAATTGCGATCAGATTGCTCTTTTTTCAAAAAAATCATATTACCAATTTGATAAATGGCTATTAACAGTATATTACTCTCAATAAATTACTCCGGAAGCTCGTATGACTGCGTATTAAAAGGCCGGTGCAACAGCGCCCCGAGTCGATAAATTTTGTAAGTTTGAAGCAAAATTCAAGAGCTATGACAAATACCGGAACAAAAAGAAAAACAGCCAAAATCTGCCTTCTGGCAACGTTTTTTTCCTTAGCCCTAATCCCGGAAATATCCGTTGCACAGGGGAACTTATTAATTACTCCCCGTAGGGTTGTATTTGAAGGTAACAAACAATCACAGGAACTCACTCTTGCCAACACCGGAGCAGACACAGCAAAGTATACTGTTTCATTTGTACAGTACCGGATGACAGAAGAAGGGAGTTTCGATCAGATAGAAGTACCCGATGAGGGACAATTGTTTGCTGATAAATACCTGAGGTTTTTTCCAAGAACAGTAACACTTCCGCCAAACGGCTCGCAGGTTATACGTATGCAATACCGTAAGTTGCCTGATATGCAGAACGCTGAATACAGGTCGCATGTATATTTCAGGGCAGCTCCTGATGAAAAGCTTATGGGTGATGAGCAGGCGAATGCGGATACAACTTCTATAGGAATTAAGCTGGTACCCATATTCGGTATCAGTATTCCGGTTATTATCCGGAATGGCGATTTAGAGGTAAAAGTTGATTTAAAAACTGTAACCCTTGATTTAAAAAGCGATACTATACCCAATCTGGCAATCACTTTTGAACGTTCAGGCACTAAATCAGTTTATGGCGACCTTTCAGTTATGTGGCAGCCAGCTCAGGGCGAATCCCTTGAAGTTGGCATAGTACGTGGTATTGCCGTTTATACACCAAATAAAACACGTAAATTCAATATGCAGTTGCGCAATGTACCTGGTGTTGATTATTCCAAAGGCAAACTACTGATTAAATTCCAAGCGCCAAATGATGTAAAGGCTGAGGTATTTGCTGAAACAGAATTTTCCTTAAATTAATATTTCTATTCTCTATCAGGTCTTTTAAGGCTCTCACCGACTCTAAGAACTCAGATACGATAAATTCTATTCCTTGTAAACTGCAGATGAATCTAGATGTACTTATGAAAATAAAACCATTCACTCGTAAGCTAAATTTCCAGACGGTAATATTTATCGCTGTTTTACTTATATTAACAGGAGAGAGTAATTTGGGGTGGGGACAGACAAATGGTGATTACCAAACGAGAGCTTCTGGTAATTGGAACTCAAATACAACTTGGCAAGTTCGTAGTGGAGGCAGTTGGGTTAATTGTTCTGCAGGCGATTATCCTGGTGCATCTTCCGGAGCAGGTACAGTTTCGATAACCAACAACAGAAACGTTACTATAACTGCAAATGTACCAAACAGCATTGGTTCATTAACAATTCCTGTTGGAACCAATATTTCCAGTATTACATTTTCTGGTACAAATTCTTTGACAGTTACCAATGCTACAACAATTTCATCTAATTCTAATGGGGACTATAAAAGGATAATTGTTAATGCCGGTAATTTTTCAACAGGTACTTTAGTTTTAAATTCTACAGGAAACACACAAGACGCATACATACAAATTTCGACCGGAACAGTAACCGTAGATGGTAATATTTCCTTAAATAGTACAAATCTTCGTACATATATTCTATTCACAGGTGCTGGAACTTTATTTGTTGGTGGAAACATGAGTGGAGGAGGCATTACAAGTACTATAAATGGTGGCAATAATGCGCCAACTTCAGGTACTGTAAACTATAATGGCAGCAGTGTTCAGGATGTGGGTTCGTATACGTACTATAATCTTACAATATCAGGAGGAAATACCAAAAGTATTCAGGGAACCACATCAGTAAGCAATATTCTGGATATACAGCAGGGTGATCTAAATATTAACGGGAATACGCTAAATCTTGCAGGCCCAGTCACTCGGGGAGGTCTCGGTACCGGTACAATAACAGGAAGTGCAACCAGTAATCTTAACATAACCGGCTCCGGGGCATTCGATGACTTTTTTTTTACCAATGTCAACGAAAGCCTTCAAGATCTAACTCTGGACAGAGTAGGAGCCAATATAAATTTAAACTCAGATTTAACTTTAGCCGGATCCTTGGCACTTACCAATGGAATAATTACAGCAACGGGTAAAACCATCAGCCTTACCAGCACTGCTATGGTGGTGGTACATATATTTTTCCGCTTGGAGCCTCAGCCTGTGGTTCTCATTGGCTTACTTTTTCATCAGTATCAGGTACTTCTGCAACAAAAGTATCTTTCGCCTGCACAGGAGCTACAACCGGAGATGCAACTATTGACTCTCCCCTTCCAATAAACATTAACTGGCATATAGAAAAAGTGAGTGGCACCTTTACGGATGCTACGGTAAAATTAGACGGAAGCGAAATAGATTTCACTAATGTTGTTGCACAAGCTGCATCACAACCGGGATCCTATTCGAAAGTTACATCGGTCCCTGCATCAGGAAGCATAACGGCTGCAAGCATTGGATCTGTGTCAACCGATAAATGGCTTGCTATAGGAACATCTACCATAAAAACATACTATGCCTACCAAACAGGCGGTTGGAATACTCCTGTTACATGGACATTAGATCCAAGCGGAACTACACAGGTAGGTTCCTCAATTCCCATAGATAATGATTTTGTAATTATTTTACCTGGGCGTACCGTTACATTACCAGCAGATATTGCAACTTCAGGACTTGATGTCACCATTGAAGCTGGTGGATTCCTCGATCTTTCAACTTTTCAGTTTACAACCGGTTTTTCAAAATTAAGCGGACAAGGCACTTTAGCCATTTCGTCCAATATTTTCCCAACACCAATTACTACAAATAACTTTATACTTGCAGGTGGAGGAACTACTGAATACAGGACAACCATCAATTTACCATTGCAAGCTATTTATAATAATCTTGCCATTAATGCCATTGGAATAACAGTTACGCAAACCATTGATCTTACACTGAACGGAAACCTGCACGTAAAAAACGGAACATTCAGAATCAATGATAATACCGCAAGAAAGCTGAAACTCACTGTAAACGGAGATTTAACGGTTAACGCCGGTGCTTCCATTTCCGTAGGATCGGGTGTAACAAACCTAACGACTAATCCATTAGGTATAACTGGTGGAACTGCTCCATTTATTAACTACTATGACCAGCAATCGCATAGGATTGTGTTAAATGGAAATTTCACCAACAATGGAACGGTGCGTTTTACAAATCTGACCTATCCTGTTTTTAATGCATTTCCACCTACAACATCAGGTGCAACAACAGGATTTGCAACGGTATACTTTCAAGGAGCATCTGATGCAACTTTATTATGTGCAGGAACAACTGACTTTTATAATTTAGTGCTGGATAAAGGGATTGATCAGACTTTCAAACTGACTATTTATACTTCGGGTTCATCTTATGCCAACTTCCGTTTGTTTGGGGCTAATGTAGCCGGCGGCGACGGAGGAGGAGCTAATCCGAATCTTAAAAAAGCACTTTGGATACGCACCGGAACCATGGTTTTAGAAGGATTGACTATGATCCCTTCACTAACCGAAGGAAATGCATCTGAAGGTGGAGCAAATCCGAACTCGGATTTTTATATTCCTGCAAATGGTGCACTTGTGCTTAACGGGACAGATGTAGTGGTTTTATCTACTGCTGATGATTATCGCGAAGTAAATCTGGCCTACAATACAGTTGCACCTAACAATGCTGCGCTGGGGATTTCAAACGGAGGAACAGGCTGTGCTCTTTCTTTGTATGGAAAACTTCAACTTAACAACGGTTATCTTTCGACCCGCGAATCGGGTGGAATTATAACTTCAAATGTTTCACCAGGCCAATTTATTCTTAACAATGGTACTGTTGATGCGAAACAATTCCTGGGTTCAACCGGATCGGCTTCCTACCAGCAAAACGGTGGATCATTCATTCTCCGGGGACGTTTTCAGCATACATTTACCTATAGTTCGATTGCAAATTTAACAGATGCTTCAGTTGTAACATTAAGTAATGTGAGAGCAACCAATGGTATTTCGGATGAATACGGAACTTTTAACCTGAACAACGAAAGTAACGTTTTTGCCATGTCCGGTGGCACTTTCCGTATTTATGATGTTTGCGGTGATGGTACTAGTGCTATACAGCAAAAGGCTTTTGACGTTTTGTCATCTACTTCAAACAGTAATGTTACAGGCGGAACAATCGAGATAATACCAGTATCAGGTTCGGTACCTGCAACTGATTCACCTAATTTTTTAATCACATCGAGCACATCATTAGGAAATTTAAGTATAAACCGCACCAGCAGCAATTCAATAGTTCTACTAAATACGTATCCGCTGGTATTGCTTTACAATCTCACACTCACTTCAGGAGCACTCAATGCAAATAATCTAGATGTTACTGTTGCCGGTAATATTACTTTTCAGAGTGGGACAACCTATACACCAGGCACAAATACTACCATTCTAAATGGTTTATCAACTCAAACATTTACAGTTAACCTGGCAACTGCTTTATCATTAAACAAATTTACAATTGATAAAGCCTCTGGAAGCATAGTAAATTTTGCTGGTAGTCAAACGGTTATAAATATTAATGATAATTTCAGATTAGCTTTAGGAACCCTTAACGACGGTGGCAATACAATCAATGTTTACAAAGATGTATTCAATTCGGGTTTGCATACAGGAACCGGAAAAATTTCGTTTGTTGGAACTGTAGCCCAGGCTATTGATGGAAATGGAGTTTTCAATAATGTTGAATTAAATAACAATACCAGTGTTACTGCTCCTGTTTCGTTGATAGCGAACATGACTTTAAACGGAATACTCACTTTTTCCAGAGATAAACTCTTTAATATTGGAATCTATAATTTAAAACTGATTTCAACTGCATCAATAGTAAACGGAGGGACATTAAGATACATTCAAACAGCGGGTAACTCCGGTGACGGAGGTCTTACAAAAGAATATTCAGCAACCACAGCCTTTATTTTTCCAGTTGGAGCACCCTCAACAAGCCATGCAGGAGTTACAAAATGGACGCCTGCTACTATCGGATTTAGCTCTGCTCCTACTTCCTATGGTTCCATAACCGTAATACCTGTAGGCTATGAGCATCCGGCAACAACCGTCAACAATCAGAGCCTTACATATTTCTGGCGTGTTAAATCTTCCGGATTCGCTGGTATTCCAGTTAATTCAGTTACTCATACTTTTGTATACGACCAAATGGATGTGGTTGGAAATGAAGCCATTTATATCCCTTCTGTGTATAACCAAACGGCCTACACCTGGAATAACGGTGTAGCAGCAAATATTTTTACAGGAACAAATACAATCAGTGATTGGTCTATACCTACAAACAGCAAGGCATTTCTTGATGGTGATTATACGGCAGGTGATAATACCACAGGTGGAGGCACTTTTGGATCACCAAGAAAGTTTTTCAGTATCGCAAGCTCATCATGGAATTTAAATACAACCTGGTCGTATACTTCAGGGGGAGGGGCAGTTCCTGCCGGAGCAGTAGCAGGAGTTAATTATCCTGGTCCGAATAGCATAGTAATTATTGAAAACAACAGTACAGTCAATCTGACAGCAAATCATAGCTGTGCAAGTCTTCAAATTGCTTCAGGGTCAGTGTTGGATATTTATACATATTCCGGCAGTATTTTTAGTATGGTGCTAAATCAGCCTTCAGGAAATAATGGTTTATTCAGATTAACCACTGCGGTTGGATCCCCTAAATTATTTGCATTTCCTACCGGTGACTTTTCAGATTTTAACGTAAATCATGGCACTACTGAGTTTTATGATATTGATGGAACTGTAGGTGCTGAATATATATTGCCAGCTAATGTTACCTCATATGGCAACCTGATTTTAACAGCCAAAGGTGGGGATAATCTTGTTTTACCCAATAATAGCTATACTACTATAAACGGAGATCTTACCTGTACCGGCGACAACCCTGATGCTTGGGTTACTATGAGTTGGTTAACTGCGGGTGTTTACACACCTGTTGTTGAAAAAACCATACATGTAACAGGAAATATGTTTATCAATAATGGTACTTTTTTATTTCTGGATGATCAGGCACCACAACATTTAATTGTGGATGGAAATGTTACAATCGCTCCAACAGCTGTTTTTGATACTTACAATAATTATCCGGTTAACAATGGTACTTCTGTTAGATTAAATTCTTTTAATATTGGTGGTAGTTTTATTAATAACAGTAATGCTAATCCCAGTGCCCGGTTTAGAAACGGAAATAACTATGTAAATCTGACATTTTTTGGAAATACTAATGAATCCATTACAAGCACAGGAGGTGCTACGCCCAATACCATTCTCAATAAAGTTACCATTAACAAAGGAAATTCCCAGGCTACAATGCTCACATGTGACATTGCGGGTTCCCTATCTACGTCAAATGATAATTGGCTAACCTTACTAAATGGCACATTCAGGTATATGCGAAATGTGAATACTGATTTCACTGTAAGCACCGTTACCCCTTTTACAATTCCTGAAACTGCTGCTTTCCAATCCGAATATACAACTGCGAATAAAATACTTATTGCCAATAGTGCATCTAATACCAATGATGTTTATTTAAACGGAAAACTGAAAGTAGTTTCAGGGAATGTTTATATCGGGCCAATTAACGGCACAACTGTCAATAATAACGATATTGAATATTCAGGAAGCGGCTTTTCGGAAATTGAAGTAACTGGTGGCATACTGGTAGTTAATGGCCAGATACGCCAGAATGCTTCATCAACAGCTGGTATTTTAACTTACAAGCAGAGTGGAGGTGCTGTTACTATTAATGGAAATGCGGCAAATACTACCAATGCTAAACTTGAAGTATTAAATTCGGGCGAATTCACCATGTCAGACGGTACAATAACAATTTTACGTGGTGGTGGCGGAAACAGTTTCGGAGATTTATTCCTGCGTCCCGCATCAGGTACGGTAACCGGTGGAGAAATAATATTTTCAAATAATTTGAGTGGGAACAATCAGCTCTATCTTTTAGATGCAACATTACCATTAAATAATCTTACGGTTACCGGACGAATAGCTGCAACAGCATCATCAGCCACGGTTAAATTGATGGTAAACCCATTAATATTAAACGGAAATCTTACCCTATCCAATGCACAAAGTATTCTTGATGTAAATTCAGTTTACAATTTGCCGCTTACCATAAAAGGTGACTTCACTAACAATGGAGCTTATAACCGGTACAATAACCTTACAACTTTCAGTGGTGGAATTCAGTCACTTTTAGGAAGCACCGCAACGTCCTTTTATGATTTAAATGCAAGCCCGATTACGAAATTAACCCTCAGCAAAGATATAAGTGTATACCATGATCTAACATTGGGGAATGGAACATTAGAATGTACCACATTTCTTGTTAATGCAAAAGGGAATATTGAAAACAATGCAACTTATACCAATACCAATACTACCAGTGGAGTAATCCTAGATGGAAGTTCATTGCAACGCTTATCCGGAACCGGAACATTTGGACAGTTGGAGTTAAATAATACCGCCGGAGCTGTGATAGATAACAGTATATCATTAACCAGGGATCTGGTTCTTAATAATGGCATTTTCGATATAACCGAATTCCTCCTGACATTAGGACAAAACAGCACCATTGTACCCAAAGGTACCGCGTTCAGCACAACCAAAATGATTACATCTGACGGAGTGTGGAGTAATGTAGGAATCCTTAAAGTATTTGGAACTCCGTTATCAACCACTTTTACTTATCCATTAGGAACTCCCGGCAAATATACCCCGGCTATTTTTACGATAACAGCCAATGGGGCCGTAGGTTCTATGCGCGTTAACAATATAAACAGCAGGCATCCGGCTGTTATCGATCCGGCAAATGTTTTAAAGTATTACTGGGAGGTTGAAAGCATTGGAATTTCAGGATTCTCCGGCAATATGCTTTTATTTTATAAAGGAACTGACGTAGCTGGCGGTCCCGAGAGCAGTTATATTGCAGCTCAATTGCTAACACCCGGCACCAATTGGAGTAAAGCCGCCACAGGCCCGGGAACAGACAATGTGGATGAGACAAATCATACTATCACTTTTAATTACAATAATTCCAGTAATCTGACAGGCCAATATACTGCCGGAAATGATGCTGCAATTCCTACCACAGTACCCCAATACACAAGTAATAAGGATGGTAATTGGACTGATAATACCATATGGGATTATACGGGTCCTCTACCTGAATATCCTTGTCCGGTTGGGGGCCCTAACGGATTTATAGTAACTATTAACCATGTGATAACAGCAAACGCAAATTATTGTTTTGCATATAAAACATCCATCAACAATAAACTTAAAGCTGTATCGCCATATTATGGTCATAACTTCGGATCTGTTTATGGCAATGGCACCTTGTACCTTGAAAGCTTTGTTTTCCCGGCCGGAAGATATTCTGCATTTATTGATTGTTCAGGAAATAGCACAATAGAATATGGTGGAGCGGGAGTGTATGATATTAATGCAACTCTATATTCTTCAACTCCTCGAGTACTCCTGTCCGGTACCGGAACCCGCATATTGCCTGACAAAGACCTGATCATATGTAAACAATTAAAGATTGATGATGGTAGTTTAGGCTCATTGACATTGGATAACAGCATTAACAACCGTAAGCTTACCATCAACGGGACATTTGAACGGTATAATAATGGTATATTTAGTAGTGGAACAGGACCAAATGCTATTGTTTCATTCGCAGGTTCTTCTGTACAAACCATTGGTGGTCCATTGGGCAATTTTACCGGAACCAGTGCCTTTAATAATTTTGAGATAAATAACAGTGCCGGCATTTCACTTAATACGAATGGCAGCATAGAAGTTGATGGCAACTTGCTGCTCACCAATGGATTAATAACCACTACAAGTACAAATAAATTAACTATTACAAATTTTTCCGTTTCATGTGTGATTCCTGATGGCGGGAGTGCAACATCATATGTTGACGGGCCCTTAATAAAAAAACTTAACCAGGGAGATCCATTATTCAAGTTTCCTGTAGGGAAAAAAGCTCACGGATTAGGAAACAATCTTTCCCTGCGGGCAACCCAAACTGGCACATTGCTTTGGGTTGTTGAGTATTTTAATCCTAATACTTATCCTAGTTACGCCGCACCATTAACAGCTGTAAATACAAAAGAATATTGGAATGTAAGCGGTGTTCCGGCTGCAAGCCAGGCTTATATTGATTTGAGCTGGAATAATGCCAGCGATTTAACCCCTTTGATGACTCAGAATGGATTATCGGATATGCGGGTTGCAGAGCATAACGGAACGGACTGGATAGAAATAGCATCGGGAACCGTAAGTGGAAGCGATAATTATAATGGAAGTGTGGAAACATCAAACCGCAGCACAATACTTGCAGGCTCGAGAAACTATACCATTGCATGTGTAAATACACCTAAACCCCGGATAAAGATGTCTCCTTCCGGGCCGGTTTGCGGTACAAATGGTATTCCGGTAACTTTAACAACAACCCTTTTAATAGTTGCGCCATTTACAATAAACTATACCGAGAACGGAATCGCGAAATCAATTTCGCCTGTCTCTTTCCCTGCAACAATACCTACACAGGCTAGCGGCGGAATTTATAAATTAACCGGGTTTACTTACAACTATCCTGCCGGTACATTACAAACCGGTGTTTACGATAAAACTTCAATAACCACTTATGCTGAGCCAACTACTTCAGCAGCTGGTTTTGACCAATCCCTTTGTGGTGCTACCAGTGCTACCTTAGCTGCTAATGCACCTGTTTCAGGTATTGGTTTATGGAGCATCGTCAGCGGTGCCGGGGGGACACTAGTAGCGCCAACATCACGCAACAGTGTTTTTAACGGAACTAATGGTTCAACATACATTCTGAGATGGACAATCAGTAATGGAACCTGTACTTCTGCTGATGATGTTACAATTTCGTTTCCCCTTTTAGCAGCACAACCTTCCGTATTTACAGTAAGTTCACCAACAGTTTGCCAGGGTAGTACTGGTGTAGTGTATACTGTCCCTAACGATCCTTCTGTAACCTATAATTGGAGTTACAGCGGTACAGGTGCTACCATAACCGGAACTACTAACTCAGTAACTGTTAACTTTAATACAACTGCAACAGCTGGTACCCTGAGTGTTACAGCAACCAACAGCTGTAACACCAGTGCTGCACAAAGTATTAGTATTGCTGTAAATCCAGTAGGCATATGGGCAGGTGGTACTTTAGGCGCATTGAACGACTGGAATACTGCATCCAACTGGTCATGCAGCTATATCCCGGATCTTACGGTTTCTGTGCTAATACCCAATGTTGCAAATAAACCCATCTTAAACTCAGGAGCAATTGGAAAAGCAAAAAATATTTTAATAAATAACGGTTCTTCAATAACGGTTTCCGGCAATACTCTTCAAATTGCAGGAACTATTACAAATAACGGAACATTTACGGCCACTGCAGGAACCATTGAAATGAATGGAACTTTAGCTCAAACAATTGGCTCAGGTGTTTTTGCCGGAAACACCATTAATGGTTTGACAATCAATAACCCGGCTGGAGTTACCCTTGGTGGCCCGCTTAATGTTACAGGAATTGTAAATGCACGTAGTGGAAACCTTATTTCAGGAGGAAATTTAACGCTTATATCGACAGTTGCTCAAACCGCTTTAATTGACGGCACTGGCACTGGAACAATAACAGGAAATGTTACAATGCAAAGGTATCTACCATCGGGATATGGATACAAATACATCAGTTCTCCTTTCCAGGCAGCAACAGTTAATGAGCTTGCCACTGAAGTTGACCTTGGCGCATCCTTCCCCAATCTTTATCAATATGACGAAGATAATCACAGGGATTCATCGGGTGTGGCTATCTATACAACAGGCTGGTCAAAATATGTAACACCGGCATCTCTGTTGTTACCTATGAAAGGTTATGCAGCAAATACAGGTAATGTGGCGGCAGCCAAAACTATTGTAGTAACTGGTGCGGTAAACAATAATATTTTAACCACACAAACCCTGTATAACCATAACAGACCATTTACCAAAGGCTTTAACCTGGTTGGTAATCCATACCCATCCCCTATTGATTGGAATGCATCAAATGGCTGGACAAAAAATAATATTGATAATGCTCTGTACTTTTTTGATAATGGCGCAACCAATCAATATACAGGAACATACAGTTCATATATTAATGGATTTTCAACCGGTTCAGCCGGAAATATAATTGCGTCGATGCAGGGATTTTTCATTCATGTTTCTAATGGCGCATATCCAGTGACTGCTGCCTTAGGAATGGACAACCGGGTGCGAGTAAACAACTTGTCGCCGGTATACCATAAATCGGCTTACGATCAATACCTGCCCAGCGTAAGGCTTGCAGCAAACTTTGAAAATGAGAAAACGGCAGATCAGGCAATTGTATATTTCGATGATATGGCTTCCACCTCATTTGATCAGCAGTTAGATGCCTTAAAACTGATGAATACTGATGTTACGGTTCCGAATTTTTATGCTGTAACACCACAAACGGAAAGGTTATCCATCAGCGCTATCCCATACCCGGTTGAAAGTATTTCAAAATATCCTCTTGGCATAAAAACCGAAAAAGCAGATTGGATTTTGATGTCAGCTTCAGCTATTTCTGATCTCCCATCAGGACTGCGGGTTTATCTCAGCGATGAAGCTACAGGCCTTATACAGGATTTGCAGGCAAAACCACAGTACCGCATTTACCTGAATAGCGGAACGATCGAAAACCGGTTCGCCCTGCTTTTCAGTGAACAAGATCTGGAGAGTACACCAAAAGAAGAAGACTCGTTTTACGCTTACATAGCAAACAGTGTACTTAATGTTTTTGCAGAACTTGCCTCAGGCGATGAAGCACAGCTGGTAATCAGCAATTTACTGGGCCAAAAAATGTATCAAGACGATCATTTTAAAGATGGCCTGCACCAGATAGATACTAAACTGCCTGCCGGAATGTATGTTCTGACACTGTATTCGCAGAAAGGAATTACTTCGACGAAAATTTATATCCCGAAATGATGAATATGAACCATTTATATAAATCATCACATACCAAAACTGCAATCACATTCATTTGCGGGCTGGTATTGGTATTTCTTGGTTTTTCTGCTTATTCGCAGGAACATCCACCACGGCCGCTGCAAGTGTCTGTTTTTCAAAACCTGAGTTTCGGTGCAGTAATACAGGGAGCACTCGGAGGGCAGGTAATTATTGATCCTCAGGGTTCACGATCGATTTCGGGAGACATCATTCCTGTTAATATGGGATATACCTATTTCCCGGCTATTTTTGATGTTGAAGCTATACCAGGTTCACTGATAACAATTGCTAACGGATCGGATATAACTTTAAACGGGAATAACGGGGGAACTCTAACCATGCATATCGGAACATCCATTCCCAGATCTCCTTTTGTGGCTACCAAAAATCCGCCTTTTCGTAACCAGGTTCGGGTTGGTGGCACTCTGTATGTAGGTAACAGTATTGCTAACCCTTCAGGAAACTATATCGGGTTTTTCGAAGTAACTTTTGTTCAGCAATAACCTATGATTTTTACACCTTCCCATATCTCATGCCTGATAGCAACAAAACTGCCTCAACGGAAGGTATTGAATACGCATACCCGGATTTTAATGACTGTCCTTCTATTAGTTGCATTACTTGTAAGTCCGGTTTTATTAAAAGCTCAGGATGCAGATGATGAATATGAAGAGATATCTGTATTTTTAGCCGTACAGGGTATCGGAGGGTATGATATTACCGCAATCTATAAAAATGATCAGATATACCTGCCCATTTCAGATATGTTCCAGGTTCTGAAAATAAATCAGAAAACTTCCGAGTTTAATGATACCATCAGTGGTTTCTTCCTGGACGAAAACAATAAATATATTATTAGCCAGCCTGGCCACTCTATTTTTATTAATGGAAAACTGATTCAACTCAGCGAAAATGAATTGCTGAATACTGAAACCTCAAGCCTTGCTTTACGACTTGACCAATATGGAAAACTTTTTGGATTAGACTGCAAATTCAATTTCAACAGTCTTTCGGTTGAACTAAAAACCAATCTCGAACTGCCAGTTATTAAAGAATTACGGCTTGAGCAGATGCGCAAAAACATCAGCCGTTTACGCGGGGAAATCAAAGTTGACACTACCTACAAGCGTAAATACCATCTTTTCAGAGGAGGAATGGCTGATTGGTCAATTTATTCGACCCAGATAACCGGTGGAACAACCGTAACCCGCGCATCATTGGGGCTGGGAGCCGAATTTTTGGGCGGAGAAACAAACATTGAATTGTCCTATTCAACAAAGACCCATTTTGACAAAAGGCAACAACTGTATCGTTGGCGATGGGCGAATAATGATACAAAACTGGTTAAACAAATAATTGTGGGTAAGATTAATTCCCAATCCATTGCCAGTATCTATTCCCCTCTTATCGGAACAGTTATAACTAATGCGCCAACCTCTTTCCGCCGTTCATTTGGTAGCTATACCATGTCCGATTTTACTGAGCCCGGCTGGACTGTGGAGCTTTACATTAATAATGTAGTTGTTGATTATACCACTGCTGACGCAAAAGGATTTTATAAATTTGATATCCCACTCGTTTACGGTTCATCTAATGTTGAAGTAAGATTTTATGGACCATGGGGCGAGGAGAGACTAAAAAAACAGACAATTAATGTTCCATACACTTTTTTACCAAAAGGTGAAATGCAGTATACCGTTGCAGGTGCAATGGTTGATGACAGCACTCATAGTCTGTTTACCCGTGCTGAAACTAATTTTGGAATAACCCGTCACCTGACTTTAGGTGGTGGTTTTGAGTATCTGTCATCTATTACTTCGGCGCCATCTATTCCATTTGTAACAGGTTCAGCACAAATTTTCAACAATTTTCTTCTGAATGGCGAATATGCCTATGGTGTGCGAACCAAAGCACTTTTCAGCTACAGTTCACCTTCCGACATTGTATTTGACATTGATTATGCAAAATATGCGGAGGAGCAAAAAGCTATTATTTTTAACTACCTGGAAGAGCGTAAAGTACGTGTTTCCATTCCGATTTCGATAAATAAATTTAAAGCCTACAGCCGGTTTGCATTTATTCAGAATATCCTTAAAGAAACCAATTATTCAACTGCAGAAGCAACTATCTCAACATATGTTAAAGGCGTAAGCGCCAATTTTACAGGAAATGCCAACTGGCTTAAAGATAAGGAACCGTATATTTATGGAAACCTTGCGCTAGGATTCCGGTTTTTCCATACACTTTCCGTCCGGCCTCAGGTACAATACGATTTTTCGAATAAAGAGATGATTTTTACCAAGCTTGAACTTGAAGAAAATTTCTCTCCGAGATGCAATCTTTCGTTGATGTGGGAAAACAATTTCCGCAGCAATATCAATACGGTAGAGCTGACATTTAAGTATGACCTTGCCTTTGTTCAAACCACTTTTAATACCCGGATTTCGAAAGATTACATCCTGACCGGTCAGAGCGCCAGGGGCAGTTTTGCCTTTGGAAGCGGCAATGGCAAAGTGATTGCCGATATCCGCACACAGGTAGGCAGAGCTGGTGTAACAGTGATTCCTTTTCTGGATATTAACAACAACAACCGCAGGGATGATGATGAACCAATTACCTCCGGAATGGATTTACGCATAAATGGAGGCCGCATATTATCTGATGTAAAAGATTCTATTATCCGTATCCTCGACCTGGAACCATTTGCAAGCTATATGCTTGAATTCAGTGATACACAGTTCGACAACATTGCCTGGCAGATAAAAAACAAAACAGTAAGCATACTTATGGATCCCAACCAGTTTAAACTCTTGGAAGTACCTGTAAAAATAATGGGTGAAATTAACGGTATGATCTTTATAAAAACAGGTTCAAAAATTAAGGCACAAGGACGGATTCTGATCAATATTTTTGATGAAAACGGGAATTTCGTTGCCAGCACTCAGAGTGAATCCGACGGTTACTACACATATTTAGGCTTAGCTCCAGGAAGATATTATGCAGAAGTTGACAGTATGCAATTAAAACGGTTAAAATATGTTTCGGAACCTGATCGGTTTGATTTTGAGATATTTCCATCTATAAACGGGGATATTATCGACAATATCGAATTTGTATTATCGAAAGCAACTGCTAAAGTAGAAGAGATTGCAGTTGTAGAAAAGAAAGAAGAAGAACTTAAACCAGTTGTGGCCGAGATAGCAGTTGTAGTAGCGGAAAAAGAAGAAATCAAACCGGTTGTGAAAGAGGAAATACCTGTAGCTGTTAAAGAAGCAGAAAAAGTTGCACCCGTTCAGAAAGAAGTTATTATTGTAACTCCTCCTGCTGAAGTTGTAACCAAAGCAACTGAAGATCATAAATTCTTCATTCAGGGTGGTGCGTTTATAAAACAAAAAAATGCAGAACGCCTGGTGAAAGATCTTTCGAAGCTGACATCGGAAAAATGGTTTATCGAAAAAGAAGGTGAATTCTTTAAAGTCAGGTTAGGATATTTTGATTCAAAAGAAGCGGCAAATGCGCTGAAAGAATCTCTTAACACACCGGATATCTCCTATTACATTTCCGAAATCCCGTATACGTCAGCAACTGATCAGCTACTGGCAGGATCGGAGTTTACACAAAACAAACAGGTAGACACCCAGATTTCCAAACAACCGGAAACCAAAGAGACTAAACAACCGGAAACCAAAGAGACTAAACAACCGGAAACCAAAGAGACTAAACAACCGGAAGCCAAAGAAACAAAGCAACCCGAAGCTGATATTGCTGAAACAGTGATAACTCCATCCATGGATTGTGAGGATAGCCTTCACCCGCAGAATGGATATTTTGTACAGGCTGGCGCGTTTAGAATAAAAGCAAACGCCGAAAGATTAGCAGCCAAACTGATTGCCACTACCGGAAAGAACTGGTTTATAGCTTGTGGAAAAGATCTCTATAAAGTCCGTCTTGGATACTTTACTACTAAACAGGAAGCGAAAGAAATTGCTAAAACTGTTAAAAACACAGGTATTGCATACTATGTAAACAAGCCAACGGGTGTGATTATTTCGGATCAGCAGGTGAAAAACACCGTTATCCCTGAACAGAAACAAATATTGCCTGAACAGGTTATTAAAACTGAAAAAGAGCAGAAGCCTCAGGTAAAGTAGTAAAACCTGCTGAAGTTATACCTCCGGTCGAGAAGCCTGTAGCTGAAACTAAGAAAACGACTGAAAAAGCCAGAAAAGTAACTAAAGATGGTATTGTTGTGGTTCCTCCAATTGATGAATTGAACAATGCACCTGTACCACTGAAATACTATATACAGGCCGGTGCTTTTGAATCAAAAGCTCATGCCGAACGCTTGTCACAGGATCAGCTGGCATTAACATTAAAACGCTGGTTTATTGTGTACGAAGAAGGTTTGTACAAAGTAAGGCTAGGTTATTTTACAACTAAAGAAGCAGCCAAACATATTGAAGGAACACTTAATACAACTGAAGTTCCTTATTACGTTGGCGGAACACCTGTAAATCCTGGCCCGGTTCAGAAACCGAATGGTTCAGATTTGAAGAATCAGAAAGTAAAATCCGGCCAGAAGACAAATCTGCCAGATAAAAAACAGGAGGAAAAACCAGCAACTGTTGTTGAGCCTGATAATACAAAAACAATAAAAGAAGAAACACCCAAAGGAAAACCAGAAATAAAGGAAACAGAAAAACAAAGCAAAAGAAATGCTGTTGTTGTAGCGCCTCCAAGTGATAATTCAAACATACATAAGTTCTTTATACAAGCTGATGCATATACAACCAAAGCCAGCGCCGAAAAACTAGTTGCTGAACTTCTGGAGAAAACCCGTAAGGAATGGTTTATTGTTTATGAAGATAATCTGTATAAAGTGCGGCTGGGTTACTTTGAATCCAAAGATGAAGCAAAATATATGGAAGGAACGCTGAATACACCCGGTTCATCCTATTACATTGACGAGATTTCGCCGGGAGATTCAAAATATTGAAAATTAGCAACAGGAACAGTTTCTATTTAATTACTTTTGCAAAACACCAAACCGAATTCAAAACATACCCGAAATGGCAAATAGAATAATGGATCCCATTGGCAAATTAATGGGTTTAAGATATAAATCTCATCCCTGGCATGGCGTTGATTTAGGCGAAGAAGCACCACAATGCCTTACTTGTTTTATTGAAATGGTTTCGACTGATACTGTTAAATATGAAGTAGATAAAGTGAGTGGTTACCTTAAACTTGACCGTCCGCAGAAATATTCGAACGTAGTACCTGCCATGTACGGTTTCCT
>JFJP01039538.1_pt1 | contig 20321 bp, 14 predicted proteins | sample 431651 | NCBI WGS metagenome assembly JFJP01 (sample SAMN02602958, study PRJNA72255) | Microbial mat metagenome, whole genome shotgun sequencing project. | biome: fresh water; feature: sink hole; material: water; isolation source: purple microbial (photo- and chemosynthetic) mats found in...
CATGGTTCAATAACCGGAATCTCCGGTTCAAGTTGATCACCCTGTTTTTGATCGTCGGACTGGTTCCCTTCGCCATTGCCGTTTTTTATTCGTTACAGCAAACCGCCAAGGCTCTGGAAGATCAAATTACTGCACAATTGGGCAGCGTCCGTGAACTTAAAAAAATCCAGATCACGACTTATTTACAGGGATTAGCCAACAATGCAGAAACCCTGGATGCCGCAGTCAAAGGGTTCTGGGAAGAAAGCACCTACAAGCAGGCCGGATTGCATAACCGGAAAAAACTTCGCATCGAACAGTATTTTGCTGACCTCAGCAAGGTCATCAATGATTTCCAGAATGATCCTATCGTGCTGGAGAGTTTGAAGCGGCAAACTGCGGCCCTGTCTAAAGGACTGGATAGTGCCGAATACCGGCAGTCCAGCATGGCTACCGAAAAAAACCTCGCCTTTATTGAGCCGCTATCTAGTAGCCGAGATCTGCTGCTGATTGACGCTGCGGGTACAGTCGTTTTTGCCATGACTAAAGGCGCTGAATCAGGAACCAACCTGAAAACCGGCCCCTTAAAAACCTCCGGGTTAGCGCGATTGTTCGATAAATCCCACAATCGGGTGACGATAGAAGATTACAGTCTCTATGAACCGGTGAATGACTGGGCCATGTTTATCGGTGGCCCGCTCATGGATAACAACGGTCAATATCTCGGTAGCCTGGCGATCCGGCTTTCCCGATCCGTGATTGATGGTCTGATTCAGGATCGCACCGGCATGGGCGAAACGTTCGAGAGTTATCTGATCGGGCGGGTCGGCGATAACCGGGCGCAATTACGCAGTGACCGGGTGATCGTCAAGGGTAAAGTGGGCGATCCCAAGACCGGCACCGACGTTGACGCCATTCTGTCCGGCAAGTCTGGACAGGAAGTAAAAATGGGTGAGTTCGATAAACTGTTCAAGCAAACCTTTTATAACCCGGTGCAAATTGCTGACTTGCAATGGGGCATCATCACCGTCGGTACGGCTCAACAACAGATTACGACCGGTCAACAAAACCAGAAAGGCGAATCCGGTGATTTTTTCCATCAATTTGCCAAAGAATATGGGATACCGGACATCCTGTTGATTGAACCAGACGGGGTCGTATTTTATTCACTGGCCCGCCGCCCAGACTACCAAAGCAATCTGATCAACGGCCCTTACGCCAACAGCAATCTCGGTCGGCTATTTCGCAAGGTGCGTGATGCCAAGCGCCCTGGCTCAATAGATTTTGAAGTCTACTCGGCCAATAGCAATGAGCCGAGCGCATTTGTCGCTTCGCCGATTGTATCTGGTGGCGAGGTCATTATGGTGGTGGCTTTTCAGGTACCCACGGATAGCGTCAATGCCACGATGCAGGAACGCACTGGTCTGGGTCAGACCGGTGATTCTTACCTGGTGGGGCCGGACTTGCTGCCCCGTTCCAACTCGCTCCAGGATTCCGGGCGCAACGTCAAGGATTCATTCGCCAATCCAAAAACCAAGCAGGTAATTAACGATCAGGTGAATCAAGCATTGGCCGGCAAAGCCGATCTGATCGAGCAGTACAAGGATTACCGGGGCCTTTCGGTAATCGGCGCTTTTAGCTTTATTGAAGCGCTCGGCGGCGCACGGTGGGCGGTGTTTGCTAAGGTTGATACCGCTGAAGCCTTCAAACCGGTGGCTGTGTTGCAGAACATCATGATGATGCTGGCGGTGGTTATTGCCGTTGTCATTGCGGTTTTGGCGCTACTGGTCGCAAATTTACTGGCGCGACCGATGGTTCAGATGGCGCAGACCATTACTGAAATTGCGACCAACCGGGATTTAACCCTGGTGGCACCGGTGGTGAACCGTGACGAATTAGGCCGGATGGCGGCGGCATTTAACCAGATGATGCAGGTGGTTCGCACCGCGTTTGGGGTGGTGAGTACCACAGCGGTGAGCGTTGACGGCAACGCCAATGAGATTGCCCAGCGGGCACTGGCGAATCGGGATCGGGCGCAGGTGGAAGTCGAGCAGGCCGAAACTGCAGCGCGGCTGATTGGCGAAATGGGAGGAACGGCAGCGCAGGTCGCACAAGCGTCGCTGGCGCAAAAGGAGGCCGCCGACCGCTCGAATGCCACGGTGACCGCCCTGCTGAAAAACGTCGAGCAGATTGCCGCCTCGGCGACCGCGCAGAATCGTGAGGTCAACACCACGCTGGATCGGGTCGCGGAAATGGGCCAGACCGGGGCAAAGGTGGTCGAAACCGCCCGCAAACAGGGTCAAAAAGTGGCGGACGTGACCCAGGCGATCAACCAGATTGGTCAGGCGGTGGACGACATGGGTCGGGCGGTTATCCAGGCCACTGACTACGGCAAAGCCTCACTGGCAGCAGCGGAAGAAGGCAGTCGGGCGGTAGTCTCGACGGTCAGCGGGATGCGGGCCATTGCCGAATCCTCCGAGCAAATTTCGGAAATCATTGGCGTGATTACCGAAATCGCCGAGCAAACCAACCTGCTGGCGCTCAACGCCGCGATTGAAGCGGCCCGGGCTGGTGCCCATGGCAAAGGCTTCGCGGTGGTCGCCGATGAAGTGGGCAAACTGGCACAACGCGCCTCGGAAGCGGCCAAGGAAATCACCCGGCTGATCAAGGATTCCACCGCCCGCGTCAATGAAGGCTCCAAGCTGAGTGACGAGGCACAAAAGGCGCTGGTGAAGATTGATGCGAGTGGCAAGATCAACATGCAGGCCATTGAGGGCATCGCCCACACCGAAGATTTGCTGGTGACCAACACCCGGCAGGTCCGGCAACTGATGGAAGAACTGAACAGCCTGGCTGAACAAATCGGCAGCATGGCCGGTGAACAAGGCGCACGGCGCGAAGCGGCCCAACAGGCGCTGGCGGCTCTGCAAACCCAGTCGCAACGGATTGCCGCCCTGGTCGCCGAGGCGGGTCAAGGAGCCGGGGTGATCAGCACGGAAATGCAAGGGGTGGTCGAGCGCACCACACAAATGACCGGGATGACCGACTTGCAGGCGCAACGCTCGAAAAAGGTTATGGACATCGCCCAGACCTCGGCCCAGGGTGCCCGGCAGACGGTGGAACGGGCGGGCGGTGTGGTCAGCACCAGTCAGGACTTGCAGCACAGCTCCCGGCAACTGACTGAACAGGTACAGCAATTCCGGATCGTCCGAACCGAGGCCGCTCCCGCCCCGACTGCCCCGACGCACTGGCAGGCTGGCTAAACCGATGCGGACCGGTGCGGAACCCACCATTCTGGCGTTCCGTCCGGCGTCCCCACTGACAGAGGAACGCGAACATGGCTGATCGGTATGCAAGCCGCCGGGCGGAAGAGTCGGAAAAAGACCACTTGATGCAACTGGTAGGTTTCGTCAATGGCAAAGAATTATTCGGCGTTGATATTCTGATGGTGCAAGAAATCATCCGGGGCGCGCCGATTACCTCGGTCCCGAATGCCCCAGTTTTTGTCGAGGGGGTCACTAACCTGCGCGGTAACATTATTCCGGTGATTGACCTGCGCAAGCGGCTGAATCTGTCCAGCGAACGTCCGGTGGCCGGCAAGAACTGGATTCTGATTCTCGACATTGGCGGACGCATTACCGGATTTATTGTCGACGCCGTGACCGAAGTGCTGAAAATCGTCGCCGGACTGGAAAGCCAGTATATCCAAGGGGTGTGCGATATTGGCGACCGGTTGTTAGTTCTGCTGGATTTCAACCGCATTCTGCTGGTGGAGGAAATCCGGCGCTTGAAAGACCTGGGCGGCGGGCGACCGCAACCCGAGCTGGCCGAGCCATCTGCACGGTCGGCTCTGAGTCACTGATCGAAACCTGGAGCAGCGTCATGGGCATACGCATCCTAGTCGTGGATGATTCTTCAATGATGAGGAAGCTGTTGGGCAAGGTGTTAAAACCACCGGGTCATATCATCGTTGGCGAAGCCAAAAACGGCCTGGAAGCGCTGGAATTGTACAAGTCCTTGGCTCCGGATCTGGTGACCATGGACATTACCATGGACGGCATGGATGGATTAAGCGCCGCCCGGGAGATTCTGCGCTACGACAGCGCCGCCCGCATCGTCTTTCTCTCCAATCTCGATGAGGAGAAATACCGAGGCGATGTGGAGCGGCTGCAGGCAATCGGCTTTATCAACAAGCATAAGTCGGATGAAATTCTCAAACTGATTGAAACCCTTGAAAAGGGTTGAACCCGCCGTGTCCCGGTTCTGGTGTCGGCTGTTTGCCTGGTTCCGATCTGCAAGCCACCAATGGAAAACGACCATGTTTGAATCTGATCCAGAGATGATTAACGACTTTATTGTCGAAGCCAATGAGCATCTGGAAACGATGGAATCGGCTTTATTGCGGCTGGCAGCGAATCCAGCCAGTCAGGAACTGTTCAATACGGTGTTCCGTCCGGTGCATACCATCAAGGGCGCTTCGCAATTCATGGGCTTCGCCAGAATCGTGGCGCTATCCCATAAACTGGAAGACCTGCTGGATTTGCTGCGGCAGGGGCAGAAACCATCCAGTCCGGTTATTATTGAAACCCTGATCGCTGGTCGGGATCGCCTCGCCATGCTGGTGGCCGATTTAGCCAGTGGGCAGACTGAAAAAACGCCGGTTGATGATCTGATTGAGCATCTCGATCGCATGATTCAGGTTCAGGAACCGTTTGGAGAACCCATCGACGCCAGGGTTACAGGGCAGGAAATCCAGGAACCGTCGGTCGTTGCGGCTGATCAGCCTAAAGCATCCCCGGAGCCGGTCTCCGTTGTGGAAATTTACGAAGAGGAATATGACCGGGAACTATTCGCCATTTTTATTCAACAATTGCGGGAAAATCTGGCGTTTCTTTATGTGCAAACCCAGCAATTGTCCTTGACGCCTGAGCCACTGAGCGAACTCGAGCGATGTCTTGAACGCCTGAAAGCCCTTAACTCTTCGGCGAATTACATGGGCTACCAGACGCTCGCGGCGCTGTATGAAGAATGGAGCGATGGAATTCTCACTGCTCAGCAGTCCATCGCGATGAATCAGGAAACTTCGCTGGATTTCATGATGGACTATCTGGCGCGAGTGATCCGGTTTTTCCCGCAATACGGCGATCAGTTGTTGCAGGCGCCTGAGCCGGTAGAATCGGTTCCGGCAGTGGCATCAGTGGTTAAACCGGAGTTGACGCCGGATCATCCTGAGGCGGAACCAGAACCAGAACCGGCTATAGTGGTCAACCCTTCCTCCTTTCCAGAGCCGCCGTTGCAACCCGTCCCGCCGTTTGCAGTTGCGCGATCGGCCGGGGAACCCGGACAACCGGAGTCTAGCGAACCACTGAAAACCGGGTCGGTGCCCGATGTTGGCGAACGGGTTCTCAAAAAGAGTGTACGGGTAGACGCCCACAAGATCGATACGCTGATGAATCAGGTTGGCGAACTGATCGTCGATCGCTCCTACTTTTTCCAGTTGTTGAACGAGATGAAAAGTTTGCAGCAGCATCTCAAGGTAAACGCCGGTCTTGACCCGAAGGAGATGAAGCTGGTCAGGGCGTTTACCTACCGGCTGGGCGAAGCGATTGTTTCATTAAGCCGCACATCTAGTGAGCTTCAGGAAGGGGTGATGAAGGTTCGGATGCTGCCGATTGCGCAGCTTTTCAACCGCTATCCCCGGCTGATTCACGACCTGACGCACGATACTCCCAAACAGGTGCAGTTGGAAATCCGCGGCGAGGATACCGAATTAGACCGGATGATTATCGAAGAACTCTCCGATCCATTGATTCACATTATCCGCAACGCTATCGATCATGGTTTTGAAACGGTACCAGAACGGAAACAGGCGGGTAAAAACCCCGGCGGTACGCTGATTATGGAAGCCTATCACGAGAGTAATCATGTAGTGATTGAAATTATTGACGACGGTAGAGGCATGGATGCAACCTTGATCAGGATCAAAGCGCTGGAGCGCAGGCTATCCTCCCGCGAAGAACTGGATCGGATGTCTGACGGGGAGGTTTTGCGGTTGGTGATGTTGCCGGGCTTTTCTACGGCGCGCGAGGTCACAAATACATCCGGACGCGGCGTAGGCATGGATGTGGTCAAGAAGAATATCGAGAAACTGAACGGCACCATTGAAATTGAATCGATCCTCGGTCAGCAAACGCGCATCCGCCTGAAAATTCCGCTGACGCTGGCGATTATTGCAGCGCTGATGGTGCGGGTCGGCAATAATCTGTTCACCATTCCCCTGGCGAATGTGGAAGAAACGCTGCGGATTTTCTCCAAAGACGTTACCGCGATGGAAGGCGCGGAGGTCATTCATTTGCGCGGGAAGACCATGCCGATTTTCCGGCTGTCTGCGCTGTTTGAGATACCTGCCGATCAGTCGGATACGAACAAGTTTTTCGTGGTGATCATCAACGCTGGACTGCGGAAAATCGGTCTGGTGGTTGATGAGTTGCTGGGCCAGGAAGAAGTCGTCATTAAGCCGATGGTCGATTACTTGCAGGAAAAGAGCGGCTTGTCGGGCGCGACGATTATTGGCGATGGGCGGATTTCGCTGATTCTTGATGTCTACGAACTGGCGAATATCGCGGTCAACCGGCAGGTCGTCCGGCATCAAAATCAGGCCGCTTGGAGAAAGATTCACTCTTCCGAAACGAACCTGCACCGGAGTGTTCAGGGTTGACCGGGTTCCCATCCTGATCGCCGGAGATCTTCATCATGGAGAAAATAAAAGTGCTGGTCGTGGACGATGCAGCGTTCATGGTCAGGGCTGTCAGTGAATTGCTGGAGTCGGACCCTGGTATCAAAATAGTGGGCACTGCCCGTAATGGCCAGGAGGGTCTGGAAAAAATCAAGGCGCTGCGTCCTGATGTGATTACGCTGGATATCGATATGCCGGTGATGGATGGCGTGACCGCGATTCGCTATATCATGATCGAATCGCCAGTACCGGTGGTGGTATTAAGTTCCCTGTTCAGCGATGGCGCGATTACCTTCGAAGCCTTGCGGTTGGGCGTAGTGGATTTTTTGCCGAAACCTTCCGGTGCGATTTCCCGGGATATTCACCGCGCCAAGCAACAACTGATCGATCGGGTGAAACTGGCAGCAGTGGTGAATATGCAGAATATTCGCCGGGTCAAGTTGCATCCTTGGAACCGGCGCGAGGGATTGGTCGAACGTTATGGTTTTCAGCCGCTCGATTACCTGCTGGCGATCGGTACCACCTTGGGGGGGCCGAATACCTGTCTGCGGCTGTTTTCCACCCTGTCACCCAATTTGCCGGTAGCCGCAGTCATTGTTCAGGAAATTTCTCCAAAAATTCTCCCGGCTTTTGTCAAAAAGTTCACCGAAAATGTGCCCTGGAAAGTTGAAGTCGCTCAGGATGAGCTGGTCATTGAACAGGGCGTCTGTTACGTCAATTCCTATGAAAATGTGGTGACGGTACAGCTCAATGCAAATCGGGAAGCCTGCCTGAAAATAGTGCCGTCCACCGAGCCGCCGCTGGATGCGCTGTTCGCCTCCGCGGCCGAAGTTTTTGAACGGCATACCCTTGGTGTGTTACTGACCGGAATTGGCAGTGACGGCGCTGAAGGTTTTGCCAGCATCAAAAGGAAATCCGGCGTAACCATCGCGCAGCAAATCGAGACCTGCGTTTATCCCAACCTGGCGCAATGCGCTGTCGAACACGGGGTTGTCGATTATGTCGTGGGGGAAAACGAGCTTTCTACCATCATCACCACACTGATGAGCCATGCAGGCGATGTCGAAATCTGAAAACACCGCAGAACCCGTCATGGATCTCTTATGGAAATGGAAGGTGAATATGCCGATCAATCGCTTGGCCTGGCTCATAGCGTATCATCAGTACCGTCGGCAGATTCTGCCATGGCTATCGCTGTTGATCATCCTGCTGCTCTGGGAAGCCGCAGCCCGTTACAGTGGATGGAATGACCAGGTTTTTCCCAGCTTGTCGCGGGTTATGCGCGGCATGGGCGAGCTGATCGTCAGCGGTGCGCTGCTTGAACATTCGGTAGCCAGTCTGTTTCGGATTACGGTGGGATTTTATCTGGCGGTGCTGTTGGCGATCCCGCTGGGCATCCTGCTGGGGCGCATTGAAACGCTCAACATCATACTCAATCCCGTCATTCAGTTCATGCGCCCCATCTCGCCGTTGGCCTGGATTCCCCTGGCGATGCTCTGGTTCGGGATCGGCGACAAACCAGCCATTTTTCTGATCTTCCTGGCGATTTTCCTGCCGCTGGTCGTTTCGACGGCCATCGCGGCTGGCACCATTAATCCGGTATTTTTTCAGGTAGCGGCCAATTTCCGATTCAGTCGCCGGGAGACCCTGATCAAAATCATCATTCCGGCCATCATGCCTGAGCTGTTGACTGCCTTGCGGCTAACGCTCGGCATTGGCTGGCTGGTGGTGGTCGCCGCCGAAATGATCGCAGTCCGTTCTGGCCTGGGTTATCTGATTCTTGATGCGCGAAATGCCTTGCGAATGGATTATGTGATGGTCGGCATGATCATGATCGGTCTGATCGGGATCGTCCTGGATATGATCATGCAGCGGCTGACCGGATTGTTGCCGGAAAACAGGCCCTGAATCATGGGCCATGTAGTGATTCAAAATCTGCGCAAGGCGTATAGGAACCGGCGCCTGAGCCGGCGCGGCGGCACTGATCCTTACCATCCCGGCGAATGGATGCACATTCTGGATGTTCCCGGTCTTGAATTTGCGGAAGGGGAAATGGTGTGTCTGCTGGGACCGTCCGGATGCGGCAAATCGACGCTGCTGCGCCTAATTGCCGGTTTTGATACGTCGTTTCTTGGCGAAATTTTTATTGATGGCCAGCAGATCGTTGAACCCAGTCCCGATCATATTTTTGTTTTTCAGCACAGTGGTTTGTTGCCCTGGATGACCGTCTGGGAAAATGTCGAGCTGGGCGTGCGCCAAATCAGCGATGCACAGGAACGCGCCGAGAAGATTCAGGAACATCTGGAGATGGTCGATTTGACCGGTTTTGAACAGCACTATCCCCATCAGTTGTCCGGCGGAATGCAGCGCCGCGCTGAACTGGCCAGGGCGCTGGCCGCCAGCCCGGATGTGTTGATCATGGACGAGCCGTTTAACGGGCTGGACTTTCTGACCCACATGAAGATTCGTGAAGAAATCGTCAATATGCACGAGCTTTTTCGCAAAACCACCCTAGTGGTGACGCATGACGTCGATGACGCCCTGTTAATGGGCGACCGGATTGTGGTATTCAGCGGCAAGCCGGCCCAGGTGGTTTTTAATCGTCGCGTTGAAGTTGGTCGTCCACGCGATCCGAAAAAGAATGTGCTGCTGGGGGATATTCGCGACGAGCTGTTTCTGATGCTGGGAGTCAGCTATGCCGTATGAGCCATGGCTCCGGTTTGCGCAATGGCCGGTCGCCTGGCGCATTATGGCGCTGGCGCTGCTGTGGCTGATCGTGATTTCGGCGCTGCATTATGGATTCCATGCGGGGCCGATCACCCGGACTATCGTGCGCATGGGCTACATGCCAGTAGTGACTAATCTGGCCGCGCCCCTGCTGGATTACACCAGCCGGCACCGAGGTGACATCCGCTTTGAAGCGTTGAAATTTTCCTCGTTTTCCGAGATGGGCAGCGCCCTGCGGCAGGGACAGATTGATGTCGCGTTCATAATCGCCCCGTTGTCGATTGTACTCAGACAGCAGGGCGAAGATGTCAAGGTGGTCTATATTGGCAATCGGCATGAAAGCACCTTGGTGACGCGGGCGGATTTGCACATTAACGATCTGCAGGGGTTGACGGGTAGGACGCTGGCGGTGCCCATGCGTTATTCGGGGCATTACCTCAGTATCCAGCAATTGATGGAACGCTTTGGCCTGACCGGTCGTATCAACGTCGTCGAGATGAATCCCCCCGACATGGCGTCGGCGCTGGCATCAGGCGCTCTGGACGCCTACTACGTGGGCGAACCGTTTGCCGCCAAGACCTTGCGGAGCGGCGCCGCCCGGCGGCTGTTGTACGTCGAAGAGATATGGCCAGGGTTCATTTGCAATCTGGCGGTCGTCAGGCAGCAATTGATTGATGAGCAGCCCGCAGTCGTGGGGTTGCTGGTGGAAAGCGCCGCCCGCTCGGGGATGTGGGCGATGCAGCATCGTCAGGAGGCGGCCCGGATTGTGGCGGAGTACTGGAATCAGCCGGTGGATCTGGTTGAATATGCGCTCAACACTCCGGAAAACCGGATTCGCTATGATCAGTTTACGCCTCGATATGAAGAAATGCAGACGATAGCGGATTTAATGGTGCAGTTCGGTTTGATCGCGGGCAATGATATTGCCGGGCTGGTGGAAGACCGCTTTGCCAGGAACGCCCGCCTGGATCGCTTAACCGACGACATTCACAGCGTTTTCTACCCTACAGTGTTTGAATGACTCCTCCGCCCGTACCGGAGGAGTGGAAGTCAGGTTCATGGAATGGAATATTCGACCAGGTTTTCCAGATATTTTTTGAGAGCGTTGTATTCGTCCTCGTAGATATCAAGAAATTTGACGCCGATTTCATGGTTTTCGCCATCGGACGACGGCGTTGACCAAGTGACTTCAGCGACGGCAGTCAAGGGCGTGGTCGCCACGGTAGTAGCGGAATCGTCAACAATCGACGTGACGCTTTTGAGGTGTCGCCGCCAGCCTTTTAAGTTGATCTGCAAACTCAGCCGCGTTCCTGATGGATAGTCCTTCGGCGCAATGATGCATACTCCGCCGTCGGTGATATTTTTCAGGACTCCCTTGCTTTCCGCATCCGCAGGCATCGGATATTCGAGTTTGGCGACCGTGACCAGAGCTTCCTTGGGGATTCTCGGATAATAGCGTTGCTCATGGGGGGTATTAGTTTGAGACATTTGTTATTCTCCACAGTGAATCCATTAGATTGTAGGCGGAGAATCAATGGAATTCAATGACCATATATAATTGGCGCTCACCGTCTATTAGATGGTTGTGAAAAAAGGGTTTGAAATTCTGTATACCCGGACGGGCGATTTACCGACGCGCCGAACCCATTCATCAACCCTGATACTGATTGCCCTCATGCGGGATGCCTGGCCAGAAGCGCCCACACCCCGGCACCCGCCAGCAGTGAACCGCCCACTTGGTGGAATCGCTGTTGCCCTTGGGGAGAAGCCAGAAACCGCTGCGCCGACGTGGCGAACACGGCATACAGCGTGGCATTGAGCGTCGCCAGCGCCACAAACGTGATGGCCAGCACCCAGAGTTGTCCTGTCACATCAGCATGAGGGCTGATGAACTGCGGCAGGAAGGCGACGAAGAACACCATACCTTTGGGATTGAGCGCGGTGACGAGGTAGGTGTTGGCGAACAGCCGCCAGTACGACTGCGGCACCGCAACGGAAACTCTCTCGGCGGAAGCAGCGCCAGCAAGGAACAGCCTGACGCCGAGGTAAAGGAGATACAGGCCGCCGATCCACTTGACGACCGCGAACCAGAACGCTGACGCCGCCAAGAGTGCGCCAAGTCCAACCAGCGACAGGACTAGCGCCGTGGAATCGCCAAGTGTCACTGCCGCGACCAAGGAAACATTGGCCCGGCGACCGTGCGCCAGCGAGTAGCTAATCACGGTCAGGATCGTGGGTCCCGGAATAATGAGCAGCACAGCAGAGGCGGCGACAAAGGCCAGCCAGAGTTCAAAGGACATAAGAGGTTCTCCTAGATGGTGGTCAATCAATCCCGAACCAGTACGGCCATGGATTCAACATGGGCGGTATGCGGGAACATATCCATCACTCCAGCGCGGTCCAGTCGGTAGCCGAACTGATGGACCAGTTCCCCCACATCACGGGCCAGTGTGGCTGGATGGCAGGACACATAGACCACCCGTTGCGCCCCCAACGCAGCGATCTGCGGCATCATGTCCAGTGCCCCTGACCGGGGCGGGTCCAGCAAGACCCGGTCATAGCGCCCCTGTATCCACGGCTGGCCGGTCAGATCCTTGGCCAGATCAGCGGCATGGAATTGCGCGTTAGTGACGCCATTGAGCGCGGCATTGCGCTTGGCCCATTCAATCAGACTGGCGTCGCCTTCGACCCCGACCACTTCCCACGCCTGCCGCGCCAACACCAGGGTGAAATTGCCCAGTCCGCAAAACAGGTCTAATACCCGGCTGTCCGGTCCCAACTCCAGAAATTCGCAAGCCCGGCTAACCAGTTGCCGATTGATCACAGCATTGACCTGAACGAAATGCCAGGGCTGAAATTCCAGTTCCAAACCAAAGTCCGGCAAGCCATAACGCAAAATGCCCTGCTCCCTGGATGGAACAGAGATCGGCGGTGAGGGTGAGGGGGTGAGCAATTGCACACTGTCCGGCCCCCCCGATTGCAGATAGAGCGCGAACCCATGCCGCGCACCGAAGGCTTGCAGTTGCGCCAAATCGGCCACACTGGGCGGGGTCAGCACCCGGAAATTCAGCCCGATGACGTCGTCGCCGCCAGCCACTTCAATCTGCGGCAACCGGTCGCGGATGGACAACCCATCAATCAGCGTCGCCAGTTCCTCCAGCACCCCGCCGACCCGTTCATCCAGCACTTCGCAACGGCGTAAATCGGCGATATAGGGGTTGTGCCGTTCCCGGAAGCCCACCAGCACCCGGCCTTTTTTGGTCACATACTTCACACCGAGCCGCGCCCGCCGCCGATAACCCCACAAGGGTCCGGTCATGGGTTCCAGCACCTGCGTTGGCTGGACCTTGCCGATATGGGTGAGGCTGTCCAGCAACCAGCGCTGCTTGACGGCCAATTGTGCGGACGGTTGCAGATGTTGCAGGGTACAGCCGCCGCAGATACTGAAGTGCGCACAACGCGGTTCTACCCGTTCCGGTGCCGCTTGCAGGACTTCCAGCGTGCGCGCCTCATCACGGCGACTCCGGCGGGTGGTATAAACGCAGCGAACCTCCTCGCCCGGCAACGCCCCTTCCACAAAGACTGCCTTGCCGTCCCGCCGCGCCACGCCCTGGCCTTCATGGGTCAGGTTGTCAATCTGGAGGGTGAAGGGTTCGGCGGGTGTTTTGATTTTAGTCACTGGATCTTCCGGCAGGTTATTCAGCAGAACAACCAGTATAGGGGCATCCGCCGCCTCCAGCAAAAGCAGGCCGCAACCCCCAATGGTGCCTCTGCCGAATTCCTGCCCGCGTCAAAAACTTAGTAGTGCTAAAGTCGAGACTGTTATAGCCGCCCATTAGTTGTTCACGTCCAGGGTACCATCCGGCTGAATCGTCCCGGTCATCGGGGCTACCGCCGGCGGTTGGCCAGTGACTGGCACTTGGTAAACGCCAAAAAGTGCCGCCGTCTCGGCAAGTGTACGCGGTACACCCGCCTGAGGGTCCAGCGGTGAGCCGGCAAACACGAAGGTGAACGCGGCTGGCTTGCCCAGCAGTGTCACATTATGTCCATTAACGGTGAATTGGACCCCGGTGCTGATGAATTGTGCGGCGCTGATGGTCAGGCCCGCCGGTAAGATAATGTTACTGGCTTGGTTATCCGTGATTCGCACCGGCCCGGCGGGTGTCGGCAGGAGGGTGTAGGTATCCAGGCCGCCAAAATCAAGAACCTCGACGAGGTGACCGGCAATGCCGCTGATCATGATGTTGTCCGGACTCGATCCTAGATATTGTCGAATAACCTGTCCTACAGGGTCTCTATTGAATATCACCGTACAGGTAATATTACTCGTAATGTTAAATGCGACACCACAAATGGCCGGGTTCCACCCCGCGAAGGTCGATCCGGCATCCGCTATGGCTGTGAGGCTGACGGCAGATCCACTGGCATAGCTTTCCGTACAGTCACTCCCGCAGTTGATGCCTGTGCCAGTGACCGTGCCAGTGCCCGACCCGGTTTTATCCAGAGTCAACAGATAGGTCGTTACGCCGCTGGTAATAGTGATTATGTTGGTTGCCGCTAGACCATTGTTCGTCTCGTTGCTCTCGGCAATCAAGCTATTATCATCAGCATAGGCACCGAAGTAATACGATCCGGCGGCGACACTGGTCGGAATTTCTATCAGCCCACCGCAGGATTGCGATTCTCCTGGCGCAATGGTGACAATACCACAACCATAGTAGGTAGGTATGTCGCTGGCAGTGATTGTTGAATCGGTAGACAGATAAAAACCGACGCCTGTTTCTCCAGTTGCTTGTCCACCCTGGTTTTTAATAGTCTCTGAAACCTCGATCTGTCCACCGGCCACGCCGGTAGAAGGACTTGTGACTGCGGTGATCACCAAGTCCGGCAACGTACTACCGCCGACTTGAGTAACAGTAAAGGTTTTTCCGCCAATAGTCAGAGTGCCGGTGCGCTGATCGGTGGAGGTATTAGCGGCGACTGTATAACTGACTATTCCGTTGCTACTACCGCTACTTCCTGCGGTAATAGCTATCCAGCTATTACTGGTGACCGCCGTCCAAGCACATCCGGAATCAGCGGTCACATTCATTGATCCAGTGCCGCCGGAAGCAGAAAAACTCTGGCTAGTCGGTGAAAGTTGATAATTGCAAGCTGAACCGCCAACCGCAAACCGAGCGCTTATGGTTATTCCCGGTGTAGTCAGATTATCAACGATAACTCCAGTGTTTTGCCCCAAATAATTATTGCTGTTAGGCACACTTTGCGAGTCAAATATCTTGGGAGGCAGATAAAAATCATCCGCATCAACTCCATTATTCTGCTCAATTTCTTCCAGACCATCCGCTTCCATTAACCGCAGCAATTTGTGAGAGGTGTAGGAATTGTCATACCGAAAGTCATCGCCTGAATCATTAAGGCGGGCATCGACATGCCAAAGGATCAAACCATCAGTTGGGTAATCGTTGGGATCGTTACCGACATTGCGCTTGCGGTATTGCCCCATAAAAAACTCGGCAAAAGGTGTTGTGGCTGTTGCGCCCGGCATGATCAGCACTGCATCGGCGGTGCTTCCTGATGGATTAAGAATCTTGGTTTGTGAAACAGAGGCGACAACTGTGGGGGTGAGCCACTCCAGCATAAATTTGGAGAAACTGTTGTGGTCACCCCAGTTGCTATCCATCATGTCCAGCCCACCGACTCCTCCTCTTGGACCCACTGTGTCATCATAGTCGTAATAATCGGGTAGCCCCAGTAAATGGCCGGTTTCATGAATATCAACTGATGGTTTATAAACGTCATCACCCCCCGTCGAATACCAGGACCAGACAAACCTACCCAACTGTTTACCATCAATGGTATAAGAGGGGTCATAGATTCCACTTTGATAGGCCCACCAGAAATTACCCCAACCATTGTCTGGCCCAGTCCACTTGATGAAAAAAGCGTCAATGACGCCATTCCCATCGTTATCATACTGGGTGAAGTCATGACCTTGAGCGTTGTAGTGATCCAGTGCTTCCTTAATTAGTTCTGTATTGCCGACAGTCTCGTAATAGGATCGAGGATTAGCGGCGCGATACCAACCCAGTACATTACCGCTAATGCTCAGTTGGCCATAGGAAGATCGTTGATAAAAACTCCGCAGGCTTTCATAAGGCGCATCAGTAAGATTGCCGGTGCCGAACATTTTTAGCTGCACGTCATCTGTAGTTTGTGCCGCGGTATGTGGCTGATCGGAAAAGTCCACTAGAATGACCAGAATTTTGGGACTGCCGAAGGCTGGCAAGCCGCCTTGCCAGACCAGTGGTGGTGCCGGCAACAATCCGCCCGGAACTGGAACACCTTGCAGCTCATGGAGTCGTCGCTGCATATTCCTAACCAGTTGAGGATCTGCCTGGTGATTGCCCAGCCGGTACGCATCGCTAACCCGCCGGGTATAACTGCCATCGTCTAGATATTTTTGCATTTCACCAGGACGAGGCGGAGTCAGTGCAAAACTGATAGTACTCAGCAGAACACCCAAGACCATCACGAAAAACAGGGTAAACTTTTTCAACATAATGTTTCTCTTGGTTAAATCCATACGAGCCACGCCCTGGCCTTCATGGGTCAGGTTGTCAATCTGGACGATGAAGGGTTCAGGGGGTGTTTTGATTTTAGTCACGGGATCTTCCGCCAGGTTATTCAGCAGAACAACCAGTATAGGGGCATCCGGCACCTCCAGCAAAAGCAGTTTGCAAACCCAGCCGCCGCCAAGGCCGCTGCCGAAACGTGGATTGGATAACCAAGACGGCTATCCAACCCCGGTTGTTTACCACTTCCCGGCCACGGGTAAGTCACCCCGGATGCCGAAACTGCCGACGTAGCAACGGTCTATGTTGCAGACCTCCCAGGCACCGTTGTCGTTGGCGTCCAGAAACCGGGTTCCAGCGCGGTAAGGAAGGGGGAACTTCATTGTAGGGTACCATCCGGTTGAATCGTCCCGGTAATCGTGGCCACCGCTGGCGGTTGGCCCGCGACTGGCACTTGGACGCCGAAAAGTGCTGCTGTCTCGGCAAGCGTGCGCCGTACACCCGCCTGAGAGTCCAGCGGTGAGCCGGCAAACACGAAGGTGAACGCGGTTGGCTTGCCCAGCAGTGTCACATTATATCCATTAACGGTGAATTGGACCCCGGTGCTGATGAATTGCGCAGCGCTGATGGTCAGGCCCGCTGGTAAGATAATATTACTGGCTTGGTTATCCGTGATCCGCACTGATCCGGCGAGTGTCGGCAGGAGGGTGTAGGTATCCAGGTTGCCAAAATCAAGAAACTCGACGAGGTAACCGGCAACATTGTCGAATAACTCCGGCGATGGGGTCGCTACTGAAGGTAGCGGTACAGGCCAGATTATTAGTCGGCATGACGAAGCTGGCGGCGCACGGACTGGGACTCCAACCGGCGAAGGTGCTGCCAGTGTTCGGGGTCGCGGTGAGGGTGATGGTCTCGCCAGCGATGTAACTGCCCGCTCCACTGACGGTGCCGCTGCCCGTACCGGCTTTGCTCAGGGTGAGCGCGTAAGTATTCAGATTGAAGGTGGCGGTACAGGCCAGGTTATTGGCGGGCATGGTGAAGCTGGCGGCGCAGGGACTGGGACTCCAACCGGCAAACGTGCTCCCGGCATTCGGGGTGGCGGTGAGGGAAACCGTGCTGCCCGCCGCGTAACTGCCCGCGCCACCGACGATCCCCGTGCCGGAACCGGCCTTGCTGACGGTCAGGGCATAGGTGATCGGGGTATTGGCAAACAGCGCGGTAACGGTCTTGGCGGCGTTCATCGTCACGGTGCAACTGCTGCTGGTGCTGGAGCAGTCCCCGCTGTAACCACTGACGCTATAGCCGCTATCCGCGACCGCATTCAGCGTCACCGAGGCGTCTTGGGTGAAATTCGCGGTGCAGGTGGCCCCGCAAGCGATGCCCGCCGGGGTGCTGGTGACGGAGCCATTGCCGCCGGTCTTGGTCACGGCCAAGGCAAAGGTGGTTGTGCCGGTGCCGATGCCTTCGACTGCGCCAATATCGACTGCGCTGCCGACAATGCGCGGGAAACCAGCGCCGCGCTGGTCGTTGACGAGGTTGGCCGGGATCATGTTGTTGTTACCGGCGTCAATGGCGGGACTGCCCGCAACCAGCGCGTGCGTTTGGGTCGGGCCGCCGTTATCCGCCAGCGGACCAATGGCTGTATTGATCGAACCGGCCAGAATCAGATCGTTGGACGTCAAAGTGGGACCCTCAACCCCCGACACACCATTTTCACCGAACAAGTTATTGCCTGAGTAAGTGAAGCTCCTAGAATTCCCGTAGACTTCCGGCGCGTTGGGCGCAGTATTACCCGCCACCAACGTATTGTGCATAGTGAAGTCGCTATAACTTAAAAAGATCCCGCCGCCATCATTCATCGCCGTATTGCCCGACAGAGTACTGTTGGTCATAGTGAGTGAAGATGAATTATACATTCCACCACCCTGCTTGGCCGTGTTACCCGATACGGTGCTGTTGCTTACGGTCAGTGTGGAACCATTGTAAATCCCACCACCGTAAGAAGCGGCGGTATTGTTGGATACGGTGCTGCTGCTTACGGTCAGTCTGTTATCATTGTAAATCCCGCCGCCCTTCTCCCTAGCCTCATTGCCTGACACAATGATGTTATTTAGCGTCAAGACTCCCAAATTATATACAGACCGGTTGTAAATCGCTCCGCCATAGACACCCGTGTTGCCGGACATAATGAGGTGATTTAGCGTCAAGACACCCGAATTATAAATTCCACCGCCATTGTCATTGAGGCTGCTGTTACCACCTTCCTTGATCGTCAGTCCTTGAAGGGTCACCCCTGCGCTGGTGACATAGAAAACCCGTGAGGTCCTGTTGCCGCTAATCGTTAGGACATTTTGGCCCGGCCCGTTGATGGTCATCCGACCGGTGATCGCGATTTCGCCGTTGACCAGGGTGATCGTCCCGGTCAATCCCGACTGGAACGTAATGGTGTGGGTGGTTGCCAGGTCGGCGTTGGCGTCGAGAACTGCCTGCCGGAGCGAACCGGGGCCGCTGTCGTTGCGATTGGTGACAGTGAAGGTCGCCGCTTGGAGAGGGATGTTAAAAATAAATAATAAAATCAATAATATAAACAAGCGGGGGGGGGGTAAATTGAAAACGCGACATGGATTTTTCCTTGGGCTGGCGTGGTGATGGGGATTGATGGAGTGTCTCTTTCCTAGAGAGAACAGTATAACTATAAATAAATAGCCCCACTTCTCGCAAGTATGGTGTCAACAAAATGCCGAACTCAGCGTGTGCTGAAATGAACTCTATCCTCTCTCGCGTTTCGGACTGCCGCCCATGCCCGCCGCCCGCTCCACTGTGGATCAGGCCAGTAGGTTCATGTCGGCTTGCGCTATACTCTTCATAAAACACCGAATCGATCCTCGATACTCAAGGGCGACGGTGGACGGGATGCATACCGAGACCCCTCCAAGTCAACCAATGAGTATAGGTTGATCGTTGGGGGAGTCCTCAAGAGATTTCCAAAGAGGTCAACACACCATGGCTATTGTTGAAGATGTATTGAATACGGCATTGGTTCTGCCGGTCAAGGAACGCGCAATTTTGGCGGAACGGCTTCTGCAAAGTCTTGAAGAGATAGACGAACGCGAGATTGATCAACTTTGGGGCGAGGAAGCCGAACGTCGTTTGATCGCTTACCGTCAGGGCATGGCCCAAGCTCAGCCTGCCGCAGGAGTTCACGCCCGCGCGGAGCAGCTATTACATGGTTGATATCCGGTATCACGAAGCGGCGGAAGCCGAACTTTACGAAGCCCTGGGTTTTCTTGAGTGTCATGCAGATGGCTTGGGGCGACACCTTCTTGAGGAAGTCCAGCGTGCTGTGAGTCGGCTTGCCGAGTTTCCTTTATTGGGAACCGAAATCCGGCCAGGTATCCATCATCTGCCAGTACGAACTTTCCGTTATGCGCTCGCTTACTCAATCGATGAGCATGGCGTACTGATCCTGGCGGTTGCGCACACCAGCCGCCGACCAGATTACTGGATTAGGCGATTGGCGACTTCCTGACCCCACATGTGTCAATGAACCCGTTTTTTGTCATGGCGATTGTTGAAAAGATTTCCGCGTTGAAAACCGAAGCGTATTTACGAGACCGCCAAGCTCGTAGCAATCTAGCGGCCTTCGATGCCTGGATGGAAGCCAGCCCGGATGCTACGCCAATGCCGGGCGATGAAACGGAATGATTTAGTTGAAGATCATCAGGGCGGGGTGATTGACGATTTTTGCTGATTCAGTCCGAAAAACGGTTATTTTCTGGGTCATTCCCGCAAAATGGATGATCCGCATCAACCCGCAAACAACCCGGTGGACAGATAGCGGTCGCCCCGGTCGCAGATGATGGTCACGATCACCGCATTTTCGACTTGCGCGGACACTTGCAGCGCTGCCGCCACCGCCCCGCCTGCCGATACGCCGCAACAAATCCCTTCTTCACGCGCCAATCGCCGGGTCACGGCTTCCGCCTCGGTCTGATCAATGTCGATCACCCGATCAACTCGCGCCGGATCGTAGATTTTCGGCAGGTACTCCGTCGGCCAGCGGCGAATACCGGCAATCGATGAACCCTCGGTCGGCTGGACACCGATGATCTCCACCGCAGGATTCTGCTCCTTCAGATAGCGCGATACGCCCATGATGGTGCCGGTAGTACCCATGGCGCTGACAAAGTGCGTGATTTGGCCTTGCGTATCCCGCCAGATTTCCGGCCCGGTCGTCTGGTAATGCGCCAGTGGATTATCGGGATTAGCGAACTGGTCGAGAACCCGACCCCGCCCTTCCCGCT
>JFJP01001906.1_pt1 | contig 20320 bp, 18 predicted proteins | sample 431651 | NCBI WGS metagenome assembly JFJP01 (sample SAMN02602958, study PRJNA72255) | Microbial mat metagenome, whole genome shotgun sequencing project. | biome: fresh water; feature: sink hole; material: water; isolation source: purple microbial (photo- and chemosynthetic) mats found in...
GTGCCGTGTTGCTGAATGAACTCGACCTGATCGACGATATCAAGTTCGTTCATCCCAAGGACATGCAGGATGGCAAGGTCGAAATTACCGACCGCGACATTACTACCAACCTGCCCTATGTTCCCGGCGTGCATCTGGCCTTCGACCATCACCTCTCCGAAACCTTCCGCAATCCCGGCGAGCGCCCCGAACATATCATCTACCCCGACGCCCCCTCGGCGGCACGTGTGGTTTTTGAACATTACGGCGGCAAGAACCGCTTCCCCGTCGCTTTCAACGACATGATGGTCGCAGTCGACAAGGCTGACTCGGCACAATTTACCCGCGACGAGGTACTCGACCCGCAGGGCTGGGTGTTGCTCAACTATCTGATGGATTCGCGCACCGGCCTGGGACGTTTCCGCGAGTTCCGTGTCAGCAATTACCAGTTGATGATGGACCTCATCAAATACTGCCGCGACCACGGCATCGATGACATTCTCAAGCTGCCCGATGTCAAGGAGCGTGTCGACCTCTATTTCGACCATGCCGAAAAGGCCAAGGAACAGATCAAGCGTTGCAGCACGCAACACAAGAATCTGGTGGTACTCGACCTGCGCAACGAAGAGACGATCTTCGCGACCAATCGCTTCATGATCTACGCCCTCTACCCCGACACCAATATTTCTATCCATGTCATGTGGGGCGTGCAGAAGCAGAACACCGTTTTCGCCACGGGCAAGTCCATCCTCAACCGTACGTCGAAAACCAACGTCGGTGAGTTGATGCTGCATTATGGTGGTGGCGGGCATGAGAACGCCGGTACCTGCCAGATCATCAACGAAGAAGCGGCGGTCGTGCTGCAAAAACTGATCGCGCGCATCAACGCCGACGGCTGAACTCCCAGCGCTTTCAGCCAAAAGCACTGCCCGCCTTTTGAATTTCGCACTGCCCGCCCTTTCCTTGCGCGCGCTGGCGGTGTGGCGGCGTAATTTCCTCGTCTGGCGCAAACTCGCCCTGCCATCGCTGCTGGGCAACCTTGCTGATCCGATGATCTACCTGTTCGGGCTCGGCTACGGCCTCGGTGGCCTCGTGCCTGAAGTTCAGGGGGTCAGCTATATCGCCTTCCTCGCTGCCGGCACGGTATGCGCCTCGACCATGAATGCGGCCTCGTTCGAGGCTTTGTATTCCGGTTTTTCGCGCATGCACGTGCAACGCACCTGGGAAGCCATCATGAATGCCCCTGTTTCGCTTGACGATGTGGTGGCCGGCGAATGCCTGTGGGCGGCAACCAAAGCCACGATCTCCGGTGCGGCAATCCTGCTGGTGATCGCACTGCTCGGCTTTGTTTACAGCCCGCTGGCGCTTGCGGCACTGCCGGTGATTTTTCTTACCGGGCTGTGCTTTGCGGCGCTCGGTCTGACGGTGACGGTGATCTCACCCTCCTATGATTTCTTCATGTATTACTTCACGCTGTTCATCACGCCCATGGTGCTGCTCTCGGGCGTGTTTTTTCCGATGGATCAACTCCCGGCCACGGTGCGGGCCATGGCGGACATCCTGCCGCTCACCCATGCCGTGGATCTGGTACGGCCGCTGGCCTTCGGTGTCATGCCGGCACAGCTTATTGCCCACATCAGTGTTCTGGCAGGCATTACTCTGGCTGCCTTCTGGCTGGCCGTTGCATTGGCACGGCGACGCCTGCTGAATTAAGCTTTTGAGTATGTGCTGGCGTTTTCTGATACCCCTTCTTTTGATCATGCCGGTGGCGGTACAAGCCGCTGCGCCGCGCGCCCGACCCGTGCAGGAGGTTTTGGCGGCGCTTGATCAATATCCGGTCAATGAGCAAAAGCGCGATGCCGCGCAACAGGTTCTCGCCACTCCCTTGCCGGAAGGCGCCAGCCCGGAAGAACTGGCCGCATTGCGTCTGCAGCGCGCCAGGGCAGCTCACGCACTCGGCCTGGCCCAGGCGCGCATCGACGAACTGCGGGCCTTGATCGAACTTGGCGGTGGAAAAAATCCCGTGCGGGCCTGGAAAGAGCTGGGCTCGGCAGAGGCCAATGGCGGAGACATCCATCGTGCCATTGCAGCCCGCCAACAGGCCATTGCACTGCTGCCGCCCCAGCGCAGGGGGCAATCGCTCGGCGACCATGCCGCCCTGGCCGACCTGTACGGACGCATTGGCGAATTCGACAAGGCACGCCAATCCGTGCGCGAGGTCGAGAGCATTCTGTCCAGACTGAAACGGAGCAAGAACTGGGAAGAAAAGCACTTCGGCTGGGAGTCGGAACTTGAAGATACCCTGGGGCGGGTGGAGTTCAGCGCCGGCCATTATGCCGAAGCCGAAGCACGTTTTCGGCGCGCCATCGCCTACAAAGAGCAGGACAACCAACGCCTGGAATCCCGGAATACAGAGAATGGCGATGGCCCGACCATGGATCAGGTGGAGGGCCGGCTCGACGGCATGTATTCCTGGCTGGCGCAATCCCTGGCCAGGCAGGACCGCCTGGCCGAGGCCGAAATCAATGCGCGCAAAGCCGTGCTCAGCTCGATTGGTCGTGGTGGCGGTGAGGGTGTGCAGGTCGGCAAGATGTTGCGCATCCTCGCCCAGGTGCTGGCTGAACAGGGACGCTTCCAAGAAGCGCTGGCACTGATCGACCGTGCCCACATGAATCTCGAACGTGCCGGCGTCGCGCCGGAATCGCTGCTCTTCGCGCAGAACCGGCGCCAGCGGGCGGGCATTCTGACCGGTTTGAAACGCTGGAAAGAGGCGCTCGCAGAATTCGAGTCTGCCGCTGCGATCGTGGGCGCAGACAGCCATCTGGCGGCGCGCTTCAATAGCCCGTCCATCGGCTGGATCAGGACCTTGCAAATGTTGGGGCGCAACGAAGAGGCACTATCCAAGGCGCGGGTATTGCACGAAAAATTCAACCGGCGGCTGGGCAGCGCATCCTATGAGACGGCAGAAGCGCAAGCCTATGTGGGCGCCATGCTGGTGAGGATGCAGCGAGACAGCGAAGCCATTTCGGCATTGCGCGAAGCACTGGCAGTGATGATCCCCAAAGTGGCGCAGGAAAACGACCGCTCCGGGCTACGCTTTTCGCGCCTGAGCTTCATCATCAGCAATTACCTCAAGGCGCTGGCCCGCATACGCGGGACGGCAAGCGCATCCACGCTCGGCTTCGATCCCGCCGCCGAGGCTTTCGTCGTCGCCGACGTGCTGCGCGGACAAGCCGTACAGCAAGCAATGCTCGCCTCTTCGCTGCGCGCCGCAGCCGGCACGCCGGCGCTGGCAGAACTGGTCAGGCAGGAACAAGACAGCCGGCAGGAACGCGATGCGCTCTTCACTATCCTTGCCGACCTGCTCTCGCGCCCGGCCGATCAAGTCTTGCCACAAACCATCACCGGCATGCGGCAGCGCACAGCGGAACTGGACCAGATGGCGCGCAGCGCCATGCTGGAAATTCGCGAACGCTTTCCCGGTTATGCCGACCTGATGGCGCCCAAACCCGCCACCATCGCCGACGTGCAGTCCGCGTTGCATCCCGGCGAAGCGCACCTCAGCATCCTCCCGGGAGAGGATCAAACGATGGTCTGGGCCATCCCCGCAAAAGGCCAGCCCAGTTTTGCTGCGGTCCTGCTGGGCAGGAAAGCGATTGAGGAACTGGTCACGCAGCTGCGCCGCGCACTCGACCCCGGTGATGCCGATCTTGATCATTTGCCCACATTCGACCCGGTAGCCGCCCACCGCTTGTATGCGGAACTGCTGGCGCCGGTCGCCTCAGGCTGGCAAGGCGCGCAGCATTTATTTGTGGCAGCGAGCGGCCCATTGGCACGACTTCCCTTTGCGGTACTGCTCACCGAACCGGTAGCCGACAGCGGCTCGATGGCAGATATTCCCTTTGCCCACTACCGTAACTGGCCGTGGTTGATCCGCCTACTGGGCATCAGTCAGCTGCCTTCATCTTCCTCGTTGCTCACTTTACGCCGCATGACCAAAGGCGCAGCTGACCGCAGTTCCTTTGCCGGTTTCGGCGACCCGGACTTCGGTGGCACAAACTCGACCAGCACAGCGAGAAGTTCCCGCCGCTTGCGCGCAGTGCCACCCGCAGCCGGCAAGGAGGGGGGCGAATTCGATTACGCCAGTATTCCGCCACTACCCGATACGCGCGCCGAAATTCTTGCCTTGGCCAAGGCGCTGCACGCCAATCCCGCGCAGGATGTGTTTCTCGGCAAACGCGCCAGCCGGGAAACCGTCCTGCATACCGACCTCGCAAAACGCCGTATCGTCGCCTTCGCCACGCATGGCCTGCTAGCTGGCGAATACCCGGGCATGGATCAGCCGGCGCTGGCGCTCGCCAACCCGGGTACCGGCGAACATGGCCTACTCTCACTGGATGACATCCTGACCCTGAAACTCGACGCCGACTGGGTAATCCTCTCCGCCTGCAATACTGGTGCGGGAGACGGGCAGGGCGGCGAGGCCATTTCCGGCCTCGGACGTGGTTTCTTCTACAGTGGAAGCCGCTCGCTGCTCGTCACGCATTGGCCGGTGGAAACCGTGTCCGCACAAAAACTTGTTGTCGGTGTCTTCAATGAATTGGATGCCGCCCCGCAATCGATCCGTGCTGAAGCACTGCGTCGTTCGATGTTGAAACTGCTGGGCGAGGAAAGCAAGAACAGCAAGCTGCGCTTCGCCTATGCCCATCCGCTTTTTTGGGCGCCCTATGCCTTGGTGGGAGATGGAGGGCGCTAAGTGCTGCTTGAATAAGAACCACTTGAAAAGGCGCCGTCCCGCCAGTACCGACTTTTAATACGCGAATGTTTGATCTACATCAAGCGGTTAGAAACACCCCTGCCGCATTGCAGCATTAGAATGCGCTGATGAACTTACGCGATAGTCACAATAAATCGTCTGCGACAGGCGGTTTTACAGTGTTGTTTGTGACGCTTTTCTTTTTCTGGGTGCTACTGAATGGCTCGCTGGCCAGCGACGTTTTGATCGTCGGGGCGGTTGTGTCATTCATCATCGCAACCTTCTTCCGCGACAAACTGGCTTGGTTCTCCGAACTGCGCCTGACACCGAAGGCACTGCTCACCACCGCCGCCTACATTCTCTACTACCTCAAGGAACTGGTTTCGTCCAACCTCAACGTGGCGGCCATCGTGATTTCACCTGACCTGCCTGTGAAACCGGGTATCGTCAAGGTGCGCACCAAACTCAAGACGGCCATGGGGCGCATGCTGCTGGCCAACTCGATTACGCTCACCCCCGGTACGCTGACCGTTGATATGGAAGGCGAATGGCTCTACATCCACTGGGTCTCGGTCGATTCGCCGGACATCGAAACCGCGACGGCCAATATCGTCGGTGGCTTCGAACGTTATCTCGAGGTGATGTATGGTTAGTTTCATGATCACCCTGGCTGCCATGATTGCCGGCACCGCTTTCCTGCTCGCCCTGTGGCGTTTTTTTCAGGGACCCTCGGATGCCGACCGCGTCGTTGCCTTTGATACCTTGACCGTCATTTCGCTGACCGGCATTGTGCTGATCGCCTATCTCGAAGGGCGTGGCATCTACCTTGACGTTGCGCTTGTTTATGCGTTGCTCTCTTTCCTCGGCGTGATCGTCGTGGCACGTCATTTGGAGCACGGCCTGTAATGGACACATTTCTTCCCGTGGTCGGCGGTTTCCTTCTTGTCATCGGTGCGACCTTCCTGTTCCTCGGCGGTCTCGGCCAGGTGCGCATGCCTGACGTGTTCAACCGTATCCAGGCTGGCACCAAGGCAACCACGCTCGGCACACTGCTGTCGCTGGCCGGCTTTGCCTGCCTGCAGCCTGATTGGACGTTGAAACTGTTTCTCATCGGCCTGTTCGTGTTATTTACCAACCCGCTGTCGTCGCAAGTACTGGCACGCGCGGCGCACCGCAGCGGCAGCAGCATGAGCGCCCTCACCTCCATCGACGCCCTGGCCAAGGATCGCAACGAGCCGACGGGGAAACCGCTATGAGCTATTTGCTGCCTGCACTGACCGGTTTGCTCTGTTTCACCATGCTGGTAGCGGGGCTGGTCGCCATTCGCGGCAGGAGCATGCCGATTGCCATCCTTGCATCGGGACTGGTCAGCCTGGTCGCCTCGGTGCTATTCCTCATTCTCGCCTCACCCGACGTCGCCATGACCGAAGCAGCCATCGGCAGCGGCCTGACCACCTTCCTGCTGTTCTTCGTACTTGGCCGGGTACGGGCCGGAGAGCATGACGGGGAACACTCATGATCAAGCGTCTCATCGCCCTGGCGCTACTCGCAGCTGTCGGCAGCGTGTTCGCCACCTTGCTGTTCGGTTACACACCGGATGCCGTCCTGAACCTCACAGCCCGCTACTACGCTGAACGTACCGCCGCCGATCTCGGTGCGGCCAACATCGTTACCGCCATCGTCGTCACCTATCGCGGCCTCGACACGCTGGGCGAAGTCACCGTGCTGTTCCTCGCCGCCTCCATCGTCGGGCTGATATTGGCGCAGAGTACTCAGAAAAAGCCCCGCACCCCTGTCCCGGTGGGCGAACTGCTGACCACTGGCGCGCGCTTCCTCTTGCCGATGATCCTGCTGCTCGGCGTCTATGTCTTCGTCAACGGCCACCTGACACCCGGTGGCGGCTTCCAGGGCGGCGCAATCATCGCCTCGGGCATCCTGCTGCTGCTGCTGGCCGACCCGCTCAAGCATTTCAGCCACAGACTGATTTCCGCCATCGAATCCCTGGCGGGCATCTTCTATATCGCCATCGGCATCGCCGGCGTGCTCCTCGCCGGCGGCTTTCTCGACAACCGTATCCTGCCGCTGGGCACCCTCGGCGATCTGGTTTCGGCAGGCGCCATCCCGCTGATCTATTCGCTGATCGGCCTCAAGGTCGGCGCCGAGTTCGCCTCGATCCTGGCGAGCCTGTCGGAAACGGAGGAACTCTGATGGCCCACATTGCCATGGCCACCGGCTTCCTGCTGATCCTGATCGGCGCCTGGGGCGCACTGACGAATCGCAACCTGCTGCGCATGATCATCGCTTTCACCATTGCTGACAGCGGTGTCAACCTGGTGATTATCGCCGTAGGCTACATGCGTGGTCGCACGGCGCCGATCATTGACAGTGCCGTGTCTGCCGCAGATGCCGTCGCGCGCATCATCGATCCCGTGCCTCAGGCGCTGGTACTTACCGCCATCGTCATCGGTGTCGGTGTTACCGCGCTGATGCTGGCCTACGCCTACCGGCTGTACGAGAAGAAGCACAGCCTCGATATCCGCGACTTCACAGAGTTGAAAGGCTGAGCGATGAGCGCCCTGTACATTATCGCCGTCGGCCTCGGCTCCGCTTTCCTGCTCGGTTTGTTAAACGAAAACCGGCGCGGACTGGCCTACATGATCACGCTGGCCGCGCTGACGATCATGAGCGCGATTTCTGCCAGTTGGCTGGTTATTTTCGCCGCGACGGGCGCCCACCCGATCGACATCCTGACCGCCGGTACCCAGCCGCCTTTCGCAATCAACCTGCGCATGGGCCTGACCGAGTCGGCACTCACGCTACTGATCAACCTGACCGGCCTGCTGGCCGCAATTCAAATGGGCGACAGCCTGCTGGCCAAGGGTCGGCGTGCCATGGCGGTGCTGGTCGTCGCCATCATGGCCTTGTGCGGCATCGTGCTGACGCGTGACATCTTCAACCTGTTCGTCTTCTTCGAGCTGATTGTCATCGCTACCGGCGGCCTGGTCCTGCTCTCCGATGACGAGCGCGCCGTCTCCGCCGGCTTCAAGTACCTGATCGTCTCCCAGTTCATCTCCATCCTGTTGCTGATCGGCATCATCTTCGCCTATCACGCGACCGGAACGCTGAATATCGACGGCATGGCCGACATAGTGAAAGCGGGCCTCAGACCCGAGGCTACAACCGCCTTTGCGCTGGCCTTCTTCCTGATGTTCATCGCCGTGGTCGCCGAACTCAAGCCCTTCCCGGCGAATGGCTGGGCGCTCGACATCTACGAATCGGCACACCCCGGCTTCTCGGCAATCTTCTCCGCCGCCACAGGTTCGGCTGCCCTGTATGCGGTCGACAAGCTGCTGTTGATCGGCGGTGCCGAATGGCTGCCGGTGGCAACCGGCATCGGCATCGTCACCTTCATCGGTGCCAACCTGCTGGCGCTGCCGCAAACCAATGATCGTCGCCTGCTCGGCTACTCCTCGATCGCCCAGACCGGCCTGGTCCTGACGGTGCTCGGCCAGCAGGACATTCTCGGTGACAAAACCCTCTTCATCGCTGGCGGCCTGCTGTTCGCCCATGCCGTCGCCAAGGCAGGTCTTTACTGGCTGTCCGATTTCGTGGCCACCCGCTCATTGACCGGCTGGGCCGCCCTGCAGGAAAAGCCGTTACTGGTATTCGCCTTCGTCACCTTCGCCGCCATGCTTTCCGGCCTGCCCCCCTTCCCCGGCTTCTACGCGAAGTGGGAACTGGTGCATGTCCTGGCCGCTGAAGGCCGCCTCGCACTGCTGGCGCTGATCCTGTTTGGCGCATTGGTCGAAGCCGGCTATCTGTTCCGCTGGTTTGGCTACCTGATCAAGCGTGAGCCGGATCAAGAGGTTAGCTGTAACACGGTACAGGTTCTTCCCGTCTTCGCCGCCGTGCTGGCCGGCTGGGCGCTCGGCTTCATCTGGGGTAATTTGTCGGGCCACACCAACCTTTTGCTGGTCCTGCCACTGCTCTTCGCGCTGGCCTTCCTGCTGATCGAGTGGGCCCCTGCATGGGCAAAGAACACCATCGCCATCGGCGGCATGGTGGCCTTCTTCCTGCAGACCTATGCCGAGTACGACCCGCTGCGGATGGTCTTTGCAGTTATCTTCATGATCGGCGGCGCAGTCACCCTGCTGGCCAGCTACCATGCCCACGGCCGGCGTGTCGGCTTCTACCCGGCGGCGATGCTGATGTACGCAGGCATGATCATGCTGATCCGCGCCAGCGACACCTTCGGTTTCTTTGCCGCCTGGGAACTGCTCACGGTCGGCTCCTATTTCCTGATCCTGCGCGGCAAACATTCCGAACCGCATGCGTTGTCCTACATCGTCTTCTCGCTTGGCGGTGCCTTCCTGATCCTGACCGGCTTTGCGCTTGCCGCTGCTGCCGTCCCGCCAGCGCCGACTTTTGAGATTGCGACGCTGGCAACGCTGGTTCAGCCGATCGCCCCCTGGGTCTTCCTGCTGCTCGCCGTTGGCTTCATGACCAAGACCGCCGCCATCGGCGTGCATATCTGGCTGCCCGGCGCCCACGCCGAAGCCGAGACCGATGTCTCGCCGATGGTCTCCGGCATCCTGCTCAAGGCCGGCCTTTACGGCCTGTTCGTGCTGCTGATGACAATGGGCAAGCAATCTCTCTACGGCGTCGAACTCACCTACGTCATGCTGTGGATCGGCGCAATCACCGCGCTGCTCGGCAACCTGATGGCGATCTTCCAGGAAGATGCCAAGCGCCTGCTGGCCTATTCTTCCATCGGCCAGATGGGCTACGCGATGTTCGGCCTGGCCTTGATGAATCACCTGGGCTGGCTGATGGCACTGATGTTCGTCATCAACCATTACATCTACAAGTCGATGCTGTTTCTCTCGGTGGGCGGTGTCGCTAAGCGCACCGGCACCCGCGAGATGTACAAGATGGGCGGCCTGCTCACTCTGATGCCGCTTTCCTTCATCGCCACCCTGATCGGCATCATCGCCGTCTCGGGCGTACCACCCCTGTCCGGCTTCGGCGGTCGCTGGATCTTCTATAACGCCATCCTCAGCGCCGACGAGCGCATGCCGATGGTGCTGATCTTCCTCTCCGGACCGATCGCCTTCCTGTATCTCTTCCGCCTGATCCACACCATCTTCCTCGGCCAACTCAAGGATGAGCATCGCCGCATCAAGGAAGCGCCGTTCTGGATCATCCTGCCGCAGATGATCTATGTCGCGCTGCTGATGGTCGTCGCCGTGGTTCCCGGCCTGGTATTGCGCCATGTCGATACCTACATCTCGCGTTTCTTCCCAGAAGGTGCGCTGGGATGGGAAAGCATCGGTATCAGCACCAGAATCACCAGCACTTACGGCTACTGGAACCCGGTAGCGATCATGATCGTCACCGGCGTGATCTTCATGCTGCTGTTCTCGTGGTTGCTGTTCGTCAATCGCCGTGCGCAGAAGGTCAAGCAGTTCAACATCGTGTTCTCTGCCGAGCGGCCGTTCCGTCCCGAAACAACGCACTTCGCCTGGAACTTCTTCGCGCCCTACCGCAAGGCGATGGGCTTCCTTGTACAGCCCTTCGTCACCCGCTTCTGGGAAACTATGACCGATCTGCTGCACACGGCGGCTGATATCACGCGCTGCCTCTACAACGGTAACGGCCAGATCTACGCTTTCCACTTCCTGGTGTTTGCCGTGGTGGTCTATGTAATGAAGTTGGGAGCCTGACGTGGATTTCGACTGGATGAAAATTCCCTACGCCTTCCTGACGGTCTTCATCGTCGTCAACTACGGCTTCCTGATGACCGCGCTGATCCAGAAGATCGGTGCGCGCGCCGGTCGCCGCTACGGCATCCCGATCTGGCAGAACTACGTAGACATGATCAAAAACTACGGCCTGCGCAGCTCGATCACCCATGGCGTGATGTTCTATCTCGGCCCGGTGTTCCGCCTCTCCGGTGGTGTCGGCCTGCTGCTGTTCATCCCCTCGATCTACGGTTCGGAAATGTTTTCCAATCTTTCGTTTTCCGGCGACCTGATCCTCGCGCTCTACTTCATGTTCTTCGGCACCCTGGGCATGGCGCTCGGCGCGGCCGAAAGCGGCCATCCGCATGCCGCCATTGGCATCACGCGCGGCTTGTCGCAAGTAAGCATGGCCGAACTGCCCTTCGCCATGGCGGTGTTTTCTGTCGCCATGCAATACCAGACGCTGTCGGTCACAGACATCGTCGCTGCGCAGCAGGGCAGCATCCTCAACTGGACACTATTCACCAACCCGCTTGCCGTGGCCGCCGCGATGCTGTCTTTCCTCGGCTCGATGATGCGCCCACCCTTTGACGTGGTGATCGCCCCGCAGGAAATCCCGATCGGTCCGCCGACCGAGTATCACTCGTCCTATCTGGCCCTGATGCAGACCAACCGCGTGATCTTCCCGGTGGCCAAGATCGTCATCTACATGAACCTGTTCTTCGGCGGCGCGACCAACTGGCCGGTGCTGTTCATCAAGGTCTTCCTGCTGTATCTGTTCTCGGCTTTCGTCGGTGTCTGCTTCCCGCGTTTCCGCGTCGAGCAGTCGATCCGCTGGTTCCTCGTCTGGGCGGTGCCGCTCGGCATTCTTTCCATCGTGCTGGTGTAAGGGTCAGAAATGAGCATGAAACCCGAACTGATGAAGCGCATGGTGAAAGGCCCGGACGGCCTCGAGTTCGAGGTCGACCCGCTGCGCGACTATTACTGCGAGGCACCACCGACGGTGATGCCCGCCGCCTACAGCAAGATCGTCGAGGGCCTGTTCAACTGGGCGCGCTCCGAGTCGATCTGGATTCTCGGCTTCGGAACCGGCTGTGGCGCCATCGAGATGCGCCCGCTGATGACGCCGCGCTTCGACGCCTATCGTTACGGCGTACAGTGGCGGCCGACACCGCGCCAGGCCAACTTGTTCATCATCTCCGGCTATCTATCGACCAAGACCTTGAAGCGCGCAATTCGCGCCTACGAGCAGATGCAAAATCCGAAGTACGTGATCGGCCTCGGTTCCTGCACCATCAACGGCGGCATGTACTGGGATTCCTACAACACCATCAAGCGGCTTGACGACTACCTGCCGGTCGATCTCTACATCGCCGGATGCATGCCGCGCCCTGAAGCGCTATTGGCCGGTTTCGAGGACCTGAAGAAAATCATTCGCGCCGGCAAGGGCGAAGGGGCCAACCAGTACGCCGAACGCTTCGACTGGTACAAGGCCAATCAGAAGCAGGTCATCCACGACTGGGACATGCCCGATTACAACTGGTGATGAGCCACTGGTAAGCACCTATGCGCGAACTGTATTCACGACTCAAGCCTCTTTTCCCGCTCGGCGAACTGACCGAGCAACGGCCTGACCTTGCCTTCGTTACCGTGCCGGCGGATTGTCTGCGGCCGGCACTGCTGCATTTGCGCGACCGCGAAGGCTACACGCACCTTGTCCTGCTCACGGCGGTCGACTGGCTCGAAGAAGGTCAGTTCCAGTTGACGTATCTGCTTTCCAACCGGTCGCAAGCCCGCGACATCGGAATCCGCGTGATGATTTCCCGCGATGTTGCAACGATGGAAAGCATTCACGAGATCTGGCCAACGGCTGCTACCTATCAGCGCGAACTGCGCGAGATGTTCGGCATTGATTTCCCCGGCAGTCCGCGCCTGCATGAGGATTTCATCCTCGAAGGCTGGAATGACATACCACCTTACCGGCGCGATTTCGATACGCTGAAATATGCCGAGGTAAGTTTCAGCCAGCGGCCGGGACGCGAAACCCGTGATCCGGCAAAGCACATGAAGCAACAAATGTATCCCGACATGAGCCCGGGCGGAAAATCATGATGGACATGTTCCCTCCCGACCGCAGCCAGTATCCGGCGAAAAAGGCCGACGGCACGCTCGACATCGACCTGACCTCCGGCAAGTACCTCAAGCTCTGGCAGGGCCCGAACCACCCCGGCATCACCGGTAACATGTCGGTAGAACTGATCGTCTGCGGTGACGAAGTCGTGGAAGGCAAGACCCACGTCGGCTACCTGCATCGCGGCTTCGAGAAATTGATGGAGCGGCGCACCTTCATCCAGGTCTTCCCCATCGTCTGCCGCGTTTGCGTACCCGAGCCGGATTTCAACGAATATTGCTACGCGGCGGCCGTCGAAGAACTTGCCGGCATCCAGGTGCCAGAGCGCGCCAACTGGATTCGCGCCTTAATCCTCGAAATGGGGCGCGTCAATAGTTACATGATGTATCTCGGTGGCCAGGCGGGTTCGCTTGGGCAGGGCGTGATCGGGCAATGGACCACCTACGTGCGCGATCTGATGCTCGACCGCTTCGAGGAACTCACCGGTGCGCGCATTTATCACATGTTCATCCTGCCCGGTGGTGTACGCGACGGCCTGCCGGAAGGTTTCGCGCAACGCATGGAAGAAACCCTGCGCGAGATCGAAAGCACCCTGAAGGACGTCTGGGACGTCATGTTCTGCAACGCCGTGTTCAAGGCGCGGACTGTGGGTATGGGCGTGATCGATCCGGCCTGGCTGGACGAATACGGCATTACCGGCCCCAACGCCCGTGCCGCCGGTGTCGCCAAGGATGTCCGCAAGGATCAGCCGTACCTCATTTATTCCGAACTCGACTTCGAGCCGGTCACCGGCAAGAATTCCGACATCTACACGCGTGCCGATGTACGCCGCCGCGACATTCTGGTATCGGTTGACCTGATCCGCCAGATGCTGGCCAAGATGCCAAAGGATGGCCCGGTCACGGCGAAGCTTCCGAACGTGCTGCACTGGAAAATCCCGCGCGGCGAAACCTATATCCGCGGTGAGTGTTCGCGAGGCGAATACGGCTATTACGTGGTCACGGATGGCAGCGGCTACCCGCGCCGCATCAATGTGCGCGGGCCGTCCTATACCCACGCCATGACCCTGCTGGAACGGATGATCGTGAATATCAACATTTCCGATGTCGCCGCGCTCATGGTGTCGCTGCACACCTATCCGCCCGAAATTGAAAGATAACGAGAGAGAGCGATGAGCGTACGTGACGTCCTGTCCCCCTTCACCGCGTGGAAGAACCTGTTCCGCGACCCGGTGTCGATCCGCGACCCGCTCAACCGGCCTGCCGCCCCGCGTTACCGTGGTTTCCATCAGAACGACATCGAGAAGTGCATCGGTTGCGGCACCTGCGAAACCATCTGCCAGAACGGCGCCATCGACATGCTGCCTGTCGCCGGCATTCCCACCAAACAAGGGGATTCCGGCCTGCGTCCACGCATCGACTATGGTCGCTGCTGCTGGTGCGCGCTGTGCGTAGACGTCTGCATGACGAAATCGCTGACCATGTCCAATGCCTACACTTGGGTGGAAAGCGATCCCGATGCCTTCCGCTTCACGCCAGGTGTCGACAAAAAGGATTGGGATAATGCCGAGTTAGGCTACCGCCGCCCTGAAGAACATCGGCTCACGGGCGAAACGCGGGCGCACATGGGCGAGATGGAAGCGGAAGTGCGCATCGACTCCTTCGCAGAAATCGTCGATGGCTACTCGGTGGAAGAAGCGCAATTTGAAGCCGACCGCTGCGTTTCCTGCGGATTGTGCATCGCCACCTGCCCGACGCACATGGCGATCCCCGACTACATCAAGGCCGTGCGCGATGGCGACTACGAACGCGGCGTCGCCCTGCTGTATGAGAGCAACCCCTTCTCCGGCATTTGTGGCCGCGTCTGTACGCACAAGTGCGAAACCACCTGCGCCGCGCGCCACGAAGGCGATCCCATCGCCATCCGCTGGCTCAAGCGCCACATCATGGACCAGGTGACCCCGGAGCAGATCCGCAAGGTCGTGGGCAAGCCCGCAGCCCCTACCGGCAAGAAGGTTGCCATCATCGGCGCCGGCCCGGCCGGCCTCACGGCCGCTTTCGACCTCGCAAAACGGGGCCACAGCGTCACCGTATTCGAAGCGCTGGCCAATCCCGGCGGCATGACACGCTGGGGCATTCCCGAATACCGTCTGCCCTACGACATCATCGATCAGGACGTCGATGTGATCCGTTCCGTCGGTGTCGATATCCGCTGCAATATGCGCGTCGGCAAGGATATCTCGCTCGACGAACTGCACAACACGCACGATGCCGTGCTGATCGCCCTCGGCCTGCAACTCGGCCGCGCCACGCGCACGCCCGGCAGCGACCATCCGGATGTACGCAAGGCCGTCGATCTGCTGCGCCAGGCCACCACCTACGAAGACTTCGGCACGCCGCGCCAGGCCGTAGTAATCGGCGGCGGCAACGTCGCCATGGACATCGCCCGCACCCTGGCACGCCTGCAAAAGAAACAATATGGCCAAGTGCAAGTCACGCTGACCGCGCTGGAAGATCGTGCCCACTTCCTTGCCGACCCGGATGAAATCAAGGAAGCCGGCGAAGAAGGCGTGGTCATTCTCGATGCACGCGGTCCGCAACAAGTCGTCGTTGAAAATGGCCAGGTCACGGGCTTGAAAACCTGGCGCGTCAAGGCCATCTTCGACGAGCAAGGCCGCTTTGCGCCGAGCTTCGATGAAACCGACGAGCAGTTCCACGTTGGAAGCATGGTCGTCGAGGCTATCGGCCAGATGACTGACACAGCTTTACTGGGTGATCAACTCACCGAGCAACTGGTCTGGCAGCGTGGGCGTCTGCAGGTTGATGGCGGCGGACGCACCAGCGAGGCATGGCTTTGGGCGGCAGGTGACATGGTACGTGGGCCGGATGTGGTAAGCGCCGTGGCCGACGGACATCGTGTTGCTGCCAGTATTCACGCCACCTTGATTGCGCTGGAGCAAACCAAATGACACAAACCGGAGAAGGAACCGCACACGGCATAGAACGCTTGCGCGGTAAAACAACGATGCGCGAAATCCTCGAAGTCGCTACCGGCTTCGAGGCCAGCGCACGCGATTTCTACACCGGCCTGATCCCGAAGGTGAGCAAACGCATCCGCTATCTGGTCGAGGAACTGGCGGCGGAAGAGCAGGAGCACTTCGACCTCTTCAGCAAGCTTTCCGAACGCGCCGATATCGCCGAGCAGGTCAAGGTCGAGATCGAGCGCACGGCCAGCGACAGCAAGTTTTCCGACTGCCTGCATCTGCCGAATCTGGGCGAGCAACCGGATGATCAGAGCGTGTTGCAATACGCCATGGGCCGCGAACATGCCGCCATGCAGCATTACGGCGAACTGGCCAACACCACGCCTGCAGGTCCGATCCGTGACCTGTTTGTCTATCTCGCCAGCGAAGAAACCAAGCACAAGCTGGAACTGGAAAAGCTTTACTACGAGACGATCCACCGCGGCGGCGGCGTATAAAAGTCGGCGCCGGCGAGACGGCGCATAGCAACAAGCACCCTGATCCGTGCTTGCAATTACTGCTTCAAACCAATTTCGGTAACCGGTACCCCGCTTGAGCGTGGGTACCGTTGCCCGTTTTAATGCTCTGCTTTACTTCTTCTTGGCAGCCTTCTTGCCGGCAACTGCAGTCTTGAAGGTTGCGCCAGCGGTGAAGCGCGGCACGGTGGTGGCGGCGATCTTCAGCGCAGCGCCGGTGGCCGGATTGCGGCCGGTACGTGCAGCGCGCTTGGATGACTTGAAGGTACCGAAGCCAACCAGAGTAACAGTGTCGCCCTTGGCAACCGCCTTGACGACTGTAGCGATCACGGCCGACAAGGCCTTCTCGGCATCGACCTTGGAGAGTTCAGCAGACTTGGCAACGGCTTCGATGAGTTCGGATTTATTCATGTTGTCATTCCTTTGAGAGTCATTGGTAAGTGATCGGGCAAGCAACTGCACGGCGGCGATCTTCCGTGCCTTCGGCAATCGCTTGATTTCCATTTCGGCCCGCAGCGCCTCCGAGCGCGAACCGACAGGGCAGCATGCTACCAAGCGCAGGGCTTTGTGGGAACTGGTATACCGCGCACCTTTGCCATTTAAATGCTGGCTGAAACGCCGAACCACATCTGTAGAGATACCCGTGTAGAGCGAACCGTCCGCACATTCGATGAGGTAAAGGTGCCAGCAGGAAGATGCCATGGCGACATTTTCATGCGCTACAGGCACTTCGGGCAAGACCGCCAGCCACGACTAGCCGTTGGCTTTTGACAACCATTTCAGCAGGGTTTCAAACAGCAGATCCGGATCAACGGGCTTGCCGATATGGTCGTTCATGCCCGCATCCAGGCAGACTTGGCGGTCCTCATCAAAAGCATTCGCCGTCATCGCCAGAATGGGAATTTGTGCGTAGCCGGGCAGGTCGCGGATTGCCCGCGTGGCATCCACGCCATTCAGATTGGGCATCTGCATGTCCATCAGAATCAGATCGTAGGTGAACTGTTTGGCCAGCGCCACGGCCTCTTTGCCGTCGGCGGCCAGATCCACCTTGAGGCCGACATCTTCCAGCAATCCGCGCGAGACCTCCTGATTGATCGGTTCGTCTTCGGCCAGCAGGATGCGCGCACCCGGGAACCGGCGGGTCAATTGTTCTTCGGCAGAGCGTGTACTCGCATCCTGTACGCGTTCCTCGGTACGCTCGATCCTGGGCAACCGGACAGTAAACCAGAAGGTGCTGCCCGTGCCGGGCATACTCTCGACTCCGACCTCCCCGCCCATCAGCTGAGCCAGACGTTTGCTGATGGCGAGGCCCAATCCCGTACCGCCGTACTTGCGGGTCATCGAGCCGTCGGCCTGCTCGAAGGCTGTGAACAAGCGTTTCTGATCTGCGGCACTGATGCCGATGCCGGTATCCTGTACTTCAAAACGCAACAGGACTTCGTTCGGGTGTTCCTCGGCAATCCGCACACGGACGGTGACGCTGCCGGCGTCGGTGAATTTGACGGCGTTGCCGGTGAGATTCAGCAGGATCTGCCCGAGACGCAGAGGGTCGCCCAGCAGGGAAAGGCGGGCGACTTCAGGCGTCAGATCGACACGCAGCCTGATTTTCTTGTCGAGCGCCTTGTGGCCGATCAGGCTCATGAGGTTTTCGAGCACTTCGCCAAGCTGGAAGCTGACTTGCTCCAGCGTCAGGCGATCCGCCTCGATCTTCGAAATATCAAGAATATCGTTGATGACGGCGAGCAGATGTTGCGACGCCTGCTCGACCTTGGTCAGCTGATCGCGCAACTTCGGGTCACCGGCATGCCGCAAGGCCATCGCCGTCATGCCCATGATGGCGTTCATCGGCGTGCGCAATTCGTGTGACATGTTAGCCAGGAAAGTGCTCTTGGCGCGGCTGGCCGCTTCGGCGGCATCACGCGCGGAGGCGAGCGCCCGCTCGTTGCGTTGCAAGAGTTCGACCATCTTCGCCAGTTCGCGCTCGCGACTGAACAAGCCCTGATAGAGGCGGATGCGGTTGATGAGGAGGAGATCGTCGATCGGCTTGGTCAGGTAGTCGACCGCACCAAGATCAAAACCGCGCCGGATGAACTCCTCGGCCTTGAACACCGCCGTGATGAAGATGATCGGGATGTGGCGCGTGCGTTCCGTCATCTGCAGATGGCGCGCCGTCTCGAAACCATCCATGCCGGGCATCTGCACGTCGAGCAGGATCAGGTTGATTTCCCGCTCCACGACGCGTCCGAGCGCCTCTTCGCCGGAGCTCGCCTCGACGATTTCACAGTCCTTGATGCGCTTGAGCAGGGCCCGCAGGGTAAACAGATTATTGGGGTTGTCGTCAACGATGAGGATGACGTAGTGATCGTTCATGAGGCGTCCCCGGCAAACCGGTAGATGTGATCACCGGCGACATTATCGTGCTTGAAGCCGCACTCCTGAGCCAGAGTCCGCAGTCCATCGCTCGGGCCGAGCACCAGGAAACCCTCGCGATGCAATGACTGGGCGAACAGGTCGAAGACGCGACGCTGTAGCGTCGTGTCGAAATAAATCATCACATTGCGGCAAATGATGAGCTGGAATTCGTTGAACACGCCGTCCTGGCCGAGGGCATGATGGTGGAACAGCACACGCTCGCGATAACGGTCAGCCACCTTGAGATAGCGCCCGTGATCCTCTAGGTGGCGCAGCAGATCCGTCCCGCCGGACGCGCCATAGTTCTCGCGGCTCGTCTCCAGGGCTTCCTTCGGATACAGGCCGGCCTGGGCAACTTCCAGCAGGTAAGAATTGATGTCGGTGGCGAAGATGCGGCTTTTCTGCAGGAGGCCGGCTTCGTCGAGCAGGATGGCCAGCGAATAGGCTTCCTCGCCGGTCGCGCAGCCGGCCGTCCAGATCTTGATCAGCGGGAAGCTGGCGAGATAGGGCAGCACGTTCTCGCGCAGATGGCGGAACTGCTCAGGGTGACGGAAAAACTCGGTAACGTTGATGGAAAGCTCGGTAAGCAGGCGCTGGGTGATCTGCGGATTTGACAACGCGGCGCGCTGAAAATCGAAAAACGAGGCAAAACCGGCGTGGCTGATCAGGTTGGCGATGCGCCGTTCCAAGGTGCCGCGCTGGTAGCTGCGGAAATCGTAGCCGGTGTGCTCATGCACCGCGTCGAGAAAAATGTCGAGTAAGGGGCCTTCCGCCACGCGCCGGCGCGGCGCAACAGCAGCCGCCACGATGCTGGTGATGGCACGGTACTTCAGCAGGTGATCGAAATGGCCGGCCGCTTTGGCCGCATCCGGCAGCACGCCGGCACCCGCGCACTCGCTGCCGTCCTCGATCAACACACAACCCCCTGCGGCGCGTACGGCGGCGCAACCTGCGACACCATCCTGGCCATAACCGCAGAGCAAAGCCACCAGCGCGTCTGCGCCGTATTCCAGCGCGACAGATTCGAACAATACGTCAATCGAAGGACGCGCATAGCTGACCTTGCGGTCGCGCGTCAGATAGACAAGCCCGTGCGCCACCTTCATGTGGTGGCCCGGCGGAGCAACGTAAATCGTATGCGGCCGGATCGCCATCAGATGCTGGGGCATCACCACGCTGTAGCCGGTGCGCATCTTGAGCAGGCGGTCGAGCAGATTCGGCTGGTCTTCCTGCACATGCTGGGCGACAAAAATTGACGCCTCGCTGTCCGGCAGGCTTTCGACGATAGCGAGAATCTTGTCGAGGCTGTTGGCCGAGCCGGCCAGCGCGACGGCACGACACTGTGTGAGCAAAGCCTGCGGCGGCGGCGGCGGCACCGGCAACACAGGCAGCGACAGACGCAACAAACTGTAAGCCAGCAGCGGCCGGTAGGCGCGCACCTTGACATCAACGCCGCGTTCGAGCGCGGCCACGATGGCTTCGATCAATGCAGGCGGCAGGGTATCGGCATCGAAGCAGGCGATTTCGACCGGTTGTGTCAGCGGTCCGGTGAGCAGCGCACACAACGCGGCAGTGTCTTCCGGACGTTCGAGCCGGCCGAGCAGGTTGACACGCTGCACGGTGGCGGCGTTTTTGATGGCGAAGTTCATCTCCGGCCTTCGCACCAGGCGGCGGCCATATTGATCAGCACATCGTAGTCGGCCGGCTTGGCAAGGTAATCGTCGGCGCCGGCGGCCAGCGCCCGCTCACGATCCTGCGGCAGGGCCTTGGCGGTCAGGGCAATCACGGGGATGGCAGCGAAGC